>Ga0126337_10002271_pt1 | contig 12133 bp, 6 predicted proteins | sample DipCmetagenome_FD_92527 | JGI IMG/M metagenome (GOLD analysis project Ga0126337, IMG submission 92527) | Coral microbial communities from La Bocana,Puerto Morelos, Mexico - Diploria C A metagenome | ecosystem: Host-associated > Invertebrates > Cnidaria > Coral | place: La Bocana,Puerto Morelos... | reverse complement strand
TACTTTCATTACCTTTTCATAGCATTTTTATGGCCCATGAAATTTAGCTCCTTGTTAATTTCATGGGATAAATTAAGCTGATCCATAAGTGCTACTCATGAGGAAATAAAATGTTTCAGTAAGCAAACACAGACTTCCAGTCTGAGGTACATGTACACAGGATTAAAACCGCAGCAAGTCATTGGCTGCCAGTTTCCACCCAGCTGTATGTGTGTAGCTGATAGTTTTTTGTTCATCATTCACTTCACTAACTGCTCTGCCTTTTGAGTACACAGCTTCAAGGCTTGGTTTTAATACACAATACGCTTTCCACTATCATATATATATCAAGTATTCACTTTTCATTTTTGATTTTTACAGGCCTTTTGATGTTAAGAACCCTTTCTTGGCTCCAGTACTAGTGAATCGTGAGCTGCACAAAGCTGGGTCTCGCTCCTGTATGCACATTGAAGTTGACATCACTGGCTCTAAAATTAAGTATGTTTTAATTAATTAATTAATTAAATGATAAACTTGTATCTTATATATATATTTGATTTAACATAACATGAGGAGCAAGAGACATTTCTTGGTGTTAGTAAGTGTACTGGCCTTTTTGTGGTGTTTTGGTGGTTGGGGTATCCAGGCATTTCACAGCTTGCATTACAGTGGATTTTGGTCCTCCAGGGTCCACTTCACCTTGTGGTTGGTCCGCTGTTTTTAACCTACAGCAATACCCAAGGGCGAAAGATTCAAGCAACACTCAATCCTTGACATAAAAACTGATATCAAGCCAACAGAGATATTATGTGTCACACACATGCAGAGCTTCAAGCACAACATAAACAAGGATGCACTCCTTCGAACGGACTTAGTGTGGTCACATGGAGATGCTTTCACGTGATACAAGTCCACATTTGTTATGAGTCAACTTACGAGTCAACATAGACAAGTTATAAGTCGACTTGTAAGTTGGCATGCATGAGTTATAAGTCGTCTTAGATGTAAAAGACTGATAAGTCATCTTGGCAAGTTATAAGTTGACTTGTATGTTATTTTTTTTTCCATCTCAAAACTTTTTTGGTGAATGTCCTACTGGGTGCTCCATGTTACGTGCAGGGATCAGAAATTATTTAAACTTAACACTCAGTTGGTGTTAACCTCTTTTAAAATGAGGAGTTTGTTTGGTGTCCAGGATCCTATCCCTATGGCTTGCGATGTTGAGTTATAAGTTTTCATGCACAAGCTGTAATGCCTGTCATACTGGTGAAATCAACAGACCCTTTACATCCACGAACATCTTCACTCAAATAAGCATTCTCATATGTTTTAACACATAAGGGGCTATGATAGTTGTTGCTCCTTTGTTTAGAAGAATTTTACAAAATCCTTGACTTGGATTCCACTAGCTTCCAATTAAAAATCAAGGAAGCCATGCTCATTTTTTTTTGCCTTCTTTAAATTTCCAAGTAAAGCATCTTAATTTATCCTTGCAATGCTAATTAGTTTGTGTTACTTTAGTGTAGTATTTTCACTTTTTTTCTGTTTCGCACATTATTTTCATCACTGTTAACTGTTAATTGCTCATTGATTTTTCTGTTGGTGTTCTTGTAAACTACTGGTGAATGATGTTTCATTCAACATGTCTTTTTTTATACATGAATATGAATTTCAAACATATTGTGTGGTTTCTGAAAGCAAAAAGTAAAAAAAAGTGTAGTAATGAAATAACTGTTACTGTTGCTAGGTATGATGCAGGAGACCACGTGGCTGTTTATCCTACAAATGACCCTGAACTTGTGGAGAAACTTGGGAGCTTATTAGATGTTGATCTGGACACAGTCATCTCACTCAATAACACAGATGGTGAGAAACCATTTTATTTATTAGGGCCAGGAGTGCTTGCCACCAATATTTTATAGTTGAATTTATTCATAGTTTAACAAATTTTCAGTAATAATTGTTAATAGCCAAAACAATTAATTAGACACTAAATAATTGTCCTGGCAGACTCAAATTGACATCAGCTAGAGATTGGGTTTGAGAAACAATATTGCATAATACAAAAACATCAATATCTCTTAAATGAAAAAAGATAATCCAAAAAGGAAAATGCCATTCTTTATTTTGAAAAGCCTCACAAGCAAGAAGCAATTATTTTTTACTCTACTTAAAGGAAAGAAAGTGGGGATTGGAAATATCAGTAAGCATGCAGGGAACTAAATAAGGAAGAGTAAAGGGAGACTAAAAAAAGCATGACCATACTTGTGTGAAAAATGGGATATTTACACTTTTTGCAGTGAAGTTTGGGGTGGGAGGCACAATGCCCTCATGGTTAGTGCACCAGACTCCAAATCGAGCAATCCAGGTTCAAGCCCTTGCTGGGGACATTGCATTGTGTTCTTGGGCAAGACACTTAACTCCCACAGTGCCTCTCTCCACCCAGGTGTACAAATGTGTACTGGTGAATTTAATGGTGGGGGTAACTAGCATCCCATCCAGGAGGAGTAGAAATATTCCTTGTTGCTTCATGATAGAGAAACTGGGATAAGCTTCAGCACTGATAGTCCACTTGGCTCTTATGGAGACTACCGAATGGTCTGCACTCAAAAACACGGCAGTAGTGGTGTTCTTTATCAATGGCTTGTTTTGGTCACAAGAGCAATCCCCTGTGTAGTTTCATGTCTCGCATAAGTTTCTTTTGTTAGTCTGGTGGCATGAAGTGGTGCTGATTTTATTCTAAATAAACACTAACAAATTCACTCATGTACAATTTGATTGTATTCCAGTATACTTTTGTTGGAGAAAATGTACTGATTTGTTAACATTTAGACTGGTGTGTTCAGGGTGTTTCCAAATTCATAAAATTACATGTAGGTTGACCTGGTGTGAAAGGTGTAGAGGCTGCCAGATGATTTGTGAGAGGCAGATCAGGCAATCCGGTGCATTCTGAACTGGAATGTGGCCAGGTGTTGTGTTTGTGGCAGTGATTTTTGCCAGTTCCAACTGTGCTTTACTGATCTTCATTTGCTGTTTGAGATTCTCTTGCCTTCTATGCTTGAGTTCTAGCTTGGAGGAGATGGACAATGGTGGGATATCATTGCATGCCTTAGCTTTCGAGGCTTGCTTGGACTTTTCCTTGGGTGGAACACCTTGTGAAGCGCCAAGTACATGCTCTTCCAGAAAGTGTATCAAGTAGTCCAAATCATACTAAAAATTGGAATCTTTGGCTGTCGTAATCATGGAGGAGAGGTGGTTGTTGGAGAAGTTGAGGATTGAATATAAGAAATTTACTCAAAAGGCAACCAAGTTTCTTTCTTCACATCTCATGATTGACACAAGTTTACGATGATGCAACAGAAGTTATTGAACTACGCAAGGTGATAAATCACAATACATAACAATACTGTCAACAGAAAGACTGCTGGTCAGATAACCATGGTACCGTACTCGTGTATAAGCCACACCCCCAACTTTCAGGCATGATTTTGCAAAAATACTTCCGAAAAAGCACTCTCGTCAAAAAGCTGGTCATGTTTGCAGTGACATTAATAAGTTAATCAACTCTCAAAATGCTAAAGCCCACAGTTGAAATGAAAACGATAGCTTGGGAACCACGCAACATGGAAATGTGCATGGATATGTGGGTTTTGGTTTCTTGTCTTTTGCTGCTTTTAGAACGCAGTGCAAGATATTCATTTTGTTTTGTTGTGCACGTTAGGTAGACAGTATGTGTTCAAGGAAAATTTGAAGGTGTATGTAGATAAAGAACCATCAAAACGTCAGTCATTTGTGCTTCATTTATTTTCGCCTCGGATTTAAACCTAAACAAGCATTTCAAATGCTTGAGTAAGGACTTATTGTTTGTTCTGCAACTTATTGGTCTGACCAAATGTACATGTATGTTCTTTACGCTTGAATATCAGACAGCAGCGTCTTAAGAGCTAGAATAGCATTTATTTATTAGAACAAGTAAAGCCCTGCATAGCAAGCCGAATGAGAACTGTATGGCTGGTAGAAAATATGAGGTAACATCATAAATAAACTGTTCAGAATAATAGAAACAATATACTGATTTAAGAGCATTCTTGTGTTCTAACTGATTCTAGCAAACATGTGCAAGTAGCATTCAGAAAATTACTATTGTTTTTATTTCTTTTCTCACATAAAAACAGTGTGTTTGTTTGCTTGAGGTCGTTTTATCTGCTTCTGAATGAAAAGGTGTTTATATCCAGTACTAGAGCTGTTTTGAAACATGATTTTCTAGATGTTTGTGCTAAGAATTTGCTGGCTTTATGGTAATTGTTTGGTTCATACAACTCTCTGAACATGTTGACATTACCTATTAATGGATCAAGGAAAATCTTTCAATTATATGGCTCTTAATAAGCCAAGATCTCACAGGTCATCAGGAGTTATTTTGTATGTGATAAATTCCCTTCACTCTTGTATTTACTTCTCTTTTTTCTTGATATTTTAAGCAAGTTTGTTTTTCACTTCTTAGTACATGCAAGGTGTTGCAGAAGTGTTGAGTAAATGTCATTGTAGCAAGGAAAAGGGAACTGTCACAAAAGCGAAATCTTTGTTTGTGGGGGCTTGGAAATTTTCCCCCAAAAAATCTTCCTTATATTAATCAAGCCTTCAAAAGATATGTTTCTCAGTTTTTTAAATGCTGTCCATAATGAAAGTTTTTCAGCATAACTAATCTCGATTCAACTCGACCCAGTTGAAAAACAATCATAACTAAGATTTTATGTTTCCTGTGGAAAAAGAAAATTCACCATTTTCACTTTATGTTCATTTATGGGCCACACTCTTCGTATAGAGACCAATGATAATCATTGCAAACTTAAAAAAAGCATCCAAATTAAGGCCTCTATGCCTCTTGTAGATGTCAATATATAATGTGACTTACTGAGAATTTTATTTCCTGCAGAGAGTTCTGTTTAAAGTTTACTTGAACTTGAACTTAAAACCTTCATTACCTGACTTCAGCACTTTCCTTGAGTGTTGGTTAGTTCCTACAGTTATTTTATGGTGCCTGTAGGTGTATTACTTTGACATCACTTCACTTGTTAATTTTTATGTATTTTTTATCATTAGTAAATGTTGATTGTTTTGTACTTTTTTTATTTTCCATACTTATTAAGAGGATTCACCCAAGAAACATCCCTTTCCATGTCCTACAACATATCGGACTGCCCTGCTGCACTATGTCGACATTGCTAGTGTAGTGAAGACTCATGTGCTCAGAGAGTTGGCTGAATATGCAAAGGATTTTGAACACAAAGAGTTCCTCATGAACATCACAGATACTACAGAGAAGGCAAAAGTAGGTTTTGACTGACCACTTACTATTCATAGCAGGGCAGGAAAAAATTTTAAAATGCAGTTTCCTAGTGAGCCAGTACATTTCAGTTTTCAGTGCCCCCTCTCCCCCCCCCTCCTCCACTAAAATATTACTTGCCAAAATAATAGAAGAAAGGGCCAACAGACAAAGCAAAGGATCTGGTGGTTCTGATCAGCAAAATAATAGGCATGCAATGCCTTATCAAGAATGCTAGAATGTTGAATTAACTCGTGCTTTCAACTTACTCTGTTTTTTTGGAAATTATCATTAGCAAGTCTTCCAAGGCTAATTTTACTTCCAAACTAAACTTCCATTTTCACTTGCCCAAGAGCAAAAGCTTACTCTGTGCAATAGGACCTGTATTTTTTCCTGCTTTGCATAGTAGTAATTTGTTGTGATGCAGAAGAGAAGTTATTTTGTATCTGAGATTTTTGTCTACTTATGAAGTTTGAATCTTACTTACAAACACAGACCAATTTTTTTCTGAAACAGCCTCGTAATGTCACCAGTTGTATTTCTATCCTAGCATATTGAAAACATGAAGCTCTAACAGCTTAGAACTGGGCTTTAAAAATTTATCTTCCTCATTTATTATAGATTATAGATCTAGATATAACATTGGTGCTTCTACTTGAATCGGCACCCTTATTGCTTCAATTTGAAGTGGAAGATAAAACTGTGATCGTCAATTTCTTTATTCATATCACACAAGAACCCCACAAAAACTACCTTACAATAGCAAACCATGCACAACACAGGGCACAATGGTTTGATTTGTTCCTTAAAGTTGTTTTTTATTCAAATTCTCTCTAAATAATTTCAAATGGCGGTTGCTAATTTTATGAGCCTTTGTACATTGCAAATGTGTCAAAAGTGGATACCCCGTTCTAGATCAGGAGTCCCAAAATCACGACCACGTTGGTCGGCACGTACCGGTGCCCATATAGGTATTATGGGTAGTACCCCTGGGACAAGAGGCTTCTGTAGTGTAGTCCAAGACAAAATGTCAAAATTGTCATAATCTCCTTTTAAACTGGTTCACACACATATAGCAAAATACTGCTCCCTTCCCTTGTGCCCTATTAATAATTCTCTAGACAACCTTCTTTTAGTATAGACTTTTTCTGTATAATATATAATGTGCAAAAACTTAATTTCTTTGTTAATATGAAATGATTATAGTTTTGTAATATTTTTTTGGTTCAAAACTTCTTTCTTTTCTTTTTCATTGTTTGAATAAACCAATTGAAAGCAAATATAATTTTCTACTTCATTTGCTGGGTCAAGTAGCTACCACCATCAGGTCATTGACCTGAGACCTATCTCTTATTTGGAAACCCGAGAGGAGGCCATTGTAGAGAGCGAATGAGTGAATAAAGTGAGTGTTTGGACTGTCTGCTGGGACCAAAAGTTGTAGAGAGCTAGTTAGTAGTGGAGATTTACTGTCTGTACTAAAATCTTTTCGAAAATAGCCCTGTATGCATATGTCACCTCATAACAATGGGCGCAAGAAGTCTACCTCCGGCAAACAATATTTTTATATAACTCAGCTTGGATATTTATTATGATGTTATCCACAAAGCAACTCACTCTTTGTCTTCTGAAAGGGTAACCCTATGAACAGTTCATCAGCTTTTCCATTTATTAGCTGTAACAACCCAGCTTTTTCCAGCTGAAGTGCAAATTTTCTCAAATAAATAGAAAGTAAAGTAGCTCTAGCTAAAAAAAACCCCAATATATTAACCCTATTTACTTATTTAATCTTAAAAAACCATCAAAGACATAATACCCCACTAGCATCCACTGCCAGTTAAACTTGATATACACTTGAATAATACACTAGGCTTCCATGCCACAAATTTTATATTCTACCTTGTTGCCAGGGTGTCTCTCTCCTCGTGCCCCCCTAGAGTCTTACTCTCCTTGGCTAATTGTGATTACTGGGAATAACTATATCCCCACTACAGAATGATGGTTGTTGGAAATCTTAGGAAGTGGGTGAGGGGCTGAAAGGAACCAATTTAAAAGTGTGTGGTGTGTGGGGGGTGCCACACAAAAAAAATTTCAGGGTACATAAAAAGATGCTAATGATACAATAGATACTTACGTGAATTACTTTCATACTTAAGTGAATTTGATTTTTAGCATAACAAAAATAGGAAATACAAGCCATTTTAAGAGAGACTTCACACATATTTTTCTTTGCTGTTAGTTCTCCATCATCCTTTGGTCACCGACAATTTGCAAATGTCCTAGCACATGTTAAAATACCAAACCATATATGTACCAAAACATAATGTCAGACAAACAACACTGTTTTAACCTTCAGACTCAATATCAAGAGTGGGTTCTACAGCCACACCGGCATGTTGTGGCAGTGCTGGAAGATCTTCCCTCATTGAGGCCACCCCTTGATCATCTGTTGGAGCTTTTACCTCGACTGCAATGCCGCTACTACTCCATCTCATCATCACCAAAGGTACTATATAGACATTGTACAGTATAGCATGGTTGGTGTCTTCCCTACATTCTACTAGGAAATGAGAAATTGCAGTAATAATTTTGACCTTATTTTTAGTCATACATTTTAGATTACCCAGTAACATTTTTCAATGAAATTTGCCAGTTACTTGGGACTTTATATTGTCAGAGCAATGTTATCTTTCTCTCTTTTGCAAATGAATATATGAAAGATCATATATTTGAACTGCGGAGAAAGATATGAATTTATGATTGATCATTGCAGTTATACATACAGCTTAATCCTGGACAGGATTCGAACCCATGACCTCTTCGGTCTACCAACTGAGCTATCAAGCCATCTGGGAGCTGGTCACTTTGTGAGTTCGTAATATACTCGAAGAAGGTGAACAATGAAAATGAATATATGAAAGATCATATATTTGAACTGCAGAGCAAGATATGAACTGCATAGCACCAGTATCGTAGACATCATGGGTCTGAATCCCGTTCCTGCGGCCTCGGGCAGCATTTTCAAGTCCGAGGTCACAGTTTTACACTATACGGACCGACCCTAATCCGGTAAATAACAGCGAGGATCGAAATGCACCAATCAGATAATATACAAGCTCTCTCAAGGCATCCTGAGAAATGTTACTCCAATCACTTGCCATAAACTGTGCAAGCAAACAATGAAATGCTCTTTCCCCTCGTCTAGATGACACAAAATGTGCTAAGCAATGAATACAAACACATAAACGTAGAGAACAATACTTTGATGTTCTTACATTTTGTATAGCCACTGATTCATTTACCAGTCAATTCTAAGCCCTAGGCCTGCTGACAGATACGATACACATTCAAGAAGAGGCTTGACGCTCATTGATGTGCCAAGAACATTAACAATAAACTTCACTGCCCAAATCATTTCATTGCTACAGCGTAAATGAGTTGGGTTATAGAGCCCTTTGATTTGTCATTAAATTGTGACTTCTGTAGAAATGCAGCGAGGGGGGCCCTGAGGCACCTGTTAAGAAAACCATATCTTGTTCACCAAAGATTGGACATTTGTGTCATATTAATGCTCTCATGTTACTTGATAAGACTGGTATTATCAATCCATCAGAATTATTATTACTGTTGGAAAGCGTCAGAAACAGTTGCCGGTCACCTTAAGTTGCTGAAAATAAATTCCTCTTTATTGGATGTTTTTATTGGGGATTAGATAAGGAATTCCAAAGGGGAAGTCAAAAATTAAAAACTCCTGGGGAAGAGGAGGTAATGACTGTTGAATTCTCAGACTGTGTATGGAAAGAAGTGGAGCATTTTTGAAATTTCCAATGTGAAGGCAGGGTTAACGCTTCTGTATCTGTAATATCATAGATGCATCCCACTTCTATTCACATCACTGCTGTACTTGTCAAGTGGAATACATCCTCTGGTCGGGTGCAGAAAGGCGTCGCAACTAACTGGCTTGCTACAAAGCATTCTAAAGGTACAGTCCATATCTTTTGTAATTGTTTTGAATTTGCTCTGGGCAGAACATACAGCCCACACATCAGTGACCCAGAACTAAACTAAGCCATGTTTTAGACTTAGAGCCCAGAATTCGGTTAAGCTTACGATCGCTGCATGTCAATACTACAAAGCTATCAAAGTTCATTCAGTACCTCTGAAATAATGTTTTGTTTTGCAAAATGATGATGTCAGATGAAAACCAAAATTGTTTCATTCACTCACAAATCTTTATAAATGAAGTTTTCTAAACTCTAACTACATTCTCATGGCCAGGGGATTAATAGAGTGTAGAAAGAGACATCACTGATTAATCTAAATTGTTAGTGGGACTAATAGTCTATAAAAGTGAAACTTATGTTGTGTTACGTTCGCTTTCACAGAAGGTGAAGTACCCCGCATTCCGATCTTCGTCCGCAAAACCCAGTTCCGCCTTCCTTTCAAGTCAGTGACTCCTGTCATCATGGTAGGCCCGGGTACTGGCTTAGCACCCTTCAGAGGCTTCATACAGGATAGGCACATGCAGAAGTGCAGTGGTAAGTAGCTTGATAACAGAAATTTTTCTTCTGCATGGTTTTGCAATTCAATAGGTCCTTTAATAATTGTAGCTCAATGATAATTTATTTTTCCATGTCACCACCAACACTTTTTTATTGCTGTTTCATTGCAGCTATGTTGTATTGACATGTATAACATAGATAAGACCCTGCGCACGCTCTAATTGGTCACTGAAAATGTTTTATCAGAGTATAAAACATAAAAAAGCGTGTTTTTCCTCCCATTAACTCTACATCATATAACGAGGGACCTGATTCAACAGAAGTCGTTTTTAAACTGTACAAAAATAGCAAGTTTTAAATTTGTGATTGGTCATCGGAGCATAGTTAGTGGAGGGGTCCCCCTCCACTAACTATGATCGGAGTCACACACACAACTTATTAAGCAGTTGTGAAATTACAGCCTGAAAAATAGTAATGATAATCAGTCGAGGAATCAAAGTCTTTGGCATAGACTAAGTCTTAGTCAATCACTATGGCATAGACTAACATGTCATCAATGCTTTGCTTTCCGCGTTGAATTAAATTTCGGATGAATTGAGTACAACTTGGTCCTACAGTTTTTCACTATACGGACCTCCCACCAGGCAAATAACATATATAACTCTCATTTGGTGTGAAAGTATGCTGGGATATTAGTCCTTGGACATTACTAATATTTATCTATTTTCCAAACCTCACAGTTTTCCTTGAGCCACGCTCACGGAAAACTGTTCGCTTCTCTGAACAGATGAAGTCCGCGGACAAATATCTGAGCATATTTTCCTGCCAAATAGTAGTTTCCTCTTCTTTTTAATGAGCAAGTCGTTTTTTTCTAGGAAAAGCTGTTGGTGAGATAATGTTGTTTTTTGGCTGTCGCAAGAAAAGCGAGGACTACATTTATGAGGATGAACTGGAGTCATATTCACAAGATGGTACCATTGGAAAGTTACATGTTGCTTTTTCAAGAGACCAAGTGAGATATATTGGGGTTCAAGAGATATTTATCTTTAATGATTTCTTCTTGCTTTTACAAGACGTTATTGCAGAACTTTAATTTCTTGTTTCTCAAAACTGGTTTGGAAGACTACAGCTAGCACTTAATAAAATTACTATTTTGAGCACTGTTTGTGTTTGAGTATTTCTTTTTTTTAGTTTGTATTTGAGTATTTCTTTTTCTTTTTCAATTTTTTAGGAGAAGAAGATCTATGTGACTAATCTCATGGCAGAGAATAAGCAGTCCATCTGGAATGTATTGGATAATGGCGGCCACATTTATGTTTGCGGGTAAGAAGCTTTTCTTTGATTGCAATCACATTCTTCTCCTCACTAAGATTAGATTAAATGCACAGAGCCCAGTCATTTGATCAGATTGAAATTATTTTGACGCGACATGGACGATTCTAGCGCTTTTCTTTAGTCTTCTATTAGCTTTACTCATTTACGTATTGATGTTGAGACATTCAGGTCAGACTTCAGAACCAGAATTCTATAATGCTTCAAGCGTACATCTAGTACTAGGCTTGAACGTTCGTACAATAATACTGCTGAACCTCTATCAAGCATGCAGTAACCTGTTAAGCGGCAATCCGCTGGTGGTCAGTTATCAAATTCTTGAACTTGTTGGCAGTAAAAGTCTGTAAAGTAAAACCCTTATAAACTTCTTTTGGTTGTCCCGGTGAGGGTTTTCTATCGTCCTTATCCCTATTTAGCGGTCACCTAAAATTCATTACATGTAGTTTGGCTTTGTTTTGGTAACTAGGGAATGACAGATAACTGCTTACTGTCCAGCCATATAGCTCCGATTCAAAGTCAAACAATCAAACCAGCTGTACAAATTACTTCTTGATGTAACTGTATATTCATTTTGTCTTATTTATTTTATGTCATATATTTTGCCATTTAGCTTTCTTGGTTACCGAACACTCACTTTGCATTTGGCCAACCAGTGGTTAAACCAATTTAAACATAACACTGAAAAGAAAATTATAGCAAAAGCAATATAAAATATATGTTTTTTGCCGGTCTTGGTCGATTCTGATTACCGAAAGCTATTGTGGTCGTTACAACAGTGTGGAACTTTTTGACCACGTCAATACCTTGAATTTCTGATTGGTGAAAAGTATTGTGGTCTTACCAATAAACTTGTTTATTTCAGTGACGCTCGCAACATGGCACGTGACGTACATAACCTACTGGTGACAATCGTCAAGGAAAATGGCGGCCTCTCGGAGAATGAAGCCATAGATTACGTCAAGAAACTCAGTGCCAAAGGAAGATATTCAGTTGATGT
>Ga0126337_10002270_pt1 | contig 12133 bp, 8 predicted proteins | sample DipCmetagenome_FD_92527 | JGI IMG/M metagenome (GOLD analysis project Ga0126337, IMG submission 92527) | Coral microbial communities from La Bocana,Puerto Morelos, Mexico - Diploria C A metagenome | ecosystem: Host-associated > Invertebrates > Cnidaria > Coral | place: La Bocana,Puerto Morelos... | reverse complement strand
GCTGCTGCTGCTGGCGCTGCTGCATCATCCTTGCCCACTGCTGTGCTTCATATGCCTCACGTTGTTGCTGTTCAGTCATCGGCGCTTGTTGCTGTAAGTGCTGAGGCGATGCCATTGGTGCTTTGGGCGGTGGTGTCTCTTGCTGTTGTCTGAGCTGTGCATTCTGCTGATGAATGCTTTGTGGAGGCACCTGTGTGGAGACCTTGGGCTTGGATTCTAAGAGTCGCCTGGTTTGTGGGAGGCGTTCAGGTTCATAGCCATCCAAACCCTGTGCTGATGCTTCTTCCGATTGCTGAGATTGCTGTCGTTGCAACTGCAGTCTTTGTTTGTATGCTTCCAACTGCTGCTGCTGTTCAACAGATCCCTCAAAACCTCCCGACATCGTATCCTCACAGACCTCTTCCTTCACCTTATTTTTTTTGGGGGCAAAGCAAAACCACTATCTTTAACCAATTTACAAGTTTCATTGGAAACTTGGAAACGGGTTGAAGGTGATTTTGATGAAAGGAAAGCTATGGGTTCCAGAATGCAAGAGCAGCAAAACACACACACACACACACACTTATAGCTGTTTGTTTCTCAACAAGTAACCTCAGAAACGAGTGATGCAGGCGGAGGTTGTTGTTGACGGGATACCCAAGAGTCTCCAGCAGCAAAAGTACTGCAAGACCACTTCTTGCTGTATCCGCGAAGGTTCATCTATATGCAAAACTACTCAAAAACCCCACTGAGCCACACAGCCAACAAGTTTGTAGTAAAATATTCTGCGATAATGCACAAAAAACACTTTGTTGTGCAGTATTGCAATGGCAAAGTATTCACAAAAGACATGTTACCATTTTTGGAGGCAACCCATACACAACTTGAACATGTTTTGTGAATAGCTTGACATTGCAAATCTACACACCACGTTTTGGTTCGTTTCCCTGAAGTTATATATATATACATACACTTGTATGCTTGCGACTGAACTTGATCAAGAAACATACATCACAAATTTCGTTCCCAAGATGAAGCAAAACATGTCGTATTGCACCTGCTATAGATTGCTGCTTCCCAAAATCATTTGTCGAGGAGGAAGGACCTGCGTGCGCTGAGTATCAGGCAAATTGCAAGGTATAGAAGCCATGTAGTTTGGATCTCTCTAACCAAAAAATATTCCAATGACCAAAAAAAACAGGTCGGACCAAGAAAGCAAAAACATATACTGCATAGTGACTAGTTTTAAAATATTCAATTCTGTTGTTTGTTGAAACAAGAGAATTGAATACGACATGTTATATATACTATCCATTTTTTTGGTCAATGAAATGTTTTTTTGGTTGGAGAGAGCCAAAATACATTTTCGCTTGTCAAAGAGCTACAAATTCATGAACTGTTTCTTAAAAGTGCTTTAACCGCGTTTTTGGGCATTTTTTGTATCAAAAAAAATCCGACGAATTCCGCGTTTTTTTTGCGGTATTACCAAGTTTTTGGTGGTTATTCGACTAATTCCGACGAATTCCGACGCAGGGTTTGACACGTAAACTTCTTCATTTTCAGGCCAACCATGAGATATAGAAAAAATGGTCATTTTACTTTGCAAAGCAAACTGTGTCCAGCAATTTGATTCCTTTTTGGCCAGAACTTGCAAATCCATATTGGATGGAAATTGGAAACATGCAACCACCATGTCTATATTCATGCCTCTGTACAACATTCTATGAAACTTACCAGGCAAAACACGTGTTGAATTGTAGTCTATGAAACCACAGACAAGCAACCTGCAATCTGATACTTGGGGTTGTAATATACTCATCATTGAAACAGATACAGCTATATATTTCTATCACAACATTTAGCAATAAAGAACTGCTATCCACAAAAAGGCAGTCACTTGTCCATGCCCAATGCCTTTCTAATTTCAGAAGGGACGTTCAAATGACGATTCCCTCGCAAATATGTAATTACAGATTCCATGTCAGCATCAGACCAAGTGTCTGTATCTTGCATAACGTTTGAAACCAAATCGGCAATCGGAACATCGCCAACCTCAGAGGAAAGCACTCTCAAGGAATATGAAGATATTCGATTCCAAAGCACGGAATCCAAATCTTGCTTCCATGTTTGCAAATGATGCAATGATTTCTGATGAGTAAGGTGGGTGTATATAGAATCATTGTTTCATTTGCAGGCATGGAACAAGATTTGGATTCCCTTCTTAGGAATCAAATATCCTCTTTGAGAGTGCTTGTGGGTTACCAAGTAATAATATATATGAGTTGCTGGGTAATCGTTGCAATGTAAAAGAATACCAGATCATTACCCAACTTCCTATTAAGTGCCCAAGTAACATCCATGGCCCCTTCAGATGGTCGCAACCCGCGGATGCCATCTGGAAGATCAGGCAGCAAAGCAGACATTTTGTATCCAAAGGCTTTTGAATAAGACCTTAGGAATTCCAGGTTGAACAGGGTAGGTTTTGCATGTTTTTCACCTAGTAGCAACAAGTCTCCAAACAAGCTACACATTACAATCCGAGTTCCGAATAACAGACAAGAAACTGTGACGCTTTCAGAATTTGTTTCTTTCCAGTGCACCTTTTAACGCCCTTCCTGTCGGTGTAGACGTGTGCTAAAGGAACGGAAGTCTTCTTCTCTTCGGCGGTCATTGGGCCCATGTCTAGTTTGGCAATGTGCCAAGAATTAGACCACAGTGTCGTAGGTTTCCATGACAAAACTCCATACTTCCTCATCCATATTCGTTGCTTGAAGACCTCATTACAGTACTACCACTCTCAAAAGAATTCACACACATAACAACAGTTCGAAGATGTTTGAAGCATGTCATGGACCACATCCTTAATTCGCTTTGCAGCTAATCAGCTAATGGCTTGCAGACAAAGGACATAGCAAAAGTTTTGACAGAAATCCAACCAGCGAGGCATTTCACCGAACTTACCACTGCCGGGCTGTTCAACTATGAAGACAATGCCAAGACAGGCGCAAAGATAGCACATCAATGTGACACGGACCGACATCACATTGCCTGAAATTACAAAGGGAAGTTCTGTATTCCCCTCTGGCATGAAAAAGTAACGGCAAGCTTGCGAACTGCACATATACGAGAAGCTGCTGCACACAGGCGCCAGTATTACTGTAGAACCTGGATGAAGACGTAGGATTGTCATAATCGCCAACCTTACTTGCTTGCTTCGCTTGCTTATTAATTGAACTCAAGTTCCTTGTCCAAGTCTTCCTTTAGCAAAAAACAGCACCTCATCGTTTGAGATATACATGTATGTTCCAGACATCCCCCCTGATATATTTTCATTGTCTCAACAAACATGTTTATAAAGGCCTGTTTACATGACAAGGCACGCAAATCCTGCCGGCTCAAAGATGTTGTTGTACCGCCCTCCGTAATTTAGGTCAAATTGAACACCAGGAAAACCGGTGTGCTTCAAACACCACGTCACATTTCCATCGCCGGCAAAGAATTCGGCAAATTTGAATGCCTAGGAAGTTGCACCAGTTCAATCCATCAAGTGTTCAAGTGTTCAACAACCAGTGTTGTCAATCATCAAGCTCTGTTTGTTCAGAGCCAAGGTGCCCATGTCGCATCAACCCCTTCAGTGCATAGCAAAAATATGACGCATACTACCAGCACCTCAAGGCGCAGCTAGCGTGCAGAGAAGCATTTGTAGACATCACTATTTTTTCAAAAACTGGGGAAGAGTAGCCTTTGCAGTCAGCTACAATATCATAGAACATGTAATGCAACAAGGCGCCATTGGAGCATTCGCTCGCACAAGCCGCCGAACTGCAGTGTCAACAGTCCACTGTACCATAGGCATGGCTCAGGATTTCTTGGCGTTGTTGTCTTCAAATGTGCATTCAAGACTTTATCATCTTAATTTTATTTAAGAAAGGCCTTATGACTTAGCATCGCACTATGTTGTCGCACCCACCTAGCGAGTCCGTCTCAGTCGATACGCTATATAGAGCATCACAACTGCATCACGTATTGCTGATTAACATTGAAAAGTTGTAAGTTCAGACAGCTCAATTGATGTTTCAGAAGCAATATGAAAACTTATCACCACAAAAGATAACAGAAAGAATACCTGTCGAATGGCCAAATGAAAAGCTATGTGTAAGGCCTATGGTATTCTTTTTGCAATCTCTTGCAGTGATCGGTTTTCTCACCAGCTTGCCACTTTGGGGGAATGACATTGACAAAGTTGGAAGCAAAACAAAGGGGGGGGGCACCTGTGGGATGGTTTTCCGAATCCGAAGAGGAAAGCAACCTCTTCACTGAACCACGGCCCATGGCCTTAGCCGCAATGAAACTGAATCAAAAAATCCAAGTAAATCTTACGCTGCAGATGGCAAACAAGGAACATTCTCACCCAAGAGTGTTTCAAACATGGCAGTACCATTACGTCAGCAAAATGTCAGCGCCAGTTTTCACACATGGATTTTTGATGTCCTATCGCTTTTGAATGAAGGGGATACAGCACTCACGCCAGCACTAGCCCCTCAACAAAGCAAACAAATTGAACCAGGAATTGTAGAGCACTTGGAATTGTTTTAAAGTACTTTTTTTTATAGTATTTGTTCAATGCAGAGCTGGCATGTTGACTGATCACTTCATCATCACCCCAGGCACATGTCAGACTTTCTTCGGTCTTATGTGCACAAGAACCCCATATAAAATGACATCACTCTTCAAATCTTAGGCTTCTAGACAACCCTCCTGCGCTTGTGCATGTCCCAAAGAGAAGAAACCACACGCGTTTCCAGCTTCACCAAACCAGAGGTATCGCCATCGTGCGACTCCAAGTGTTCAGCCTCACTGGGGGTAGGAAGCAATAATCCGAAATTCTACCAAACGTTTTGACATACGCGGCATCTATGATAGGCATCACATTTGGGGGAAACATTTTCTCTGCAATTTAGCTGCCTATACATTTGGATTTGGGAAACAACATACATACTATACCAACAGGTTGTTCTCATTTTTCAAATAAGTGGCTGCGAGGGAATATAATCACCCAACTGGCAGTATACCATTTGTATATATACCACTTGCCTTGTTGGCAGAAGGTCTTACGATATCACCCCCAAAACAAGGCAAGTTATATATACAAGTGGTGTACACTGCTAATTTGGTGATCATATTCCTTTCCAACTGCTAGCAGCTAGCGGAAGTAGAAATCAACACTTGACACTAGCCCAACTGCAAAAAAGCAGCAATTGCATTAGCAAGCCGGATCTTGTCCGGGAACGATGGGGTAGCTGTAGCACACGTTGTAGTCCACACTTGTTTCTTGGTTCGTTTGTCTCGGACGCCTACCTGAAGGCGTGTCCAGTAGACATTGAGGCTGAAGTTTGCCTGGTTCTTGATCAGCCTGAGTGTAGCAAGAGGTTGATCATGGGAGGCGCTCAAAATTCTAAACACATCCACCTCACCTCTCCGTATTCCTTGCATTTAAATTACCATATAGTTGCCAGCTGCTTTCATTAATTGGGTTTGGATTTCACAAAGGAAACATGGGACTTCCTCAAACAAATCTTGAATCCTGAAGACTTTTCCCAATGGTTTTTTTCTAAGCTCAAAAAATAAAGAACACAAGAAACATCCCATACACAACCCCCAATGCTTGCAACATATTGCAACATACCCTGAGCGCAGCTAAGCATCAATGGAGTTTCCTGGTTCCCATAAAAGTTGGTAGGTACCATATAATCACCCAATTCGCAGTATATCCCACTTATATAACACTTATATATTGCCAATTGGCTTATTATATGCTACCTACCACCTATTAAGGGAACCAGGAAACTCCATTGAGAGTATGGCTAAGTAACTTCTTGTAGGTCTCTTGGTCTGACTTTTCCACAAGCTGGAGCTGTCTCTTCTTCCCCTTGTTCGGTTCCTCTTCTACAGCATCTTTTGGTACTTCCTCTGCGGCATCATTGGGCCCTTGTACTTCCTGCTCCGGAAGCTGTCTCTTCTTCCCCTTGTTCGGTTCCTCTTTTCCATTCTTGACCTCACCTTTCTTCTTTCCCTGGCTCTTGTCCCGGTTCTGGTTTTGTTTTTGCTGTCGAAGCCTACGCTGGTCTGAGTTTCTCAGCACAGGTTCTTCTTCGACTTCCTCCTCCACCTCCTCCTTGACTTTGTTTGCTTCGATTCGCTGGAGTTCTTCCTCGTAAAAACCCAACCAAACTTCCCAGTAGGCAAGCAAATCCACCTCATCTTCCAAGTGTTCTGTCTTGTGCATTTCCAGGACGTACAAGGGGAATTTTGGGTGTGTCTGCGCTTGCACCATCCTGTTCCTAAAGTCAGTTTCATCCATCTTTTGGAGCCTGCTTTTGAGTCCATTGATCTTTCCCAGGAGCTCGGCATGAGCCTCCTCATCCTCATCCTCATCCCCAAGCATTTCCTCCCGGATCTCCTCCTCAGCAGGCTTTTCCTCTTGAGGGATCTCTTCAGGTTTTTCCTCCACGATCTCCACCTCCTCAGCAGGCTTTTCCTCTTGAGGGATCTCTTCAAGTTTTTCCTCCGGGATCTCCACCTCAGCAGGCTTTTCCTCTTGAGGGATCTCTTCAGGTTTTTCCTCCACGATCTCCACCTCCTCAGCAGGCTTTTCCTCTTGAGGGATCTCTGGGATCTCTTCAGGCTTTTCCTCCACGATCTCCACCTCCTCAGCAGGCTTTTCCTCTTGAGGGATCTCTTCAGGTTTTTCCTCCGGGATCTCCACCTCCTCAACAGGCTTTTGGTTTTGAGGGATCTCTTCACAGTTTTCCTCCGGGATCTCCACAACAGCAGGCTTTTCCTCTTGAGGGATCTCTGGGATCTCTTCAGGGAGTACCTCTTCCTCAATCTCATCAGGGCTATCTTCCAAGGTCTCTACAAGTGGAATCTCTTCAACTTGAGAAAGACACTGAGAGTCAGGAAGGCGATCAGGAAGAATGGGCGCACCAAACTCGAAGGAGTCATACACCGGGACATAGTGCAAATTTGCATGCTGTTGCAGAGGCAACTGCGGAGCCTAGGAATCATGTCAGGGCTGGCAAAGAAGGTGGTTTTGCCGAAGTGTGTGTTTATTGCTTCCTCTCTCTTAAGTCCTAAATGCTTTATCTACATAAACCCTCCCGCTCCTTGCAGAAACCCTACAGTGAAAAATGTTCCGCAAAAACTTGGCTAAGAAACGATTTGTGTCCTGTCCAGCTCCATTGTGTCAAGCATCTCGCTTTGATAGCATTCCCAGACCATAGCGTCCTTCCCAACCCAGAGTTGAACAAATTTTTGACATGTTTTTCCAAGCAGTCCTTGTTTTTGCTTCCATTTCCCAAACACAGTCTCAAGGTGAATTCTCTCCAAAATTTCATGCAGTTGTACAGTTTGTCCATCTCTATACATAAAAATGAAAGGTTAGCATTCTTTACTTAAACAATTCTCCCAGGTTTCAGCAAAATACATGTTGCATCATTTGATTTTCTTTCAAAACATGAGTGCCTTACCCCGTTCGCAAGTTTCAACATTGACACTTTCCTCGAAAAAATCAATGTTGAACCCTGCACTGTCTTAATTTGCAATCAGCTTTACAGACAGTTTGAAAATGGAGACTTTCTTTGAAAACCTCCATGTTCAAAAGTATCACTTTACCTCATGAAAAAAAAGCTTGAATACAGGAGGACAAATTGGCACATGTAAGATGCCCACATAGTCCCTTTTGAACAAGGCACTTTGTTGGAATCTTCCATGGTCAATTGGCGATACCCCGGTAGCACGTTTCAACATTGACACTTTCCTTGAAAATATCAATGTTGAACCCTGCACTGCCTTAATTTGCAATATGCTTCAAAGATGGTTTGAAAATGGACATTTTCTTTGAAAACATCCATGTTCAAATTTATCTTTTGACTTGATTATGTTTTGAGGAAATTAGTGACTAAGAAAACTTGGCGCATGTAAGATGCCCACAAAGTCCGTTTTGAACAATGTACTTTGTTGGAATCTTCCGTGGTCAAGTTGCAATACCCCGATAGCACGTTTCAACATTGACACTTTCCTTGAAAATATCAATGTTGAACTCTGCACTGTCTTAATTTGCAATATGCTCCAAAGATGGTTTGAAAATGGACATTTTCTTTGAAAACATCCATGTTCAAATTTATCTTTTGACTTGATTATGTTTTGAGGAAATTAATGACTAAGAAAACTTGGCGCATGTAAGATGCCCACAAAGTCCCTTTTGAACAAGGCACTTTCTTGGAATCTTACACGGTCAAGTTGCGTTACCCCAAGAGCAAGTTTCAACATTAGTACTTTCCTTGAAAATATCAATGTTGAACCCTGCGCTGTCTTAATTTGCAATATGCTTCAAAGATAGTTTGAAAATGGACATTTTCTTTGAAAACATCCATGTTCAAATTTAGCTTTTGACTCTTGACTTGATTATGTTTTGGGGAAATGAATCACTAAGTAAACTTGGCGCATGTAAGATGCCAACAGAGTCTCTTTGAACAAGGCACTTTGTTGGAATCTTCCACGGTCAAGTTTCAAGATTGATAGTTTCCTTAAAAAATATCAACGTTGAACCCTGTAACTGAATTCAGGATTTGCCGGCATTCATTGGTATACACGTAGAAACTTGGCACTTGTGCATGCGACAATCAAAAAACAGTGGCATTTACAAACACAAAACCCCAAAACATGATGCCCATGCCAGCAGTCCTCCATTTCCTGCGTGCCAACATGCATCGTTTGAACATCCTCACCCATGAAGTGCACAGGCGCAGGAGGCGTGTAATGCACAGGTTCCACAAAGGTCTCAGGCTGAGAGTAGAGCTCAGATACTGGGTAGAGCCACTGATCTTGAACCTAGGCAAAGATAGCAAAACAGAGTAAAGGTCTTACAATCCAACTAGTTTTTGAACCCTGACATTGACATATTTTGTTGTTGCGGCGCAAAACACATTTGAGCTAAAGAACGGAAGCAAGTGGAAGTGTCCCTGGCACATGGCTTTCACCATCGCTATAACCAGCAACCACCCCAGCTAATTTCGATGACGAAGAGGCAGCCCCCATGTGCTGCAAACCATCCATCAGAACATCATCACTGATCAACTGGGAATCCCCTTGCGGCACTCCTTGCCAAAAGGAAATCATATTGTTAGTTGAGGGAAACTTTGCACATGCTTCAGATCCTTCAGTCATAAGCCCATTGAAAGCAACTGCCCCCTGATCACCAGCAAAATCGTACACTTGTGTCTCGGGAAAAAGCTCCAGGGGCGCTACAGGGGAGGCGTCCAAGCCGATTGTAGCCAAGTTCATGGCCAACTCGTGAGGCAGCGGCGAACAAACTTCTTCAACGGATGATTCTGTAGAAGAACCGCTGCTTCCAGATGCCTGGTACCACCCAAAAAAAAAACAAAAACACCCTTCACAAAAAACACAACGTGAAAATCATCCCATTCCTTCGAGCAAAAAAGCTTCACTGCGTGCGTTTTATGGGGTTATATATTACTTGCAACTGCCACGCCTCAGGAACATATGTTGATGGGGTGGCTGAAAGGTCGTCAGGGTCATTTTTCACTTTCAGCGCATATCGTCGAGTGGGCATCTTACGCTGGCAGAACGCTTCCTTAATTCTCTTGATGCACAACAGGAAAAACAGACACCAAGGCACACACGTAGAAACATGAACGAGAGCGAGCACATATACATGATTTTTCAAAAGGGAATTCCATCATAACATGTGTATTGTATAGGTCTATATAGGTCAAGATGCTGTCAACGCTTGTACATCAGGATCCCTGTGCACATGCGAGCGATCCACCATCCCTTAGCGCCACATTGCCACATGTGAACATGTTTGAAAAAGCAAACTCACCCCCTTCCCCTAACCATGCCGGCCCATGCCCATACACTAAAACTCAAACACACCATTCGGCATACAACTTTGCAAGCATTTTTCATACGTTGCCCCATCCATCCTAAAGCAAAAGGTGTTGCAACACAGAAAAAATTACATAAATTTAGTCTTTGAGCAAAGCAAGAAACTGGAGTGGTGACTGACCAACTTCTTGATAGCACGAGCATCCTTATTGATGCGACCCTCCGAAACTTCAGCCTAAGTCCAAAAACGAACAAAGAAGGATTATACCATGGAGGGTCAGCCATGCAGAACATGACATGTTTACATGAGCAATCTTGAACATTTATACAAGAAACCTTCCAGTGTTCTTTGAGGCATCGCAGGTTGTGCTCCATAACAGGGACCCGAATGAGTCTTCGATCCAGTTCAGCCCGGCCAACCAGAGACCAAAGCAAACATTTGTTAAGCTTGCAAGCGTTAGCACTTGGTTTCTTCTTCTTCCCAGGCTCATCCGCCGGCCAAGTCACAAAAGCTTTCTGGGCCAACGTTCTCGCCTTCAATTCATCATTGCCCTTCCACTCCTCACTCTAGGCAAAAAAAAATGTTGGTCGGTTGACCTACTGAAAAACACTATCACATAATGATCCCAAATACAGTTTTGCAAACCATCGCTCCTCTAAAACGATATCTCGAAGCTGAGCCAAGCTTTCAAGATCCCCCATGTTGCCCTTTTTGCCCCCCATCAGAAAGCCACAAGTCGCTGGACAATTGCAGCTGGATGCGTTGAGCCGAACTGATGATAACAGACTTTGTTTGCGAGCTCTTGCACATACCCTGTTGGGAAGTATAGTATCTGCAGGATTCATGCATATAATTTGTATTTGCCACCACCAGGAATCATCCAATCTTTAGTAGCAAGTTCCCTCTGACAAGAAAATTCATCCCCAACTTGGTTCCTGGCTTTGTGGCCACGACATACCGCATGGCGACATGATCCCCGCAAAAAAAACCTTCTGTCTGTCTATATAGAGGACACGAAACAAGACTTTCAATGTTTGGGCTATGTTTTCTTAATAAATCTTTCCCTGTGAAAGTGGTCGAAACTCAAAGAAAAAATATTGCAGCTAATAAAGCGATGATGCAGTGAACCAGTTGTAAAAAAAACAATTTGGAACTGCAGCTGTCATAGTGACAACATGTCTCTACATTATTTCCAAAAACACTTTTCTGTAAACATCCACATATGCAGCTATCGCTTGAATGCTGCCTGCGACAAAGGATGATACATCAAAAGTTCTGATATGCTTTTGCACCCCAAAATTGATAACTGTCTTTAAATGGTATCATGGCGGAAATGAAGCATTTGCATTGGATCACCAATACACATGCTACTTTTCCTGCCAAATTTGAAAATCTTCGGAGGTATCTGAAAAAATCTGAACAGGGGAGAAAGGTCAACGCACAGCACAGTGTGACACCATGTATTGCATCGAAAATGAAAACACGTCAAAAACATAAGCGTACAATTATATATGTCAATATTCTATAGATTTATTTATATTTACATATATTATGTGTTTCAAAAAAAGTACACAGAACACATTCTTGGTAATATGTGGCTCATGGAATGTGCATGGGCTCAAGGTAATGTGTTGAAATTCTGCTGGTTCAACACTATAATTTTGGTTATGTCAAAGCAACATACCTGCAAAAGGCGTTTCCATCCAGAAAACTTTTGTGTTTTTTGAACCGACCAAATTTTTATGGTCAGACTATATTGTTGGTGAACTCTGTGGTCATACCAAACTTTTCTGGTCGCCTAAAAAAAAGTACGCCAAACAGCAGGTTCAGGTTGTGGATGTAGGCATTTCCCTTGGGGGCGTAGGCACATGTACAAGATTATGTGGACGTAGGCAAGCCGTAGGCGAATACGGGAAGCCGAATTTCACAACTAACTTGTTATAAATGTATAGTCCCGGACATCTGTAAATAGTAGAAATTGGCAGCAAAAAACAGCCGTAGGCGGGATGTAGGCGAATTTGGTTATAGCCACGTAGGTGCCCTTCCCCCCATGAAGTTTTTCAATAAACACTTCCCTTTCAACTAGCATCTCCCGAGGCACATTGAGCTACACATGCTCGCAGTTGAGGTCCGGCACGGAACGCTGAACTCACACGATCGCGGTTGAGGTCCGGCAAGGAACACTGTGCTCACATGATCGCGGTTGAGGTCCGGCAAGGGACACTGAGCTCACATCATCGCAGT
>Ga0126337_10002269_pt1 | contig 12134 bp, 8 predicted proteins | sample DipCmetagenome_FD_92527 | JGI IMG/M metagenome (GOLD analysis project Ga0126337, IMG submission 92527) | Coral microbial communities from La Bocana,Puerto Morelos, Mexico - Diploria C A metagenome | ecosystem: Host-associated > Invertebrates > Cnidaria > Coral | place: La Bocana,Puerto Morelos... | reverse complement strand
GTTTTTATTTCACTGGTTCCAGTTCCAGTTCTGTTTCCGGTTCCAGATTCTGGTTTCTGTATTTCATGTTTTCCATACGCCATCGACGATTGCCTGTATTGTTGCATTCGATAAGGAATGCTTTCATAATGCAGTCGGAATCGAGATTTTTGGACCATTCATCGACACCAATTTGCCCGACCCCCACCCCCGAAAATTTTTTTAGGGCCAAATGACGTCATTTCCATCGACCATGTGATTCTTGCGGGAACTGTTATGCCTATATTTTGATTGCATTTGTTGATTCCTGTCGTGACAATAAACTGTCTTTATCCGGTCGACTATTGTTTTGAATCGGTGGAAAAGTAGTCCGAAGGCAAGATCCATTAGAGTGAACCTGAACCAAGGAACGGCAAATCAGAAAAATACCGTCTGCTGTATTCATCAGGGGAAATTGCTTGCTGAGGATAAACGAGCACGCGATTGCAAATGTTTTCCTATATTCGTGCTTCAAGCTTAGAATAATGTACGTAAAAAGTATATACCTTTAAGTAGTTTTCACGCTGTAAGAATATTAACCACGAAATTTGAAGGCTGCCGTCACGCAACGTATCAACAAATCGCCACTCGCAAGGACTTTGACCAGCTATGCATATCTGTCTGTAAAACCTCAGTTGTTAATGAAAAATGTTTATTTTAGCAACAGACAGAGGTTGAAAGTCAACTTGGTGAAATTATCTAAGGTATATTTATTAAAGTGACCGAGTCGACCGCACTCTCATAATCAACTAGTTGTAGACTATTTTCCATTTTCACTTCGTTGCACGCGTACGTGACATTAATATAATTAACGGTAGTTCTACGAAAACGTCAGATTTGCTCAGGGAAGATTCAGTTTTGCTCTCAAAATGCACAAAGATCACTAGGACATGACGGGCTTGTGCGGATATCCGCTCTCGTATACTGTCCATTTGTGTGTAAAACAACTTAATTAAAGTATAGCTATGATTTTTAATGTCGAAAACTTACCTCTGGCTCCACAATATCGAAAAGACTTCTACAAATGAGTACAATTTCTGTGAGGACATTCACGTACAACCGCGTAAAAGTTGAAAAATCCCAGCGCGAGAGCGCGACAGGTAACAACAAGCGATGGTTCGGGGGTAACCTTCACGTCTTAACATGGGACGTCTTAACATGGGACGATTACTGGTAGTACGCACGGTATTTTTGTCATACCAAAAAAAATTGATGCTTCTTGTGTATATACATTTAAAGAAAAAAGTTCTTTTCTCAAATCTTTCCACACGTTTTCCAACACCACAAAAGAATTTTTGCAGCTACTGGAGAATATTTCAAATAATCCCCTACCTCCCCCCCCCCAACCTAAAGAGCTCGTGGTTAATGTATGCAAGCATAAATCTGCATGCACAAATGTGACACCAAAACGGAGAAACGGAGCCCAATCCTTAACTCATGCGCCATACTGCGCATGAGTAAAAAAAAAAAAAACTATAAAGTAGCTGCAACGTAGCTTCAAAGCACTTGAACCAGACTGTTTGACAAACAAATCTGACATTGTGAGAATTTGACAAAAACAATTTGAAAATGCGACGCAGTCGCCAACCAGAGTTAAAGTGCAAGTCACGTGCTAGGCGATATGAAAGAGTAACACGCACGCAGATTTACGGTAAAACGACACACCAATACAAGCTGAAAGGAACTGAATGGAGGACAAACGCTAACGTGCAGCACATTGCATATGTGCATGTTTTCCTGAAGGTGATAAATGTATTGCAGAAAATGCTGGGAAATAAACCCAAACGTCAAAACTTTATCAGCAGTGTGAGGCAACGGCTTAGACGGGAGAACCCTGCCCCATTCTTCAAGAAAATGGTGAAAATTATATTATAGGAAGGTTTGATTACCTTATTTAGGTCAATACAGTGGAGTAGTAAAAAGTGTGTCTGGCAGGGGATGCTGATATCTCAATTATCGGGTTTTTTTTTCCGACGTTTTCTCAGCTATGAGTTAAAATAATAACCAGATAGCAGGTTGCGTGAATTTTGAGAAGTCATGATAAGAAACCAGTGTTACCAGGAAGTACACAATGCATTTAGTACTTTCGGCTTTGGGGGAAAAGAACAATTATTATGTGATTATTAACCAGAACAACGATGCAGGTCAAATCCTGCTTCGTTTTGTAACTTTGCACTTGCGACTCAGCAAGGTTTTGAAATTTGTAGATTATCTTTTTAAACATTACACACAGGTTTGAGAGCTGAAGTTATTGTTGTGAAGCCTTAACCCGTTTGTTTCATGCCCCTTATGGTAAATTATGTCGTTTTGAAATTCTCTTGTAGGGATATTTTCGAAATTTTGTAGAAACTTGCTTGCGTTGTTTGAGATTTGTAGGTGCGGGTTTTAAAGGTCTGTAGAAACTTATATTTGAAATTTCTGTTTCGCTCATTTATACCTGTGCTTTTAAATGTGCAGAGTAATCAGAGTGAGCATTAGCAAACGAATGAAATAATTCTCCCTTTTTTCTCTTCTTACTTTTAGTGTAAAAAAAAAAAACTTAACTCTAAATCACGGAAGTTATGTAAATAGAATAATAAAAATTCCTGGTAAGGCTGATCCGCCTCGATTAGTTTTGCTGTTAGCGGATCAGCCACTCCTTGTAATTATAAAAAAAATAAATGCTATTAAAGATAACTTTTTAGGATCGCCTTTGTTGAAATGGGTGGATGCACTTGGTTGCGGCCTTTTCTGAATGTTAAATACATTCTTATATGAAAACGTACGTACCAATCAGAACCCACGGCCATGGATTCATTTCAAGACTTCCTTGTCATAACATTTTGCCCTGTAATGGTTACAATACCAAAAGGTATCGTAGGAAATTAACATTTCTGTATTAGCACTTTTTATCGTTATTTTACGCTTTCATGGCGACCATATTTTGCAAGGCTGCTCTGTCAGTATTTGGCTTTGACGATAGTTCCATTCTTTCTACAGGTTTAAAATTCTTATGTAACACCAATCTACAATCAGTTACGGCGATTTTCGCAATTCTTTTTTGAACACTTTACAAGCTTAAGATTTGACTTTTTTATTTCGATTTTTTGCTTAAGATTTTGGACTTCTTTGTAATGTGACGTCATACATGAATGTGCTATCTCCTAAGAATTAATTAATTTTTTGCCCCCTTTTCCCTCTCTGGACGAAAATACGCTTTAAGGTTGAAACAACTTCTCCTATTTATCTTGAGTTTACAGAATTTACATGAATTATAGCTCTGATAAGTTTTTTTTCCGCAGTAATATAATCACTATTTCATGGTTCAAAATGTTGAATCTAAGTACTGAAATGCTTTGTATACAGAGTGTTTTTGTGAAATTTAGTTTACTTAGTTTACTTAGTTTACTGAGCCTTAGATTTTTTTAGACCTCTCTTAAAATATTTTCTACGACATTTATCTGTAAATTATTTCTGTTCCCTGCTGTATTGATATTGTGCGGACCTATGTTGTTGTTGCTAAGTAACACTAGAACATGCGTAGTAGTAACAAGGAGTTAACCATGTGCTTTAGCCAAATGGCTGACTGTGTACATCTCGGCTCGTTGCTTTGTTTAAGTAAACTTGAAACAAGTTTATTTAAGACACCTGCTACGTTTGTCTTAAATGGCGAATTTAAAGGAAGCGACTAGGAATATTTGTACTCCACCCTGAATGCTACTTCATCGTAGGTTTACCTCCAGCATAGAATTGGTCGGTGCCCATTTATACACATGGATAGAGAGACGCACTGTGAGAGTAACAAGTCTTGCCCAAAAACACAATACTGTCTCCGGTCAGAGCTCGAACTATGATACGAACACACTAACCATGAGGCCACCGTGCATCCACGTACCGCACTTCCACGCAATTGAAGCAAAGTACAGCTAAATTTCGTTGAACAAGATGGCTAACAATGTAGTGTCATGTAACACTATACCTAATTTATAAAGCTGAGCAGTATAATTGCATACGATTGATAAAAAATCATATCGACATGACTGACTACTCATAATAAAACTCTTCCATTGTTGTTGCTCGAGTGAGAGAAATTGTCTAGCATTTTAACTTGAACTCCTTTCTCATTCAGTTGGCAAAGTATGTTTTTGGATTATTATCGTAGAAGTAAAATTATCATAAGACTTTCTGCACGTATTACATGATTTCAGTTATAAAATTTAAAAATTAGTAAATGAGATTTTAAACTTATGTTAAATTTTTATAATCACATATAATCACATATATGAAAACCGTGCTAGTACTTTACACCAAATCACCATATGCACTTTGATTTCACAACTGCTAAGGGCCTTAAAATCACTCCAAAAGATGTCAAAAAGGAAATAAAATTGAGTAACGAGCAAACACTAGATAAGAGAGCACAAAAAAAGACCTGAAGACCAAGACCATTGTCATGTCGTATACTTTGGAGTCTCTGGCGAGAAAAGCACTCTTGAGTAGGGCATGATGCCTTTAACAAAGTCTTAACCCAGAGATATCTAAGCGATTTCGCAAAAAGGCATCCGCCCGGCTGAGCCCGCGACTCTAAACCCAGGGGGGTTTCCGTCAAGGCCGGGTTGGGGACATGGCCCAGTCAGTGGTCTCTCTGCTGGTTGTTTGCTGGGGGCTTGCTGTCAAAAGCAGGGGGGAGGGAAGGCTGTTTTGTACTGATACCTCTACTTAGTAAGACTGAGTCCACTGCGGGCACCTTTTTGCGAATTCGGTCAGATATATATTAGTGCTGATAGTAATTTATAAGATGGATTTACACATAAAAACGTACAATCTGTTAGCTGCTCGTCTGAGGCATGGTAGCTAGCGCCCTTTTTGCCGCACACGTAAGTATTTTGCTTACCTCTAGTTACTTTAGATGATCAAAGTTTTCTTTCTTCACAGGCTATAGCGAGATTTATTTTGTTCCGTTTATCATGGAACATCGTGGATCTATCTTAACATTTATGGTTTTTTATTTTGTAATGGTCCTGCATTACCATAAATTGGATTTCCTGAAGAACTCTTTGACATACAATCCTCATATATCTTCTAGTTATCTCGATCAATTTTAAGTTCGAATGCGCGTGTATCCGATTGGCTAAAGCTCTCTGAAATTTTATAGTGTCGCCAAGACTCTCAGATGGCTTCGTAAGAACCCAATATTTCGCATCCGCGACTATTTTGATGCATTCTAGATTCTTCTGAGATACTATTTTCCACCTTGTTTCCATAAAGGTGAAACTCTTCCAAAGAGAAACACAAGCCGAGTAAATATTGTGAACTAAAACTAAATTGCACTCTGGAATAGAACTCGGAAACTAAAGAAAAAGAACCTTAAAGGCAATACAAAAGCAGCCAGCACAATGCAAAAGGCAAAAGGAATGTACAGACGGACACAATCAGAGGCATTTTTGTCCTTTTCTTGTGATTGGCAATGGAAGTACGAAAAGGCTCCATTTCGTCGTCTCGTAGTTTCAACAGCGTTATAGACTGAAGTATGCACACTGTTATCAGCGGCACAATCAGAACAGTAACGCAGTGTAGCAGCGGATCTATGATGTCTCATGATTGAAGGCAGGCTCCCAGTTTGTGATACGCTATTGATTGCGTCCAAACGGAAAGTACAGAAATAAGGAGAATGAATTGTCATTGCTAAAGTCCAAGAATGAGAATCAGTGACAGTGAATTGACAGACACTGATTTAATCTGTATTACCTATTTAGTTTTTAGCCCTTTTACACTCTAGGGATTTTTAGTTTAAGCGCATAATAGCATGTAATTTAAGGGAAATCTTATTTTATTCATTTAAGCGTCTTTTGTAAACACACGACCCCATAAGCTTTATAGCTTAAAATATTATCGTGTTTAAATAAATATCTATCTACTGGGAATACGACTGCGACCAATTGTCAGCAGCAACCAAAATACAGGACAAGGTAAAACACTGCATTGGCAACATTCGTGACAAAGGCACAGATCTTACAAAGGACATGCCCAATCCATCCGTGGACAAGAAAAGTCGTCAAGTCTATGATCGCAATCTCACGAGGAAAGTGTGCTATGGAGAACAGGAGATCTGAAACTACCATGACTGGTATTATACGGCCCATCCTGATAATTTGGATTTAACATGCGCATAAGTAACCGCATATTTTAATACGTGAAAAAGAAACACTTCACATTTTCTCCACTGTTCCTTTTGAACTGCTCTCTATTGAGAGAATTCGTAGAGCTGCTTATGGCGAACATCGTAATCGAAAACTGCAACCGGAATATGGGCAATTTCGAGTGATCAGGGAAAGTTATATGATTTCATTTTTACTTTAATTTTTTGTCCGATACTCATGATCAGTCGGATAACAGGCACAGCTAAATTAAATTAAATTAGACAAGATCACATATGCAAGCATGGTTACGGAGGTCTGATAAATTCTGGTATTAGCAAGATCGATAAATGATGATTACTAATGAAGTATGCTTTAGATTGTAAACAATCTCCATTTTGCCGGGCAAACGAATGCAGATCGAAGTTTTGATTCTATAGCTTTTGATCTGCTTTTCATTAAGGAACTGAACCCTATGTTGAAATACATAGAAAGACTCAACTCGTGCCAAACATTTTACTTGACTCTTTGCTTGTAAATAGTTATTGAATTATATGTTTTTATCTTTTTATCATTGTTTTCTTCGCATTCTTGACTCTAAGGAGTCCTTAGTTTATATTTAAATTTAAAACCATTTTATTCACTCAACTGTGACTTGATATTGACTTTAAGAGAACTTCGAAACGAGTTCATTGTTTTTAAGCCCAAGTTTCTCCCTCGCGGCTTTTTAAAATGATTAACGATTCCTCTTTTAGCTAGAAACAACTCAAAATGCTGGCTTTTTTAAAGAAAGCAAAAGATGCCAGAGCGCAAGCAGGTGAAATAAATAAAGCAGAAAGGTAGTGTTGATAACCCGCTGGACACATTACAACAAAACGTTGCTCGGGGAGTATTACAAAACATAAGTTGTTTTGATTCTTGTTTTATTTTCTTCCGGCTACAGATATATCGTGTGGGCGTCTAGTTTTCGTGGAAACTAATTTTTGTGATCACTAATTTTTCGAGCTGGGTGTCAATTTTTGCGATTTTCAGAAAGTCATGCACGTTTATTTCAAATACATCATTTTCGGCTTTTTTTATAGCACCACCGTGGTAATCAGTGACGTGTTACCCAGTGTGTGTGTTTATTTCAAAAATGTTTTAGCATTTTTAATTTTCCGGCATCGTTTTATTTAGGGAGATGTTTACAGGACTCTATATATGAGGTTTGCATATAACTTTTCCTCAGGTAAGTAAATTTTTGTGGATAATATTTTTGCAGGACTATTTTTTTGTCTGAGGATTGCGAGTGAACAAGACCCGTTAAATCTGCAAAAAATTGAACCCGAAAAAATTTAATACCGCATGGTAGATTTTGATATCAAGGTTTCAAAGCTGATTTTTTAATTTTTAAAAATTTAGCTTCTGTATTCCTTAAATTGAATTTTGATTTGTTTTTAGAACAAATTTCTTTGATTACTTTGATCGTTTATATTTCATTGCGACGATAAAACAAGAGCTCATCTTAAAAGAGACTTATCGAAGAACACAAAACTTGTAACATCCCAATTCAAATTCCTACATAGAGGAATATCAACAAACCATTTTTTATTTGTAATAAAAAGATGGAGTTGCCCATAGCAAGAAATGCACTTTCTGTGAGAGAGAAACACGGAAACTAGCGCATCTATTTGAATTTGCTAAAAAAACTCAAATGTTTTTTACTAATTTGAAAGTATTTTTACAGTCTTGCGGGTCATCGCAAAAGAGAACTACCGGGAGCCTGCTACAGCGCTGGGTCCAAGGGCCAGATAGAACTCAAATATGAACTACAAATCAACTTCTGCTACTAAAATGGAGCATAGTATATCTTTGGTTATGAGGACAGAAAAAACAATGCATTCTTTAAAACTAAAAGAAGTCCTTACAGTCTATAGAACATAAATTAACAATATATAAACAGGGGAAAAAAATAAAGAAGAAAAAACAAGTCGCTATAAGAAAGTGGGACCCTCTGAGCAATTATATTCTGTTCTAAATAGTTAGTATTATAAGTAGCATAAGTAGTCGTATCGTCACGTTGTAACACAAGTATTGTAAGTATTCTGCGTGACGTAAGAAATCGTATTGTATTGTGATTCGAAAACGTTGTATTTAAGAATGTAGTTATTTTGATTCTCTGTTAGTTATTTGTTGCTTCCGTGCAAGTCTTTTGATGTAAGGACCTGTTTGCCCACACCGATGTTTTAAGTTATTTATCTTAGTTTATTGGGGCCTCTATAGTCTTCGTCAGTGGACATGTTTGGGTTAGTGCCTTGAAGCTTTGGTTGTTTTTGTTAGTCAGGTTTATAGTCCAAGGTTATTCAAGGTTTAGAACACACTAGGAGTTTCTAAGTTTAGGTTGTCTTGGTTATCTTGTCTAGTGTTTGTATTTTGAAGGTTTCTGTTTTAGTCTAGTTTTCGTTCGTGCTCATTTGTTGTTGGCAGTTCTCGCTCTGCGTTGGTTCCCCGAATTGGTTTATTCATGATATGTCTACAATTAAGATATATAACTTACTAGCTATCAGAGTTTAGAAGACAGATTAGAGAGAGTTTTCAGAGAGTTTGCTCTAGATTCCAAGAAGACACGTTAAAGAAGCCAAATAAGAAGAACAGAGTCTTGGTACCTCTCGTGCGACCTTACCTCTTGCTGTCTAACATACTTGGTGGAGTATCTGACATAATTGGTGGAGGGCCCGCTTTGGTTGTCAACGGAAAGTGCACATTTGCGTTCCACTTCTGTCAAGGTAGCCTTGTAAGTGAACAATGACGTCTTTCACGATATTCTAGGCTCCTTTCCATTGCGAGCTTAGTCAAGTGTAAATGTATAGAGTGTAGATATCCTCAGATTAGACAATAGTGCGATCATCATTCCTCTAGGCTCAGAGGGAAACGCAAATTAGTTCAAATTATCGGGAAGGTTAAAAAAAACTGCTATTACACTCCAATTAAGATGTAGTGCAGTGAGCGATCAAATGCGACAGCACAATCGTTTTAGTGTTCAGTGGCGAAATTTGGTTCAATTATTAGGCGAAGGGCGCGCGCCCTGACCGAACAGGCTGGCCAAGGAAAATTCTGCAGGTCGATCTGTACCGAATGAATGGCCTCCACCTCCTCCTCCCATCCAGCATTCTAGGGGAACCTTATTTTTGTCTTTGTTGAGATCAGTTAGGTCTCCTAGGGCCGGGTTTCAAGCACATGCATATAGCGCTATTCCCACCCCAAGTGAGGCAAGTGAGAGTTCTTTTTCTTTTTGGGCTGGTAATGATAGCTCCGATTCTGAGGAAGAAACAATTTATGAGGACGTGGCGCCGAGGGTAAGTCGTGAAAATCGTGAAGAGAATATCAATTCAATAAGTGAAGACAATTCTGGTTGAACCTGTTTTGGCCACGATGCAAATCGAAGTCAGTCAATTACGCGACGCGTTTGAGCGAATGCGTACATCGCTAAATTCACAGCCTGGCAGAACTTTTAATATTAAGTCGTCGGTTATTTTTCCAATTTTCCGTGGAGATGAGTGCGAGGACATACATGAATTTATTAGCAATTATAAGAGAGCTGCTCTGTTAAATGGCTCAGACTGAAGAGAATTTGGCATGAGGGCTTCTTCCGGCTTTATTTGAAGGGTCACGCGAGTGCGTGGTTTGAGGTCATTCCACTGAAATAGAACCTGCACTGAGATATTTGTCAAACATTACCTATTGATTGTTTATATTATAGAAACTTAAATTTTGAAATAATAATGAAGGGTTCCCATGTTCGTCTAGGAGCAACAGCACCTTGTTTGTACCCTATAAATCCTTATATTAGCGCCATGATTATAGCACGATTACTTGCTTAATTCCTGTTTCCCACGATTGCTTCTTGTTCTACACTGAGAACTGGGCCATATTTATTTTACATAGAGAAATTTATTGTTCAATTCGAAACAACAGAAAAAAATTATAGGTCACCACACTCGTTTTCGAAGAAATGACGATTTACTTCTATGGCGTGGTACAGCCGTAAAGAAAAAGCCGCCATTTTCTAATGCGCGCGCTAATCACGTGTGAAATTGTGCGCAGTAGGGAATGCGCAGTGCAATACTGGGGAATGACCTTAAGACTTTGCCTACACCGGACGAAATGAATTTTAATGAATTATCGCAGAAATTGATAATGCATTTCGCCTCTGGTGCTAGAGAGTGGCGCATTAGACAAGCTCTCAGTCGACGCCACCCGTTAGACTGAAACAAACGGTTGCTGAATATTCCTACAGTCTCCGGACACATTGTGCGAAATTGAATTTAGCTAGGAGCGAGTGGACTCAGTATCTTGTACAGGGTCTTCTCCCTGAAATCCGCGATTATGTAGTTTTGTAACAAACAGAAAATTTAGAGGCAGCAGAAAATTTTGCAAATTAAAAGAGTCTGTTTTGACTAGTTCGGCGAAGCGTGCGGAATTTGATCCTAAGGAAGTTTCGGCTAAGATTTTAGATGAACTTTCGAAAGCCGTTAACGGAAAAGACAAAGCAGAAAGTGCAGTAGGTCGTAGAGACTCTTATGTTCATAAATCTGATATAAAGCAAAATATTAATAATAAGAGAAGTTTCAGGAGTTAATGGGAAATTCCGCTCCTAGACCTACAATCCCCGACAAAAGTCTTGGCACGCTTGTCCACTTTTGCAGCATCCGTCTGGGAAATTTATTAGTTCATCCCCCTCCCCCCGATTCAATGTTGTTTATCGTGAAGAATTCGTCATTGCTCCTTTCCAACATTGTCTGGGGGGAGGGGGGCTCCTATTCCAGTGATGTCATTACTGATTGTTTCCAAAATAGCTTGTCAACGCATTTTCATGCTACATGATTCAGGCGTGCCAAGGACTTTTGTCGTGGACTGTAGATCTAGTTAGCGTTTTGGTCAACGTTTTCCGACGAGAAGTTTTCGTACTCGTTCTGGAAATCCTGTTTGGTAAACAAGGCCACACGTACTATAATTGTCGTGCAAACACGGACCCAAGTCCCGCGTTTTAATCGCGGTAAACCAAACAATTTTTCACGTCATCAACAAAGTCAAAACAGTTTTAATTGGAACACTGAGCAGGGAACCTGAAAAGTGTCGCTGTTTCGTCTCGAATCAAACCCGTGATGGGGGCTTCAAAATGTTCAGAAAATAAACAGAAATTTGTAGCCAGTTCACAGCGAACTGACAATTGTGCCTTCAGTGATATGCGTGCTCTGACAACGTTCCTGTCAAGCAAAATTGCTGTTTTAGCTGTTCCTAGAGTTGTTGATGATAACCCTGATTTTGTTGCCAGTTTTCAGTCAAAACAATCTCCTAATAAGCCATTGTTTCGTCAAGTTGAAAGTAGTATTGAGTCAAAACAACGTGATGGTTTGCAAAATAGTTTTATTATGGTGTTTTCTGTTATCCTCCCTATCATTATCAAATTGCTTTTATTATTGAACGGGTTTTTGTCTGAACTTTTAACTGAGGTAAGCGAAAAGTCGAATTTTCAAAGTGAACGTGCACGTTTTAATTCTGACGCGGGTTCGACAGGATTAATTTCCTCTTCAAAAAATAAATCACCGATGTCTTTGTTAAACTCTCTAAAGGAAAAGATTCAAATGTTTTTCAAATTGTTGCTTTTGAAGAGCCATAGGAAACAAGTATTATTGACCTCTTGGAAGGAAAAGATGTTGTTACTGAAATTGTTTTGAATGATGATGTTGTTTCTAGTGTTAAAAATTGAACTATGAGTATTCAACTTCCGATGATGCAGCCATTGTTTCAGCTCCAATAGAATCGGTGGAAGCTGTAACTAGTGATTTCCTACCTACATGTGCTTCCGACGAAACAATAAAATTTAGTGAGGGTAACATTGTCTCAAATGTCACGGTAGATTCTGATGTTGGTTTTGACTCTCCTTTCGCAGTCTGAAGTTTTTCCTTTTGAGACCTATGTGATTAAAGATCTGTCGTATGATGTGATTTTAGGTAGAAT
>Ga0126337_10002268_pt1 | contig 12135 bp, 5 predicted proteins | sample DipCmetagenome_FD_92527 | JGI IMG/M metagenome (GOLD analysis project Ga0126337, IMG submission 92527) | Coral microbial communities from La Bocana,Puerto Morelos, Mexico - Diploria C A metagenome | ecosystem: Host-associated > Invertebrates > Cnidaria > Coral | place: La Bocana,Puerto Morelos... | reverse complement strand
TCGTTCGAACACAGGTCTTACTATGCGCAACAGCTTACTCAGTGGTCATGTGTTTAAAACCTTTGTCGGTATTGACTGGCTTTCATGTGCTCAAGAGTGTGACAAAGAAGACATGTGTTTGTCATACAACTTCTTTCCTTTTGGTGAAATATGTGAGTTAAACAACTCTGGCTTAAAAGACTCGTGCAATAATGCTGATAACAGACTTATCAGGAACACTGGATGGATTTACCACGAAATAAATCCAATACAGGTAAACATACAACCCATCGTGCAATTATTAAGTTTTGTTGCACGAGTGAAATAATGCTAAATAATTTTTACTTTTCTCAATGGTATTTTCCAAGCCTTTCTCTTTCTCTTTGCCAAATTAGACAAAAACTTTTTCAGTGTACATAATTTTTTATGTTTGTGTTTATTGACCTAAAAGCAAAGGAAGCGACAAGGCTTTTTCCGACATGAGTGTTTACCAGCTGGTTTGTTGTTTGTTCAATTTTTGTGTCTTCCCACATTGGTAGAATAAAATGAAAAACTGCCAAATTTTTGGTTTTTAAATTTAGCACCTCAAAAGATTCACGTAAAAGAGATAAATTGCTGTTTTGCCTAACAATAAACTTGAAGGAGATTTCTGCTATGATGATGCGAGAAAAACAGCACGAACCCGAACGTTTTTTATTATGTTTTGCAAAATATATTCAGAATTCAGATGTACATTATCACACTTTATACATTTCAGATAGGGAGTGTCCTTGCAATTTAACTTTGAATTAAAATAAAACCCTGAATGTAATGTATGCCGCCGGGAAAGTCGATTCTAATCGCAGTCAGACTAAGAAGTTGACAATGAACGAGTGCATTTCCGTGTCTTCATGGCATTTAATCAGGATTGCGCTGCCAAAAAACTGATATAGGGCAATAGTTATAGGGCAAGTCAATAAAAAAGAGGTCCGTAAAGCGTACATATGCCGACATAGCTTATTGACTTGTGTGGTATACATTTTTCCTGTTCAAATCATATGAATATTTTTTTAATAATTGAAGCTTTCACCAGAAGCAATATTTTCCTTGAGGCATTTCTTACGCCAATCCAAAGCTGTACTCCAAGTCCCCTACATTCGAACTGCCTCAGTATTTAGGTTTATTTTTAACTATTATTATCTGTTTTTTTTCTTTTTCTTTCTTCTCTTGGTTTCTTCCGTTCGCTGTTTGCTAGTAGTTTTGTTTTAAATTTCTATACGAGACAGACTTTGAAACCTGATATCGCAAGTTGTCTTTATTTTAAAAGTGTTTGTTATCACAGTATTTTCTTGTCAGTTTAATGTGTAATGGTAACTAAAAATTTGAAAAAACAAAATTGATTCACATCCGTACTGGCACCAGACAAAGTGCTAACTAATCAACTGACTCCTAGCACACGTAAATAGCTAATTAGTCCACCGTTTCATCTCTTAATTATTGAGCTACAATGAGCGACAAAAGTAGTTCACGGTTTTCGATATTTAACCGACATTTAGCCTGTGATTCTATTTTATTTACAATTAGCGTTAACTCTCTGATACTCCAGGCCCCCAATTGAATGTTGTGAATTCGAGGGAAATCCAATTTTTATCACGAAGTCCCAACATTTTTTTCCTCTGGTTTGAATTGCAGGATATGAAACACAGTGAAGAATTCCGAGAAATACCTCCAGAAAGTGAGTGATAAATGTTATAGATATATATTTTAATTAAAGAAAACGAGAGTGGGATATTAGAAAACGAAATGTGGTTGCTCTCGAGGCTTCACCGTTTACAGATGTGTTAGAGTAATTGGGTTGCCGTTATCCAGTTGCTGTTCTTAAAGTTTTGTTTCAACAGGTTATCGCAGGCATTACAATGAGTTTATGGCCTTTTGATTGGTTCTTCCTTACAGTATATCATCTATTGCTGGAGAAAAAGAGGCCTGAACTTGAGTTGCAGAAATTTAAATACTTATAACTTAGAGTCCCGTATGCAATCTGACCCTTACTAGTAAAACATTAACATGCGTAGTTAGCTGCGTAAAGTAAGATTAAATTATCTTTTTATTCGTTTATTTATTATCTAAAATGCTACGACTTTTGTTTTTTTTTCTTTATGGGGGGGGGCGGGGAGGAGGGAGAAGGCGGAAATGATAAAATTATACAGGCAGCGGACCGGGATCCTTTCCAAACGGTTGAGAACTTAATCTAAATACCTTACGTTATATAAACTTGTGGTACGCGCCGGCAGTTGTGATTTCGTCATTACGTTTTGTGTGGGAAATAATTAACAATAAAAAAGTCATAAATTGAATTTATTCTTTTTTTTTGCATTACAGACATTACGGCAGTGTTTACTTGTGATGATGAGATGGAAATGTTCGCTGATGGTGTGAGTCTTGGGAAAGACATTAACTGGGAAATATCAACGGAATATGTCATACCAGGAAATACCCGGGTTATTTCCGTGTCGGGAATAGACAAGGGTCATCAGTATGGAATACTTGGTTCTTTAAGCAATGGATTGGTAACCAATGCAAGCTGGAAATGCGACAATGTTAAGTATCTTGGATGGAATTCGCCAGCATTTAATGACAGCAACTGGCCAGCGGCAGTAGAGGTTGCAAAACACGGTGATGGCCCCTGGAATAATATAACAGGTATAGCCCCGACTGCGAAGTGGATATGGACATCTGGCCAGCCGGATAACGTTTATTGTAGATTAAGGTTGCAATAAAATTTACCAGCAGCTTAAAACTCGCGTTGACGGGAGAGACTCGGGACATTATTTCCAAATAAATGAACTTACATTGTCAGTTTTTTTAGTTTTTTAGTGAGTCCTGATTGGTCGTGTGGTGGCTTTGCATTATGACGTATGTATAGAAGAGATTGCATTTTGTTGGCCTCGTTTTATCGTGTAATGATCATTACATAACCTGACAGTTCGAGAAGAAATGTCCTCGCCAAACATTTCACGCTCATATATGCCGTGGACTAGCTGTGGCTCGGGTTTGCGTGAAATTCTCCCAAACCTGGCTACATAAATACATGCGTTGCGGCATTATTCAACTGCAGAATGATCATCTAGTGAAGTTCTCACTAGTCCGAACAGTCACAACTGGCTCTCTCTTCGTACTTAAGCTTAATAATAGAAGCAGACAAGACAAGTTACATAAGCAGTAGTTTACGACACTGAATTACTTTTAGCTGTATCACTAATAAATTACATTTCCAGTAAGTCTTGGACCGTTTGAACTCATTTTGCGAACTCCGACTGAGAGACACACAGCGGGATAAATAAAAAATAATATTTACTGAGGTGTTCTAGATGGGGCTCCATTTACTATAGAAACTGAGTTTATGAGCAAAAATGTTCAATATATAGTTTGAGTTTGTTTTCGTAGTGTTTTGTAACAAACCTATAACAGATAGCAACAACAGCAGAACATTGAATACTGTCACGAATGGTAAGTTGAGAAATTTTGTGATAACTAGTTTACAAAGAATCGTACATGCAGCTGCCTGCTGTTTGACAAGGTACGACTGTTGTACATAACGCCTGCGCCATTTGTTTCATCAGCTGTCGAGTCGATCAGAAGAAAGACTAAAGAAGTTGTGAATAAAAATATCAAACACGATATGTCTTAACTTGCTGAGTCACAGATCTACACTGAGGCTTATATTTCATAATACATGCGTCCCCCATTTCAATTTACAGCCAAAATTATTGCGAGGAAATACGTATACATCTTAGGGAAACCCAGATACACTGCCAAGGTTTTACGGTTTTATAGTTAAATATCAGCCAAACAGACAAAATAAATAAAAATGTCTAATAGTACATTGATATTTACACTAATAAGAAAATTCGACTCGCTCTCTGAACCAATCCGATTGGAGTATTCGCTAGGATACCACCTTCCCACTCTGATTGAAATAAGAGTATAATAAAAAAATAACTATTTATTTTTTTTGCTTCTCACTTCGTATTTATGATTGTTAAAGGATGGAGGCTAGGAAAGTTCTCACTTTTATTTTGTTTCAACTGATGATAACTGTCATCGTTTTCGTAGTCGAAGGAAAATCGAGATCCTGGCGCTCAGCATATTTCCTAACGAATGAAAATAAACGACTACCGGACCATGTTGTGAAGCGTTTCAAGTCTTCCAGTTTAATTTCATGCAGTCAGTCATGCTTAAAAAACGCTTGGTGTACTTCTACAAACTTCGAGATGTCTTCCAAGAACGGCGAAGGAACTTGTGAATTGAACAAACACGAGATGTCTGTCTTCGGCGCAAACAGCGAACTTCACGAACAGCAAGGTGTTATTTTTACAATGATCCTGAAGGTAAGTTAACAACATGATTTATTCATGTTTCTACGGAGTTAAAATAACACGGGTGAGTGTTTGGCAAGCTGTAGCAATATATACCCAGGCTGTGGGCGAGTGTCTCAGAATAGTCATTCCTGTTGTGGAAAGCAGAGGCGGCACTGTTTTGAGGGCGTTTGCCTCCTACCAGTGTGGCTCAGGTCTAAATCCCGGTCTTGGAGTCATACGTGGGTTGCGTTTGTTGTTAGTTTTCGTCCTTGCTCCATTTTTTATCACCGGGTTGTGTGTTTTTACTCCCTCCACAAAAACCAACACTCCAAGTCTTCTAACGAGTTAAACAGAGCTCCTCTGTGTTTCTTAAGAGCTAAATTATTATTATTTTATTACATTTGTATTTTGTAGACGAATGTTCTATGCCTTTAGCTACATGATAATTTTGACTTGCAGGATGGCCTGCCCTTCAACAGAGAACCTACCAAACCACCAAGACAAGGAAAAAGTGAGTGGATCATGTCAGTAATTTTTGTAAGATGAGCCATAATGCAGTTGGTGGCCACCTTCGATCGAGCGTCCACTTGAGAGATGTGTCTGCCCATAATGTAATGTTTCTATATGGCTAGCCAAAACCAAAAACGAGAGTCCGCTCAGAGAGGTGTCCAAAAGACTATTTTCGTATTCACGGTTCTTGAAGGGAACTAGCTTGCAGCTGAGCCTAATGCGGGGAGTCTTTTCAACTGCAAGTGACATTTGTCTTCTTTTAATGATACCTTTCGCCGCATGAGCTTCTTTTGCAAGGTAGTTCCAATCCAATTCCGAGGATATGAATCGAAAATGCCCTTGAGCCTCTGTTTTCTTACTTTGCTATGAATATCTTAACAACAAAGGAGAGAAAAGAGAAAAATGACAAGAATGATTGATCGTGCTTTTTTGAGAGTTCGCGCTGTTCTCGTTTCCTCGCACATGAAATAAAATATGCCGTTGCAATATTTTGTCTTTTCCAGATTTTACCGCAACATTTATTAGTCGAGACCCCATGGAACTGTTTGCTGATGGAATAAGCCTAGGAAGGGACAACAGGCAGAGGAACACAGCCACAGATTTCATCATACCAGCCAATACCAAAATCATTGCAGTGGAAGCAAAGAACTTTCACTTTCGTCCGGGGGTTCTCGGTTCCTTAAGCAATGGACTGGTCACTGACTCAGGCTGGAAATGCAGCAGCCGTTTTGATTCCGGATGGAATCATCGGGATTTTGATGACCGCAATTGGCCAGCAGCAGTGGTAGTTGCAAGACACGGTGATGGGCCTGAGGGATATATAGCTGGTATCGACCCAACTGCGAAGTGGATATGGGCAATAAAACAAAGACATGGTAGCTGTTATTGCAGACTAAATCTGCAATAAGTTAAATTCACCGCCATCAGTTATACAGCTCATACTTATATATATTGTCTCAATTTTTGCACAATCCCAAAATTTCAAACAGTGCCGATCGTAGTCAATGTTGACTGGCAATTAGTATTTTCACATATGTTGGAGCAACTAATGACTTAAAGGAGAGGTCTTTTTTTTCCTGTCAGGGACATAGGCATATTCCGAGAAATAATCCCGAGTTGTCAAGCTAGCAGTCGAACCTAGGAAGACTTGTTGTACAAAATCAGTTAATTTCACTCGTTTCCCTCGAATCTGAATGCAGTCAGCTCTCGTCAAAGAAGACTATCTGTTTCCCTCGGCGCCAATCATGATAATAGGAAATAACATCATGATATTCAGTACAATGACTACCATGTTAATATCTTTCCCTTTAATCTTGTCATCAGCACACTTCGTGTATCACTGAGTGTGTTATTTTAGATATTCAGTTCTAAATGTGACCGCAATTTTACGAGCCAAACGAATAGGTTGAATCATGATTTAGAGAATGCAAGTCTGAAGTTGTTAAAAGATTTTGAGTAAGTGAACTGCTAAGAATGCAGGGTTTTTCAAATATTTGACACCAGAAGGCCTTGCGTTGAATTATTTAACCAGAACCTATACCTAAAGTTCGTTCAATTTTGAGAGAATTTTCAAATATCACTCGTAGAGCACGATTACTTATACTTATATATGAAATGCAGAAGTCGGAAACTAATCCCAATTAAACAATATAAGATTCTTCTGATACCACGCATCTCTTAGTAGCCTCTTCAGTTCTATTAGTTCTTATTGCCACACAGCTCCGGTGTTTGTAACTAATGTGATGTAAATTAAATAGTTAAGTTGGGTCTGAAGCCTATCAATGTCTTGGGAGTAGCTATAGGTTAATGTTGTAATGTGGAAACAGATTAAGTAAAATCAGAGACATATAATTTTAGAACTGGAGCAAGTTGTAAGTGAAATAGGTTAAGTGATATTGGGATAACTACAAGTAATAGAAGTATATAATAAAATAAAATAAAAATATCCAAAAATGCCTTACATGGCCACATGAAATTCAGGCTACACAACTCACAACAAGAAAAAGAAAATTGTAAATGTCTAGAAATCATTTTACTTGTGTTTGTTGTTATCTTCTCAAACTCGTTAACAATTAAAAGAATTAAACAAAACATAACCGTGATTGTTTGGATACCCATTCTTGTTAGTATAGTTTTTGACGGCTTTTTCAACTTAGTAAATATATCAGACACTCGAGACAGTGTTTGACCACATTTCCAAACACCTCGAATTTCGTCAAAAATACTCCGCTACGCGTCGTATTTTCAATTTTCTTCTCGGTGTTTAGACAACCCAATGAAACAATGTCTCTAGTGTTTGATGTATCATATGAAGCAATACAGATAGTTTTACTTTCTGTTCGAAAATTCGGAGCGGACGACTTTCTGTTCTGGAAACTTTAAATCCCAATAAATGATATATATAGAATGAGATCTATTGCTATATTTCATGCGCGCTTTATTTTTATTCCTTGTGCCGATTTCCAAGTGTACTGACGAAGGGCTAACGCTCGAAACGTCAGCTTTATAACTCGTTACGGTGGCCAATCTACATTTTCAACTTAGTTGATATAACCAAATTATTTTGTACCTTAGCAGCTTATTTACAATGTATTTACAATGGCATTAACTTGTCCATGAATTATTTAAGTTTCAATCTTTCTTCTTATCTTTGGGTGTTGATATGATTTACAGTTTTCCCTAAACGTTGAGAAAGAAAGTTGTATCTAGTTAACTCACAAATTGGCATGTCATGACAAAAGCTTCGCTTCGTCAGAGATCATAGTATCTTCCTTAAGACGATCAGTAAGGATACAACAGATTCTTTTGTATATGAGGTAGAAAGCAGATAAGATTTGAAGAAAATATATTAAGGTATGCAAGTGATCTTGGGAATCGGCCTCAGTTATATATTCATGTGCTTTGCGTTCTTAATGTTGACAGTTTCTTGATACTCTTTAGACTGATATAATTGAGTCTGTGGTATCTCATTATATTTTGAGAGTTTTCAGTGCAGTAATTTCCAAATGGCGAAAACCCGGAGGGCAAATGCTTGAATTCAAGGCGTCTACTCGAACTGCAAGATCACAAAAAGGCTTTTTCGAGATGTCCTACTTGAGAAGAGGGCTGACAGTCACACTAGGATGGTGATTTAAAATGCGAATAACGAATACAATTAAATGGAAAACGATATTCCACGTTAAAATGTTAGTGCGACATGCAAGAAATCGCATCAAATGTTTCCCCATCAACCCTACGTCCGTAGCAATTACCGTACATTTCGGATTTGCGGTTGGGGAAAACTTCACACGAATATCGCCGGTGACGTCATCGTTTTCGAAAAGTCGCTTCGTTCTCAAAAAGTTTTCCGTCAACACGAAAACGAAAAGCGTTTTCAAATCCCTCGGTTTTGAACAGCGTTTTCGTGACGGATTAGTGGGACGGCAGGCGCAACCTTAGAAATAAATAAAGCTGCATTTTCAAATCCTACAGCGTAGTGTACTGCGGAAGTCGAGGTTGAGTTGGATAATGAATTAATTTATAGACGGCGTTTGGTACAGTTAAAAGCTGTATTAAATCCCTTGCATATCCAAATCCATTGTCACCTTACTAAATTATTGAACTGTCAAGCTTCAGTGCTGAGAATAAAAATAAAAACATCAATTAAGGGAAAATGTGTTGATGTGCTATTAAATTCTCAAATGTTACGTTGAAACTAAGCTAAGAATCACGGTTAGGAGAATAAATTGGTAGTGGAGTTATTTTTCTTTCCAGAATTGTGTCAAAATGAATCAATAATGTTGGAGATAACACGAAATGCTAATTTCAAAACAGGTGATATTTGCCTAACACCATTGCCTTGAGCTATTACTTCATGACAAAACGGTGCTGTAGATTTTTTTCTTTGAAGTCTCTAAAATCGTGTTTCAAAATTATCTTTAAAATTGATTGTTTAATGGATTTTAACCGCATTTTCGTAACCGCACTCTCAATAAAGTGAATAAAATTGAAAGCGCATCTGCTGCTGAGAGAAGTAAATTGATAATTTTGTGCAGTAGGGCTATAGAACATCCATTGTTTCAAGACAAAAGGTATTTTCCAAACAACATCGAGTAGTTATTTGACACGAAAAACATAGGAAGCCGTTTCAGCTGAAAGTTTGTTTTTCGCTCCCTTCCATATTGCACGCAACAACGACCAATTTTAAGCGGAGGTATAAGTTGGCTTTAGCAATGTTCCTTGTTCGTTTTGTACGATGAAAAATTCATGTGCTTTTTTGGCTGGTCAATTGGTGTGAAACATTTGAAGAAATTAAAGTTAAAATCGTGTCACTTTAACTGGTGACTCTTTTGTAAATAACAACTGACGAGCTAAAGTAGTTTTCCTCTCGCTTAATGCCAGGACGGAAATTAAATTTCAGTGAAAACCAAAAGCGACGCATAAATAAACAAGAACGAAGCTGAATAACAGCATAACGAGAGAGGACCTCTTGTTAGCCCGCTGCGGAAAATTACGAGAGCCAATCAGATCAAAGAAACACTCAGGACTTGGAGGTGAATTAATTTGGCTGAATTACATTCATGCGGAGCCAGCTTCCAAGGTATTGATCTCCGTTTTATAAATGAGAAGTTAGGATATCTGCAACTTAACTTGATTGTAATGCGATGTGCTGTGCGCAAACCTTCGGCATTAAGTTGGTAAGTACGTCTTAAGATGTACGTGTTGTTGTAAGAAGTATTACTACAGAATTTTGCGTAACATTAATATACTTCCTAGGCATATGCTACTCAAGGAATATTTTCCGTGCCCTATAAAAATTATTACTAAAACCCTGCCATCCTTAATGAGCTGTATCGTAATCTGCAGGAATCCAAGCAACGAAAAAAAGCTGATATCTATCGGGCGACAACGGTTATGTACTGATCGGTTGATGTCTTTATCCACTGTTGACTTATTTACTTTTGTACATGCGAAGTAACAGGCCTGACGCGAGGTTTCCTATTTGAATATTTTACAGTTTTGTTTCGCCAAATAGTCACAATGGACTAGACTAAGGGAATGGAAAAATTCATAAACACGGCGTTAACATGAAGCAAAAAACAAGACTATGGCGTCCTTATTGGCAAAAAGAAAAAAAATAGGTTATGTGTAATGAATGTTTTGGATTAATAAATGGTCTTCCTGGGTCGCAAAGAACAATGTTCGTTTGCAATGTTTTGACGGCTTTGCCAAAAACAACGCGCGAACGAACGAAGGAGTCATTTTAACCCTCGACCGAACAGAGTTGATATTCCCTTAACTTCTCCTCACTCAATTCTCCTAACCTTTTACTATAAGAATTGTATGAAGATTTCCAGGGAGATTTGCTACGTTGATATTACCACTGTAAAAAGAATTAGCGAAGATCTCTCTAATTATCTGTAACAAAAAAGCATGGAAATTTCAATAGAGTTGTTGTAAACGCACTGTTGGCGGCAAATAGCGGAAAGTATTCATCAATCATTCTTTTTTTGTATCAAGTGCATTGTTATTTCATATTTTTTTCAAAGCCCAATCTTCTTTTGACAGAAAACTCATAACTGACTTCTTTCATTAAAAACACCCGTTAGCTTGATTACTCTTCATGTGAATTACTTCATTTCCCCTTAATCTCAACAAGCCAAAGAAAAACAAAATTTCACTTTGGTGCACGACTGATCAGAAATGAATTTTCAAATGAACGTTTAGATACCTCTAACTAGATCGGCACTGAGTAATTAAAGGAACAACATCGGCTAAGTTATTGGAAAGAAAGTCGCCGAGGTCTTTCAGACAAATTTGATAATTATATTCTACTTCCATGAATATTCGTAAAACGACACGTACCATGATAAACCGACACGAATTCCAATCTGTACAAATGTTTCTTCAATGCTATGAAAAAGAAAAATATTAACCTTTGCTGTTTAATACACAACAAGAACTTTTTAAGAGATATTTTTTGTAAAAATCTTGATTATTGCTCAAGAAGAAAAATTAAAGTGTTTGGATACTAAAAACGTGAGCAGTGCTGACATCTTCAAGTGTGTTATAATGGAATTTATTTCCACCGTCGTGCAATATCAGCAGTCTGATACGTCTTCCTGTCTAATGGGTCTTGTTATTTCTCGACTGCTGTTCGATAACGCTGATATCTCATTAATTAGGTTTCTGCGCTTCAGGAGAATTCAGGTAAATAACAATACAGAAATTCTTGTGCTTGCTGGCATGACGCGGCTAAAAATACTCACAAAATCCGTTTATTTATTTGATATGTTTAAACTATTTGAAAATCTTCAATGTCACGTACGGTAATGAAATAACATAAATGAAGAAATTCAGTTGTATCTGATATCGACCTCTCCGCGTGGGAATAAAAGCATTCAGGTTAAGCCAGACTCTTCCCTGAGGCTTATCCCGTCAGGTTTAACAACGCTCCAGTCTGCTGTTTTTTCAATTATAATCAAAGTTTACTTTCATTAGCCCTAATGAAGATTATTAACGACAACAACAATAAAATCAGCAAACCATCACAGTGGCCACTGAATTGAAAATCAATTAGACGGGCTCCTTTGCTATTCAGCGTTTATCTGGAGGATATGGTATCTATACATCTTTCCTCTCTTCTGGGTGTGTAGGTTATTTTCTAAGTTAAACAAAATAGGGATAATTAAAAATTGCAAAAACATTTTTTTGATTATCAATGGATGATGAAAAGAATGCATTCATAATTCTGAAAAATAAATTTTAAACAGACTGTTGCAAAACTGAAAATCTATTTGTGTTTGCTTTCAACTGAATATATAAAAAGTGTTAAAAAAAATTCCACCATTATAGTGAATTCATATTTCGTGATAATATACTAAAATAATTATTATTCTAGATTTTTGAGAAAAAATTTCTCGTCAAAATATTTTTTTATAATATGAGTAAGGCACCAATTGCAATATTGAAATCATTACGCATTGAGAAATTTGAAAAAACGAGTACGTCATAGCAAGGGAACAGTGCAAGAAGAAGAAATTTTTTCGACCACGCCTCACGTCGTTAAAGCTTCCTTAGATAGTTGCAATTCACTTACATGTTCAAAATGTTTATGATTCTCCGGTAAAATAGTTTCAGCATTTATTTACGTTTAGTTGACAGATCAAAATAGAACTTAAAGCTAGGTAATAATCACTAATCATTTACAAAATGCTGATAATAAAAAAATGCAAACTATAATTGAACGTGTAAGCAGATTACCTCCTCGCCAAGTTATTGAATACATGACAAAAATCTAACTTATGCTTTCCGGTTGTTTAGATCCTTA
>Ga0126337_10002266_pt1 | contig 12139 bp, 4 predicted proteins | sample DipCmetagenome_FD_92527 | JGI IMG/M metagenome (GOLD analysis project Ga0126337, IMG submission 92527) | Coral microbial communities from La Bocana,Puerto Morelos, Mexico - Diploria C A metagenome | ecosystem: Host-associated > Invertebrates > Cnidaria > Coral | place: La Bocana,Puerto Morelos... | reverse complement strand
CAAATATTGACTCCCGGGGGTCCATATCTGCTAGCGGATTTTGACCGGGGGGTCAATATCGGCTAGCGGATTTTGACCGGGGGGTCAAAATCCAGGGGGGTCAAAATCGGCTAGGACACCGGTACCCATTTATACACCTGGGTGGAGCGAGGCACAGTGAGAGTAAAGTGTCTTGCCCAAGAACACAACACAACATCCCCAGCCAGGGCTTGAACCTGCACTGCTCGATCTGGAGACGAATGCACTAACCATGTGGCCACCCTCTCTTACCCGGGTAGTTTGTGTGAATTGACACATCATGTTTGAAGGTGATATTCCTTCTAATTGTTTCTTTCACTTTGCGGACAGGTTTCATCTCACGTAACGTCTTTGCTGTTCAGCCTTTGCCAAGAACTCAACAGAACTGGGGCGCATGCCTTAGACAGGTAGCTATCAAAGGAAACTGTAATATAGACTCGTTACTTTTTGGTTTATGTCACGAGCCTTTAAAAATTCAAAGGGAGATACATCGCAGCCTTATCCCGGTTTGGTTGCATGTATGATTATGATTGCTGCCATGCATGATCGGTTAGTCCGTGTGGGTGGGAAGCCGACGAGCGGAAACCATGCAAAAAAAAATACACCTCGGAAAAGTCGACTAAACTCACAGTCATAGAATCTGGAAACTTGTATTACATATTTTCTGTTCGGTGTACAACAAAAAAAACAACTGGTCCCATGAGAAAAAGCGACCAAGACAGAGTAAAGAGAATCTTCGTAGGGCCCGTTATTTAGTGGCCTCCTATGCTAGTTATTAACTTTCTCCCCAGGATCTTTGTTTCTTGGGAGGAAAGATTGCGTGAGGAGCCAAGACGTCTGCGTAAGAAACCTAGTCATGATATATTTATTTTATTATTTTAATAATAGGAAATTGCTGCACGAGCTTGTCACGAGCCTATCACGTGGAGTTCTGTTGACGCACGAAAAATTAGTTCAGGAACTGAAGTCGAATTTAACTCAAAACCAGGCATTGCAGATATTGTTCGACCTGAGATTCGTTATGTCCATTCTCATGGGGCGTGGTGAAAACGAGCGCGAGCGTTCTGAGTTTTCAGACCGCCTTGAACAAGTTACGGACGCACTGGAAAGCTGCGTGGACCCGTTTGATCTGGATGTATTTTCTCCTCACATTTCAACAAACCTTAACAGGCAGCTTCAGAGATGTGGGGTATGTGTAACAATCAACATACCTTGTGCTTTGCTCTCGTGTACCTTTCTATTCAAACAAAAATTCCAGAACTTTTGAAAGGGGAATTCAAGCTGGAATTTTTGTTCCAATGGAAAAGCGCCCAGTGACTCTTGGAAAAAGAAAATACAGTTGTTTGTGACATTCCCTCTTGTATCCGTACACAACGGCAGACGAATATACCTTCCACTGTTTAATATTATTGTGTTGATGCGACTATGTCAGATTGAAATTCAACCGGCTGACGCGACGTTTTGATTTTCATCGCTTTCAATTGCCACTATTGGAGGAAATGCCGTCGGATTTGGTAACGAGTACGTTGCTTAACTTTAAGCAGCCTCTACGAATTTTTTTTCTTTTTTCTTTTTAACTCTTAGGTCTATGAAACATTTTCCTTCCAGGTGTACACTTTGATTTTTGTTCTTGCAGCTGTTTACCTCTTCAACGTCATTTCGAATTTCAGTGAACGTTCTGTGCTTTCTGTAATCTTTGATCTTTTTCTTTAATGTGAACAATGTTTTGTACAGTTAAAATTATTTGTTTCAGTTGTTTGCTCGGTCCCACTAGCTTTGTGCTACAAACACTGCCGAGGGTGAATTAAATGTTTTTATTTTTCTCACTGCGTCAGTGACAAACATGGCGAATGGGTAAAGGTAATAGGACTGAGTCAGTAGAGTCCAATTCGGTCTGTAATCATACGAGAGATAACAAATTCGGAGGACCGTGCAGCAGGAGTCCGATTTGTTTATCACGAACACCAAGGTATGAAAGAAAGGGAAAATTTGCATTAAAAGACTGACAAAGGAGGCGTAAATTGCCTAATGTTCTGAAATTGACTACAGTTTCTATGGTGATTGAAACCAAGGTCGTGATTGGTTGATTTAAACTACAACTTTGAATGTGATTGGCTTATTGAACTGTTCGATAACAAACTGTCCGATAGCAACTTGACAAGTGAATTAGTGGAAAATTGGAGGTTTTTAAACCAATCGCAATCGAGGAAATTGTAATATTTATGATTACCCGTGTTATTGTATGTGGGACTGTTCCAAAAACAGAGAGCAAAGAGTTCTCTTTTTTCTGGCCCAGTAAAGGTGAGGACACTAAAAAACGCCCAAAAGCATCAAGATTCTTACAATTAATGAATGCTTCTTCACTGGAAAAACAAGGAAGGGAAAAGGAACTGCTGCCCTTGCAAGAAGTTGTCCGTGGGTAGATTATATTTTGGCACAAGTTTTCTCCTCTGCCCAGTGTTCCATACCTCCTTTATTATCCTCTTCTGGAAAAGCAATAAGCAATGAGCAATTTTGATTTGGAAATCAACTCGTGAGTGCTTTAGTCACCTTCCTTCAACAGTAGAAAAACTAATTGTCGTAAGTTTGCCCGACTAGCAACCAATGATTTCAGTCTTATGACTTTTTTCCCAGACATTTTGCTCTTAGGTCATCTTTTAAAAATATCCCCGACCTAGAATGTAAATTAGCGACTCTTTTTATTTTCAAGACAAACAGTATAATTACTTTGTTTTTTCCCCAAAGGGAAATTGCATCGTGTTCTCAAAGTCTTTTTAACAAGTTGATCTGACTATTGAGAGCGTGTTTTGTCTCGTTTCGACACAATTAATCCATAGTGTTGATTTCACATAACTTCACAAAGAGAACCATGCAGTCACCGACACCCCTTCAGTATTGCCTTGAAGGTTTTAACGGAGAATTCTGTTTCAAACACAAGAGAATCTTTTGGAGAATTTAGCTATAGTGCCAGTCCTTAGTTTTGTAATAGGCGTTGCGTGTATGAAACACATTAGGGAAGCATTATTATTTTTGAAGCCTATGTTTAATTCAAAGTGGTTTATTAGCAGTGCGTTTAAATGTTTTTGTTTTAAACAAATGGAGTTAGCATTATTGATCCGCTTAGACTTTGACTCGTTGTTAAAAACCATTGAAATGTTTGAGCATTTGAAACTGTCCAAGTTGTTGCCTAAAAGCCCTTTAACATGGCGTTGATTGTTTTGGTCTCTAAGAGACCGAACCGATGTTTGTCATTCTGAGGCATTCAATTAAAAGCAAATTAATCAAGTCTTCCGAATCTTCCAGCCCAAATTATTCACCCCTAGGGCAAAAACGCTTTTTTATTATCGAGTAGTTAAAAGCTGTTTAATTCGGCAGCGATCCAGCAGTTTTGAAATTAATATTACAAGGTCGAATTTCTGTTTGGTGTAATAAGTTTACATCTTTGTGCCCAATAGTAAAAACATTTTTAGAATACATGCTTAAAGATGGTTATCGTAAAGCGAAATTGCCATTTATGGTTGAATTCACCCGGTACCTTTGTTTTATCGTTGTTGACTTCATTCACAGTTACCTTCATCGTCTAAAAATGACAAAACTGATCTGACCTGCTGACGATCCAAGGGCGACAGCAGTCATTTTGAAAATTCTCCATCCTGTCAAATATCCTGACTTGGACTGATGTCTTTCGAATAAATGAAAGTTTCATTAAGCAACTGTCCGTCATGTTTACTTACCGAGAAGGCAAAGGTGGCGAGCTTAGTAATCAAGCTCAGAATTGTTATATTCACAGCGAATATTCCCCAATTTTCAAATCCTGGGAAAATATTTCAAGGATAATTAACACAATAGCCTCCATTTGGCGCGAAATATGCTTGGATATTTGTCCACGGACATAATCTGTTCTTCGAAGCTCACAGTTTTTCTCGAGTTACCCTCTCGGAAAACTGTTCGCTTCTCGATGCAGATTATGTCCGAAGACAAATATCCGAGCATATATCCGCGGCAAATGGAGATTGCTTATATAAGCCGAGCTTTTCAACCAATCAGAATATTTACCTCAAGAAATCGTACTAAAACTAGATTTATCGTCTTGTAAATTGTATCTTACCATATTTGGGCATTTCGACGTGGAACGAAACGGATGGGTTCTTGACGACAGACATTTATCTAAGAGAAAAGTTTGAAAGAAATCTTTGCATTCTCATTTATACAGTTACACTTGTTGAGTACATTCTTGATCTCTGACTTTGTTATTATTATCTGTTTTGTTCTAGGTCTTATTTGGCGTCTTATCTAGTCTGGATAAGCACTCTACTCACTCCTTTGGAGTGACACAGCGCCCTTCCCAGGGCTCTCACGACCAACACAATGTAATGCCGCTGGCTCCCAATCCACCGCGATTCACCTTGTTGCCCCTGAGCTCTTATTCAAGTGCGGGACATGGGTACCAAACTGTAGATCACGGCCATCAACAGGTTTAGAAAGAATTTGTTTTCTCAAACAGTTCCTTTTTCTTAATAACAGTCTGATTTTCATTTTTTTGGTTTGATAATTTGAAAAGAATACCCTTGAGGAAACCTGGAACCGTGGCTTAAACGAGAATTATAACATGAAAGAACTTGAGCGAAATTAATTTAAGATTGTATGTAGTCGATCAGGCTTCCTCTTATCATCAACATCTTTAGACAGCGGTTTACCAGTGTGACGATATATTTCCATGATTTACTGGCGCTGTTTTTGTTGTTTGTTTTAATAAGCATTTCACTTTGTGACTCTTCTTTTTCAGGTGCCTTTGAGTCAGCAAGAAGACGCAAAAAATGTCGTTTCTCGAACAGCGTTCTTCAAGCATCACCAGTTTTTCAATGTGAACTTCGATACGCGTTTGGGGCTAAAAGCAACGTGACTCCATTACATTTTTGCAGTTTTAGATATAATGTTATAGACTGGATCTAAATTGTAAATAACAGACCATTATCATCAGTGTAAAACATGTGTTGGGAAGGTTCATTCAAATAACCCGCGACGTTTTCAACATTGAATAAACTAGTGACAGTTATTGGCTCTGTAGCCTGCGAGCGGGCTCTCATGCGTTGTGGCAGGAGCAAAGTCGATAAGCCAAGTCACGAGAGATGAGCCAGTGAGCGAATTCCTGGTCGCAGGCTACGGCATTTGCTGTAGTCGTTTTACCCTTCAGATGTTCTTCTAATCCTCAAATACTATTTCAGCTGCGTGTGTCGTTTCCATTCTTCCACATGTTTATAACCCAATTTTTGTTTGCTTTAGACGCTACGTTATTTCTGGAATTAACTGTGCGGCTCTCAGGAAAGAGATAGATAGCACAGAGTATTACAATACTTGTTGTTAATCTTGACTGAGAAATGGTAGTTGCATTTTCAGATATTGACAATATGTAAACTGTATGGATGCCATTTTTGATTGAGTATTGCCCCCATTTAGTGAGTAGATTATGAATTATGAACTCATCGAGATTTCTATCGCGCATAGAAATCGAGAGCGAATAATCTGATTGTTTAATATAAATATCCTAAATCTACAGTAAATTACTTAATTTATTATACATGTACATATAACTCACTATCTCTTTTCTGATTGGCCGAGAGCGTACAGTGAATTTTGGAAATCATGGCCTGTGGCGTCACCTAACTGCAGATTATACAATAATCATGTCAAGGACACTCAAGGTCACGGGTATTCATGTCATGTATGACCGCACTGTATCATTTTTAAGGGTAATCATGTCAAGTTCACGCGCTTTGTCTTACTTGTTGTCATGAAGAACCAAAACATGACTTCCTTTTTTTCGTTCAATGTATAAAAAAACAATTATTAGATTCAGTTTTTGTGATATCCAGAATAATCGTAGTCTCGATAATGGATATCAGCCGCAGGCTGAGGCTGATAACCCCTACCTCGACCTTGATTATTCTGAATATCACGAAAACCTCATCCAATAATTGTTTTGAAACAGTTCGAAAGCGAAAAGAAGCGGCGGTCATTCTGAAAACAACCTCGCACTGCTAGGCTACTGACTGTCTCCTCGCACTGCTAGGCTACTGACTGTCTCCTCGCACTGCTAGGCTACTGACTGTCTCCTCGCACTGCTAGGCTACTGACTGTCTCCTCGCACTGCTAGGCTACTGACTGCCTCCTCGCACTATTAGGCTACTGACTGTCTACAATTGAATAGATGGCCAACAAAATAGCGAAATTTGCGATAGAACGCTATTAGATTTTTCTAATTTTAAACAGAAAGGTCTCTAAATTTACATGCGATAAAATTAGACTAGCGCTGTTTTTAATGGCTAGCACTTAAATTTACGTTGTTGAACTGAGGGACACAAATTAAATTATATAATCAATGGGATGTCTGGGCTCCAAACCAGATTGTTGGAAAATAAAATTAAAAGCCAGTTTGACGGTTCAAGCTGTTTACTTCATACTCGGGCTTCTCGGACAATAACAGAGTCCGTGTAGCCACCTATGTACAACAGCCATTTTGTTTTGTCCTGGCGGGCGGTCCCCCTTTTTTGTACACCTTATTTCAATTTAATTTTGAAACTAGTGAGGCAATCTCGGATAGACAGATTGGAATTTCTGTGGTATGTCTACGCCTTTATTAGTTTTATTTCTCCAGAGAGAAGAGGATTAGGGTATCGAAACGAATTTACGCAAGTTTCAAGGGGAGAAAGCTCATTAAATATGCCGGATGCATAATTTGCTCGCGGAAACGTTTTCCCGGGGAGTTTTCAACAATATTTTGGTGCATTTCAAATTTCTTTGCCCTACTTTTGGAAACAAAACAGTGTGGACGAGAAATTTTGCGAGTTTCGGGATGAGAACGAATAAACTATAGAGAGTATATTACATCAAATCTCCAACGGCAGTGGAAAACACTATGTTCGATAGCCCTTAACCTGGTCCTTTCATTACTGATAGCAAAGGCACAACAATGTATTACAACTGTTGAACTTTCAGCAGCAGAAGAAAAATAAAATGGCTTTCCTTTTCAAATAAAGTTACTTTTAAACAAGTAAAGTTACTATTTGGTCCGCTAGCTATTCAGCTTGTGTGGTATATACTAAAACAATTATCATCCTTAGTGTCGGTGAAAGTGGTGGATATTTACTTCCACTTCGGTGAATAATTGTTATATTTGACGAAACAGGCATGAGGAGATGGCGATCGCAAAAAGAATGAAAGATGTAACTTTCCGTTAGAGGCTGTATCAGGCTATGAAAGCATGATGTGTTTATAGGTCATTTGCTCGTCGTTTATCTGTAATTCGGCTGAATTCCGCTGAGCAAATTGTGAAACCTGGAACGAGTTCACGAACCCCTGGAGAATGGGCAGAACAAAACGGAACAGGGGAAGGAGCACAAACTTCGAAGCTTCCCAGAGGCTTGCCGGTCTTCCATATATAGCCTAGGAAATGGCAATGTGTATAATGATAGAACCTGCTCCCGAGCCTGAACCCAAGTCTTTTATATTTGCACAGCGTAACGTTGGAAATTTCACCAACACGAATAATATATTAGAAAGCCCGTAAGTTGGGGGAGGGGCATCCTCGGACACCCAGGGTCTCAGCCGAGAGATATTTTCGGGCGAAAGTTCATTTCAAGGGCAGAAGAGCCCCTTGGAACTTACTCGTACCAAACCAGTTCCAGAAATGTTCGAATTCGTCCCGCTGATTGGCCAGAAAAATCTTTATCTTTCTTCGTCCCCTCTCGTCGTACATGGGCAGTGACGATTAGCTAGGAAAAAATTAAAATATTACGAACGTGCGCAGACAATTGACCCTGGACCATCCCTAGTTGCGTGACGGGGAGAGGAAAACTGTAATAGTCCACTCCGGTTCACTCTCGGCTTGTATCTTCCCCTTGCAGAATATGAACGGACAGAACCTTTGTAGGACATTTAGCAGTGCACTTGTTTCATGTGTGCGTTTCTTTCAAAGTCCAAACACCTTACAATTACTGTTTAGTCTGGTGTTTTACTTTGATTTTCGTTCATAATTCAGTTCGTTGTAGCAGCGAAGGTGAAAAGTGATATTCTTTTCTGTACCCGAAGTAGAACCAGTGGGAGCAGTCTATTCTTTCCAACTTTGACGCTAGTTCGGGCAATCTTGCTGCAAGCCGTAAAAATAACTCTTTTCAAACACAGCTCAGCATTTCGCATTTTTATCCGCAAGCTTTGAGCTCCTTGTTTCGTTATTTCCATTGGAAATGTGCCGTTTTCCGTGAGCCACAATGTAGGCAAGATTCCTCTAAACTAGAAACCTTTAGATCCTTATTTAAAAATTAAACTAAAAAGTGATCTTAGAAGGGATCGTCTTTCTCTCGAACCGAAAGGTTTGCTCAATGAGGTTCAATTTTTTATTGACAGCTGTTGTCTCGGTAGCCAATCAAATTATTTGAACTATTCTAACAAGGGTTGTGATTGCCTTATTTTTAGTGTGCTTTATCAGAAATTTACAGAGTACGCTGAATTTACTTTTACACGTTTCGAAATAAAGTTTGGTTTCAACATTCAGCCAAATACGTAGGGAAATTAATGGATTGTTTATGAACACTTCGTCTCTTGTTTCTCCCGACAATTCTTTCGTGCTCTACCGCTGCAATCAAAGCTTTTGTGAAATATTTCTTTCTCGACATTATTTACGTGCGCAGAAACAGTGGGGGCCTAATGCTTTAAGACTAGGAAATGTAATTTTTCTTCTGATGTCTAGATCAGTCTTCGTACCCAGGAATCACGCAACCATTCTCGGCTCTTCAAACAGGCTCGTTCCCATGTCTCTGAAACTGACCTTCTAATTTTAATTAACTTATACCATAGACTTTTTACTCATTTCGTACTTGTTTTTGTATTCTAATGTGTTAAACGAAGAAATAAAATATCTGGAAACCCTGGTTTGTACCAAAAGGCATTTCCAACGACGTCAGTAAGCAAATTAGTTACATTAATAGAATTGTTAAATGACAAAAATCGCGTCTTTCAAATCTGAGCCACTTTTTAAAAGGTAGGCAAGTAGTCTATGCAAGAAGGAAAAAGCTGTTCACTTTTTCAAATATCTCTTATTCGTTCAAGTTTTTAAAATATGCAAATTAGTCAAGTGATGAGGTCATACACTCAACAGAACTTTGATATCTCAGCCAATTTTCATCAGAACTGTTTGATTCTCTGTAGTGCGATTCTACTAGAGGTGCTCCACAATATGAGCTTAATATTTTTGTTACCATGGCAACATACTGAGTTCCAGACCTCTCCGATATTTAAGTCTTTTCTGGTTACCGTTTAGCGTTCCATATTGATATTTCCCTGCATGATCCAGCAAGCATATAAATATATTAGGTCGAGTACATGGCCTTGGTTAATGTATTTTCGAGCTCAAAATTACTAAAATGTTGAAACAGGAGCCCTGGTTGAAATCAGGTTGGAGGGTACTGGATAGGAGTGGGCTGCCATGGGAACATATTTTTTACAGCCGTAGGTGGCCTGGCAATTCCACTGGTGTCTGTTGCAAATTGACCAATATAGCACATCTCATTTACATATTAAACACATTTTTAATACTTATAACTCCAATCAACGGCATTTCTTCCGTGGAATTCTATGTGATAAACCTAAATAATTAAAGGATAAAAATTTGATCATAGGCTTGCTGCGGCAGGTCAGTAATATTATGTAACTGGCCATTACGGAACGAGTGAGTTCGTTGGAATTAAAAAATTCATCCCAGTTTTCAATTGGACTTCTGTGGCATTCAGTATGTTGAGATAACATGTTACAGACAACTTTTATAATTAAGATAAGGAAAACATTGGTTTTTTTTTAATCTTCAATTATCAAAAACACCAAATCACTTTGCTGCTGCAAACTTTGCTTTTCAAAGTCACGAAAACAGCAGAACTGATTTCCTTAATTGAAAAGAAAATGTTGTTGTAGAAAATCGCTGTAATTTAATAATTTATCGACAAATAAATACATCCAGCCGTTTTTTTGGCATATATAAAAAAAAATTTTCAATGTAATAATTAATGAATCGTTTATCGTTTTTTTTTTAATTTAGCCGCATTTGCCAAAACATTGGACAGTTTGTGATCTGGCTATTGGAACTTGACAGTCGTAAAGTTGAAGCAGAGTACTTTTTGCATTTGTTAAGGACCTTACTTTCTTCGGCTTTGCCTGGATTCTTCTCCTTTGTTGATCAAGTACTGGATTGTGAGTCGGTGGAATGAAAGCTTTTTTTCCAAAACAAAGAAGTAAGAAATGCAAACGTAGCCATTCAGCAGCGAAATAATTATAGTGGCCATACCAGTAAGAGACAAACAACAAATCCAGAATGCCATACCAACACTGCGTTTGTTGCTTGTTTTCACAATTGTATAAGTCAAATTAATTTGCCATAATGAGCTATTTTTCGTAGTCACTTTGGACCTTCATGTTGAATTAAAAACTATTTCCTTCGGCTTCTAGACTTGAGACAAAACTGGAGCAAGTGCTGGTTACGGGATACAAAAACTCACTCATTCATTACATGTCTCACTGAATTACTACCTGCCTCCATATTTCAGATTAAACAAGCCACACACGCACTGTTTTTTGTGCCGGTTTTGTTTCTCTCTCTCACTCTCTCTTTTTGTTTATTTCTCATTTTTGTAGCAGAGCTGTATCTGGTGTATAAAGGCGGCATCAGACAAACCAACTGACGTCAATGGCTTCAATGATCTTACACGTGGAAAGTCCAATATAACAACTGGAAAACTAATATCAACCGTCAAATAATGACCTTGGCTCCGCGTACTGGAAGTCAAGCAAATCGAGACGGAAGCTTGAGCTGTACGCAAATGTCACGAATTTCCCTTGCGGGGGTTGCCATTAGAAATACCAGCGCAACCTCAAGAACTGCGCTAATTAAACTTTATATTCAGTGATGTGCTCATTCTGACAATTTCAATGAGGAGCTGGATTATTAATTGGTCATTAAAAGCAAACCTTCAGGCTATTGGGTTAGTGTAGTCAATTACAATGAGACTTCATTACACAGTTGAACGTTCATCTAATGTGAACACCATTGTTAGGAAAGACGGAGATTATTCATTCTCCGATAACTTTCTGTATACAGTACTTTATATCGTGGCAGTAACATAACACATATCAGTCACCTCACTGGAGGGTCCCGATGATAAGCGTCTGATTTTGTAAGACACTAGATTGGTTAGTCCAAAGGAAACGCCTTTAAGCAAACTGAATGCACAACAAAACAATCAAAGTTATTTTAGGTAACAAGCTTTAAGGCATTGTAAATAAGAACAAAAGACTAAAGAATGCTTAACTCTGACGAAGCGTATGAATTTATGATTGATCTTTCATATATTCATTTGCATCTGACGAAGCGTATCGGTCACTCGGCAGAGTCGATCAAACTAGTTCCTTGCGTTCGAGCAGATAATTTCACTTATCCAGGCTTCAAACTATCTTTTTCACTTTACTAGCTACCATTCAGAACTTGAAATATCCACAAGGTTCTTACCTATCGGTCCTAACGCTTTTCCTTTCTAATCCACTTTTTATTTTCGTTATAAATTACCTTGTTGATGGTTGCTGTGGTTTTCTAGGACAATGCACCCTAAACACGACGTCTAATCACGCCTCCTCCACTTACATGTAAATCTTTTATTCGCATACAATTAACGACGATCTCATAATAGTAATGTGATAGTAATAACCAGCGAATATGCCAAATGAGACATCAAAGCCAGCCGCACAAAAGGCGATCTATTAAAGAATAAAAGCTATTGAACCTGAGAGGAACGGGAGTCGATGGCACTTCAGCATATTTCCAGTCCTTAAAAAAACATGCTGCGGCCGATAACAGAACTTGATTTAACAGACTTTGCAATCAAAATAATTGTAGTTTAAGTACAGCGAAGATTGAACGGAATATTCTCTTCACTTTTAGCCTCATCAAACATATTTTGTACCTGGCAAAACTGGATTAATTAGCGTTGCAAACTATAAAGTGTTTTGTTTTTGTATGTTAGAGAATTTCTATAATTAAGGGACTCCGATTGGAGACTTCATAGATAAGGATTTAGCTATT
>Ga0126337_10002264_pt1 | contig 12139 bp, 7 predicted proteins | sample DipCmetagenome_FD_92527 | JGI IMG/M metagenome (GOLD analysis project Ga0126337, IMG submission 92527) | Coral microbial communities from La Bocana,Puerto Morelos, Mexico - Diploria C A metagenome | ecosystem: Host-associated > Invertebrates > Cnidaria > Coral | place: La Bocana,Puerto Morelos... | reverse complement strand
TATGTGTCACGGGACAGCCTCGGGCGTTTGAGATCCTCGATCCTTAAGACTAGAAAAATGGTCGTTTTTATACTAGAGACGCGTTACCCGTGTGGACGAGCTGTGGCAAACATTTTGTAATTCGTCCGGTTATCCGTCTCTAGTATAAAGACGGGCACAAGACGCGTTTACCCGTTCAGACGAGCTACTTTTCGAAATGCGTCTTGAACGACGGATTTCGAAACGTAGCTCGTCTAGACGGGTAACGCGTCTCTAGTATAAAAACGGCCAATCTTTCTTTCCCTGTAAGTTGACTCAAAACAGGTTCAGCAATAAGATTTCGATGGGTCGTTATAACAACTCTTTATCCTTTAACCCTTTAAGCCCTAAGAGTGTCTTATAGATTCTATTCTGTCTAACACCAGACGATTTTACTCGTCAAAGGGAGGCCCCTTAGGCCTTAAAGGGGTAAATGTTTTAAATTTTGATAAGCATAATAAGACGCAACTTTTGGCAAAGTGTAAATAATTCTCTATAGAGTTCAGAGCCACCTTAAATTTTCAAAACGTTAAGGTGGTGCTGAACGCCATATACAAAATTATAGATTATAGGTTGCGTCTTATCATGCTTATCAAAATTTGATGATATATAAAGAAAACTATAAAGAAACTATAAGCCCCTAAAGGTTTAGTTAAGGGTGTTTCTAGCAGGTCCCAGTGTTGCTATGGTAACCTACTGTGTCACGAAAATGATAACAACTTGTTCACTAATGATTGGGCAGTTTTTTGATACCATGTTTGTAGCATCAAGTGATAAAGAGTGGTTACTATGACCCATAAAAATCTAACAGCCGGAAACCGTTTTGAGCCACCTTTTGAAACAATACATGTTATCTGAACGTAGAGAGTCAAAACTGAGTACAAAAGGACTTTGCGTCTGTAATGACTGGTTGCGGTCACTAGTGCACAAACATAAGCATCAGCGACATACGCAGACGCTGAAGAGCGCTGCTAAGTAGCATCTTTTGTTTGTAACTGCATTATCATAACTAAGGCGCTTATTATCCACATCACACTGCTTCTGCGTATGTCGGCTTATGTGGCTTAACGTATATGCTTTGCTTGTCTTTCTTATCTGCTTCTGTCAGGTTTCGCAGAAGGCCATTGAAAGTGAGAAATGAAAGATACTCCTATTCATAATCCAAGGGAACAAGCAGGTTTCCTCTCGCAGTTGACTGCCTCCTGGATAAACGATGTTCTTAAACTCGGGAGCAAACAACCATTAGAAGATAAGCATTTGTTGGCTGTCGGAACTTCATATCAAGCAGAAAGGTTGGCCGCTGACTTGGAGAGGGAATGGCTGGCAGAGGAAAGAGCGTCTGAACAGAACAGAACAAAGCCTCGCCTCTGGAGGGCCATGACGAGAGTTGTTCCCTGTAGGGATTATGTCATTGTAGCGTTCCTCAGGGTGTTTTATTTTATAGCATTTCATCTTTTTCCTTTGATTGTGTGGTTCTTCTTAAGAAGCATTTCTAATTCTTCAGAGATCAGTTACAAGGCAACGCTGCCAATTGTCATTGGTATTTCTCTTGTTGCCTTTATAAGAACTTTAAGCTCAGTTCATGGATTATTCAAGATGGATATGATATCGACCCAACTGAAAGTAGCCATGACTGGACTAGTTTATAAAAAGGCAAGTCATTTTCATCAGAAATCTGGCTCTAATAAGACTTAAAACGAAAGGCCGGAAAAGCTAGCATTTGTACATGTTATATGCATGTGGCGTGGCGATTTCTAAACTTATTATATCTTCCTTAACCTCGACGCAAAACGATAACGTTGACGAATGTCTCAAGAACAAAGTACGATGTCTTCTTAGTAAGAGAGTATTTGTCATAGCGTTTTTCGAAAACAGTAAGTGCTTTGTAGTTGATTGGCGTGAGAGATTGGTTCTGGGCATGCGAGCGGAAATGCAAACTGTCGTCCACTCCACGTTAGGGAAATTAGGGACCTTAAACAACGGCGACGACGACGCCAAGGACAAGGCCTAGTCAAAAATGAATAATATATTACCAGCGTAACTCGTAGTTGCCTTTATCTGCTCAGTATACACCAATTGCTCTGAAAACGTGCTAGGCTAAATATGCGTTGACAGCGTTCAATTCCAAATGGAAAAGGGAAAAATTAGCCTTCGTCGTTCGCGTTCCACGGACGACGTTGAACTTGGTCATTTCACGTTGTTGTTTTGCAGAGGACGGCAAAGAAATGTACAAAGATGAGCTATTGTTTTGCTCATTAGACCTTTTGTTTGGTGACGTTCCCTTTGCCGTCATCGTCGTGGTTTCCTTAAGCTCTCTATTACGCAAACCAACCAAGCTCTACGTAGTCTTAGGAACGTGAACGACCACTGCTTATTCTTCGTCGTTGCTTACGTTACCTGTTAAATCATCTCGACGGTATCATCAGTGTTTACTTGGTTTTACATTATCACGTAACCAATTGGAAAACACGCGTCACTTTGTCATTCAGTCAGAGACATCAGGGCCGGATTGTTCAAAGTTGGATAACGCTATCCACCGGATAAATCACTATCCAGCGGATAGCGCGGTTTGTTTTGTTAACACTTATCCACTGGATAGCGATTTATCCGCTGGATAGCATTATTCTGCCTTTGAACAACCGGAGCCAGATGTAAAACTGAAACTAATCGTGACGAACTCGCAAACACTTTCTTGCGCTTTGCATTGCCTATAAGCGTTTCCTTTGGGTATTGATTAGTTCACTGGCTTGTCTGTCATTTGTGATCGATCAAAGTGACTCCTTTGGTTTTGCTTGGACGACAATCAATCGAAAACCGCTGAAACCTGTAATTATGTAACAAGACATCTACTTTCTGTCTTTTCAGATTCTTACCTTAAATAGAAGTACTTTGGAAGAAACCATTTCAGAAAACACCATCAATCTTGTTTCCAACGATGCCCAGGCCATTGAGAAAATGGGTTATGGAATTTTTGTACTTTCATTTGTTCCACTGGACATGATTGCCTCAATGGTCCTTGTTTGGTACTTGATCGCGTGGCAAGCCTTAATAGGGACTTCTTTCTTCCTTCTTGTTGTTGCCTATGGATCATTTGCAGCTCACAAAGCTGGTAAGGTACGCCACCAATCAGCTGCAGTGACCGACAAACGATTGGAGATAATGAAAGAGATCATTACAGGAATACGCGTGGTCAAGATGTACGCCTGGGAATGGAACTTCAGAGACCTTGTTGCCCAAATTAGAAGGTTGGTATATAATATACTGGTGTCTTTCCAATCATTTAGGCTACACGCCCGCCAATGGTCTTTTATCATCTTTGACGGAAGAGTCAACGTCGTTTACCTGATTTTATCATCGCTCATTAAAGAAAATACAGCATTTGACATTCTTGTTACACAGAAAATATCCGAAAACCAAAAATTTGAGCATTTTTAACGCTAGAACATAATGGGCTATCAGCAATTAAATTCTACTATAGAACAGTACTACAAATGCTGTAATCTGATTGGTTAAGCTACCAGAACAGCCGCAGTTCAACAGCAGAGCGACACTATTAGCCCATAGTGCCGTCTAAGACGTGTTTTCGTGCTCCCGAAAACTTGGAGAAACTCCGAGAATATACGGTCGCCGTTAATTTTCCTTGTTCCAAGTCTTGGTTTAGAATTTGTGTGGGTCTATTACGAACAGTGTGTGCTTTTGTATGTAGTTTGAGCGTATGAGAGGACATGTTTACCCTTGAATCAGGGGGCATCTTTCTTACCACCATGGTAACAATATGCTTTGAAGCAGACCTGGGTATATACTTCATGACTGAATGCCGTATATACTTCGCAACTGAAAAAGAATACTCGGCGCACACGCTTTGCTTTCTAGACTGCGTTTTGCGTCTCACGACGGAAAATAACGTAGCTCAATTTATACCTCGAGAGACCGGAGACAGAAATGTCTTCCTAACGTTTTGAAAGTTCTGATATCGTATTATTAACCCATCGCATTTCAATTTTCATTTTGACAGAAAGGAAATCTCACTGATTCGTATCCGAGGGTTTATAGTCTCCAGTATCTACGCGCTGTTCTTCTCTAGCTCAGCCATGGCAGGATTCATTTCAGTCACGACTCTGCTTTTAACAGATGTTTCGCTGACGTCGTTTAAAGTCTTCACATTGCTTACTCTCTTATCTAACTTAAAGATGGTAGTCACGATCTTTATAGCAGATGCATTGCGCTACATTGCCGACGCAAGAACTGCATGTAGTAGGATGCAAAACTTAATAGAAAAGAAATCCATGTTAACACGCATCATGGATTACCAGGACAACCCGTCTTCTCTAGAAGTTTCCTTCAAAGGCAAAGGATATGAACCAGAATTTGCTACAATTGAGAGCTTAAGAAATGAAGAACCTCATCCGAAACTACGACAGACACCTCAAGACATCAAACCACGGGTATTTCTTGAGGATGTTTCATGTTTTTGGAACCAAACAACAGAACTTCCTGTGTTACAAAGTGTTTCATTGAGTGCTGCGAATGGGCAGCTTGTGGGCATAACAGGACCGGTAGGAAGCGGCAAAACATCATTGCTGTTGACCATCTTAGGAGAACTCCCAATTACCTCTGGTAAAATTTCTTGTATTGGAAAAATAGCCCTCGTCTCGCAAACGCCATGGGTCTATTCTGGTACTGTGCGAGAGAACATCGTTTTTGGCAACCAATTCGATGAGCAAAAGTACAATAAGGTAATCGAAGTCTGTGACTTGGAGAAAGACATAGCAAGCTTTACGAAACGTGATCTAACTGAGATTGGACAACGTGGAGTGATCCTCAGTGGTGGTCAGCGTGCACGTGTCAGTCTGGCACGTGCAATCTATTCAGATGCGGACATCTACTTATTGGATGATCCACTCAGTGCAGTGGATGCCAAGGTCGGTAAACACTTGTTTGATAAATGCATTAAGGATTTCTTAGACGGGCGAATGCGTATTCTGGTGACTCATCAGTTGCAGTTTCTGAAAGAAACAGACAGCATTGTTATCCTGCGGAATGGCTCCGTGATTTGTGAAGGATCGTACAGTCAAATAAAAAAGGACAGGAAGGTTTCTTGGTGTTTAGTATCTCAAGAAAAGAAAGATTCCACCGGTGAGCAAAACAATGACGACAGTGTTTCGATATTGAATGAAGATACCTTGAAATCGATAAGTTTCGCTGGAGATCACCATGACAGGGTAGATCTGGAAGATGAAGCGGAGGACAGAATGGTTGGAACCGTTAAGTGGTGGCTGTATTGGAAATACTTACGAGCTGCACTCCCAACGGTTCTGATAATCAGTCTTATTGTTTTCTTCGTAATCGTTCAGGGTAAGCAGTAATGTTAAATGAATGTAATTCCCTCAGCATTTTGAGGTTATAAAAAGTGTAATGTACTAACTATTAAGTGTAGCACCACAGTGTCAATGGCCTATTCTACCGAGAGCGAGAACGAACATAGACAATCTCAAAATACACTAGGAAACTTGAATAGCCCACTAAAACGGGCTCCAAGCCCTAAATGATTGTTTCCAATCGTCAAAAACCTGATAACGAACATACTTTGCTTTTTGTTTCAGTGTTCTTGATAGCGCCCTTTTGGTGGCTATCACGGATGACTGAGATGCCATTTAAACAACAGAAGAGTTACACAACGCTTTTGGTGTACGGATCCATCGTTACGGGCTCCTTGCTTCTTACGTTAATATCCTCCTTCTGTTTCTACCTCGCTGCTCTGAAAGCTTCAGAAAACCTCCATGACCAGATGACAAAAGCAGTTATGAAAGCACCAGTCCTATTCTTTGACACAAATCCAGCAGGTCGCATCTTAAACCGTTTCTCTAAAGATGTTGGGTGTATGGACGACATCCTTCCAGGAGAATTCCTTTTTGCCATTCAGTTGTGTCTGTACTTTTTTAGTGCTACCATACTTTCAGCAGTAGCAAATGTGTGGCTTTTTATCACTTGTACACCGTTGACAGTTCTCTTCATTTACCTGGCTAAGTATTATCTGAGATCCGCTCGTGAGATCAGACGACTTGAGGCGATAACATGCAGTCCAGTGTATTCCCTTATTGCTGATAGCTTGGCAGGATTGGAGATAATTCGATCATCAGAGATGGAGGGCGATTTCCTTCAGAAATTTTACAAGTAAGTATACATAAACTGTTACATGCATGTTTACCTTAAGGGACGTGCTGGGCTTGAAAAACGTTGAAGAGTTATAAAGAGTAGTTGATTTATCCCTAGGGTTTTTAGCATGGATGAGGAACGTTTTCGATATTAAAAAAGCGTGAAGATCAACACTGATAAAAACTCCAATCAGGATTCCCTTTATCGCAGTGATGGGTCTATACTGCTTTTACTCATAGACAGACCGACTATTGTAGCGTGAACAGTCCATTTCTACGTGTTAAGCTTCATCATACTTATCTTATTTTTCTTTTAATTTCCTTGTAGATATCAAGACAGAAACACATCAGCCCTGGTGTTATTAAGGGCCTCTGTACTTTGGCTCGCGTTAAGAGGAGACCTTCTGACTAACTTTCTTGTGACCTCTGTGTCAGCTGGAGCTTTCTTAGCAACACAAAGTCCTGGTAAGTACGCATCACTGGGCACTTTCCATTCCACCACAAATTCCAGCTTGAAGACATTTCATCGCCAAAAACAGGCTTTTTTATTTGAAAATTAACTTGGATACATCCTGTTCTATAGGGCCCTTGAGAATCTTTCCTTTGGTCATTACATGATATCATAACTGCCATAAATATAAGATAATACGTCAAGGTAGAACAGAGCATCATCCTTCAGAGTTTTTCTCTTCGATCTCTTCCAAATTGGACACCAGGCATTCTCAGTGCATATGGTAATGCAAAATAAAGAAAAAGAGAAAGCTTTCACTTGTATTTTTTAGCTTTGGCAGGTATGGCTCTCACTTTTGCAGCCGAGACTTTAGAAGCCTCGCAATATGGCATCCGCGTGGCTTCGGAAACAGAAAGTTACATGACGTCCGTAGAGAGGGTATTCACATACACTGAAATCGACCCCGAGCCTGGGTACAGCACCGAAACTCTTCCTCCTGAAGACTGGCCGAAAAGGGGCAGCTTGACATTACGTGACGTGTCATTGACCTATTTGAAGGGAGCGCCGGCAACTCTGAACAACATAAGCGTCTGTGTTGCTGATAAGGAGAAAGTTGGCGTCGCAGGTCGCACGGGAGCTGGGAAATCATCTTTAGTTACAGCTTTGTTCCGAATGCCAGAACCTGAAGGAGAGGTACTTATTTAAGAAAAATCTTATTTCGAGTGTAAGTTAATTAGTTGGCTATCTTATTGTTAGCAAGAGCAACATAATGTTATCGTCAATACTATATTGTAACCTAATGTTATTACATGATGCTAATTGTTAATTTTTCTGTCTTAAGCCTATTAAGTCCCAATGTAGCCTGCAGTACAGCCGGAGTAGCGGGCTCTAACGCGTGCGCGCGCGCGTAGCGCGAGGCGAGAAAAATTTCCGCCAGTAGTCACACCATTGTTTTTGCTTTTCAAACCGTTCACCTGGCGAACGGTTTTTTCTGATTGGTTTCTTTAAACCACGTGACGTAAGGTGCGGGCAAGGCGCGTTTGCTTCTGCTGTAAATTTGTCCTTTCAAAAATCAATGTGCGTAAACAAACAGAAGGAATGCAGATGATCTGGGTCTGCTACCAACAGGTTTCGGGAAGAGCTTGATTTTTCAGCTTTTCCCGAGGATTCATCTCGAACGGCGGCGAAAGGTTCCTTGTTGTCGTCGTCAGTGCGTTGAAAACAATCACTGAAGAACAGGTTGTCGAAGTAAACGAGAGTCCGAAGATCGATGACGAAATACTAGAAGGGAAATATGAGGTAGTGTAGCGAACTGCTTGCATTTTTATGAGATTTTTGATTGGAAGACTTCAGGTGCAATAGACTCTGTTTCTGTGTGAAATTTATATGAAATAATTCATATATGAACTGCGGTTGTAGATAAAAGTGAAGATTGATCATCGCAGTTAATTTTCCAATTTAAGCAATTGGAAAGAAGAAGCCTGAAAAAATCAGGGCTTCGAATCCCGTTGAAGCCCTGATTTTTTCAGGCTTCTTCTTTCCAATTTCTTAAATTGGAAAATTAACTGGGATGATCATTCTTCACTTTCAGACTCTGTTTCTGTTAAGTTGACAAGGGCAAAAAGAAGACTCCTGTAGTTTTTTTTTTCTCTTGCTCGTTAAACTATGATAGATTACAGCGCTTTGCATTGTGTTTCCAGGCATTTCGTGCTGGTTGGATATGCCACAAGCACCTTAGAAATATGCAAAATAATCTTGGGGATTTCTCGGAGGGTTGTTTTCTTTGTGCAACGAAAATCTCTTTCTTGAGCGTAATTCGCCTCGAACGTTGAGCGGCTCCGGTAAATATGCACTGGGAGAGCTTTTAGCGAGCCTTTTCACCGTTAAATTCCCTGGTTCACTCTTGTCCATGTTCAGTTTTAAATGGGACCAAATTTGCAAGAGTTGAAAATTTTTCTGGCAAGAACATTTTGATTTTCAGTCGGACTCATTTCAAACTCAGAAAGTGACTCTCACTCTGTTTGACAGCTTTAAATTCTTGTCTTTGTGTCACAGCGTAAAAGCGAATTGAGGTAGTCTTTAGACGGAGATAAACGCTGCAAAATATGCAAATAGGATTGCCAGAATTTTAATTTTTCCTCTCTCATACACTTTCGCTGCAGTTCGGGACGACATAGGCGCATATCTTCACGGCGGACTCAATGTCAAAACAAAGCCGCGGGTCTCGCGGCACCCACTGTAATTCGAGACATTTTTTTCGCGCCAATAAATTGAATCGTTTTGTGACTGGTTCTTCTCAATAATCCATGTCAATCTTTTCAACGGGGCGGTAGCGCATAAACAATGGTGTGACTACAGGCTTCACGCGCGCGCTCGTGTACCGCGTTAGAATCCGCTAATCCGCCTGTACTACAGGCTATTTGACATCAGGTGACATTCAGCAAAACAGAACGAAAATAGTTTTTTTTTTTACTAAAAAAAAGATTACAGCAAACGGGATAAAAAAAATACATCGATGTCCTACATGCAGCCCAGCCGGATACGTAAACCCCAAAATTCTCGAATTTGTTGGCTTGCAAAAACAAAAGATTTACTACTTATGACCCTTACCATAGAAATGGTCCTTATGTCAAAATTCCAGCCAAGGAAGAACCAATCAGAACGCTCGAAATTACTTCTAGACTCAAGACCCTGCCACATGAAAATAAATATACTTCAGTGAACCATAGCTTATTCTGACTCGCGTTTTTTCATTCTTCGCGCAGGTCATTATAGATGGTATAAACATCAAGAATCTCAATCTTCAGGCGTCTCGCAGGTCCATGGCTGTAATAACCCAGGATCCTGTCCTCTTTAGCGGCAGCCTCAGGAAGAACCTAGATCCTTTTTCTTTGTATCAAGATAACGAGCTGTGGCGTGCTTTGGAAGACGTGCAGCTGAAGACACTGGTGCAACAATTACCTGACCAGCTGGAGGACAAGTTGAGAGAGTCTGGGAACAATTTCAGTGTCGGAGAGCGCCAATTGGTCTGTTTAGCGCGTGCGCTGTTACAAAGAAGCAAGATCATCATTCTAGACGAGGCCACTGCTAATGTAGATTTCAAGACGGACAGACTGATTCAAGAAGTTATACGCAGCAGATTTAAAGATTCCACAGTAGTAACCATCGCTCATCGCTTGAACACCATCATGGACTATGATAAAGTGTTGGTTATGGAGCAGGGACGAGTGGTTGAGTTTGATAAACCTGAAATCTTGCTTCAAAACAAGAATGGATTCTTGGCTCGTCTTATCCAGGCTTCTAACTCGGCTGCTTATCAAACCAATTTTCTTTAAGCCTGCTAGCACTGCTAATCCTCCATATAAGCCTAAAACCTAAGGCAATCCCTCTTTAGCCACTTTTAAACATTTACCAGTTCTTCGATTCCCCAACGACCTATCTGTGATAGTACTGATTTCAAAAGAAAACTATTTTCTTATCAGGCGTAACAAAACACCAGACAACTCCAAACAGAGTGTAAGAGACGGAAAATCATTAGACTCAGCTCAATTATCCAGATTTCAGTATGGGAAGACCACCATAGATCAAATCCAACGGGGCTACATATAATAAATCCTTTATGACAAAGCTTGTTCGGTCAAGACAGCTTGATATTGGCCTCGTTCTTTTTTGCGTGTTTATGGACCGAGACGAAGTCGAGGTACATAAACACGCAAAAAAAGAACTTGGCCAATATCCAGCAATCTTGACCTCACGCTTGGTCAATAACCCATATACATGTATGTAACACTTAGAGCAATGCTTATTTCAAAACTGCTAACTAGAAATTAACACAAGTTTCTAACTAGAGAAGGAAAATAACAGTATAATGTGACTGCCTACAATAAAACTATCAGTAACTTCTTTCAAGAAGTTAATCTTCCGCTATAAGGACAATTTAGAACGATTAAGGTCAATTAATAGAGCAACTGCTGCTACAGTACTTAGTAATTAATTAATGCAAAAGATATATAATCGATGAAAATCGTGATATTCGTGATATATTGGCGATATTTGACTGATATTTTGCTTGAAACGGTACATGATACATGCTACAAATCGGGAAGCCTGTAACAGCTGCGATATTTCTCAAAGTACTAAGTACACCTACCGTTCTTGTTCAGCGAAATATCGCTACAGCTAAACGATATATTGTATTCGCTCAGTGAAATATCAGCGGCTACAGTTTAACGATATATCGCTTCTGATCATCGAGATATCGTTGTTGCGTAGCCGTATATCGCTTAGCAAATATTGCGCCGCACAGCAGATTTTGCCCAAAGAACAAAAAGCACTGGCGATTCCTGTAATTTCATATAGATGTTCTCTTCACGTTGACGTGTGCTATTACTGATAGGTTCTTCGCCGCCTCGCTCGATTCGCCGCTCTGGTGTCTTGGTGTAACATCTCCCTCGACGGTCATTTCATTAAAACGTTGATCTTCTCCCGTTTTGAAACATTCTGAATATCGATTTTAAATTCTTTTAAGTATTTGGAACAATACAAAGCGTCAGTGAAGGCCCGTTGATCTAGACCTGCAATATCGTCATTGTTTTTTTAGGTCCTACTTCCCGCAGCCAATCTTCTTCATGTAAGGTTACTGTAGCCCTTCAGGAGTGTCTTCTGAAGAATCATTCATATGCGTGCCGCGTATCATACTAGTATTATAACCATAGAAAAGTATATATCATTGTAAAGCTAATAAAATGTAGAATCAGAAGAAATTATTTTTTTTAAGATTTGATTTAATGGTAATCGCGCGCAAGCCTTTAAACGCAAAACTGGCACTATTTGTTGCTTTTAACTACGATCAAACAAACTGCACAATGTCAATCAGTAGCTGATAGACTAAAAAAGCGTGTGAGGCTTTTTCGATATTCCGATTGGTTGACGAGAAAATTTATTTTGAAGTTGGCGAATTGAATATTTGCCGATCTTCGTCACATGAGAGCGCTCAAAAGGAGAAGTGATCCAAATTTTCCTTTCTTTCTTAACTTTTCATATTCTTGTTTTCTAAGAAATTGTAATTTTTATGATTAGTTGATAACAAGACTTCCGACTTCGCTCAGTCTTATTACCTTTACTTATGGACAGAGGAGGAGTATTGTTGTTCAGAATAATTTCACGAAGACTAGACTATAATGCTACATGAAACTTATTGGCTAGCACAATGAGCTGAACGTCGAACACCTGAAGAGAGGTGTCTTTATTAAGTGGGTGTCCGTAACACGCAAATGTCGGTCCATGTTATTATTTGTTCTCTTGCTCACTACTCGTTTTCACTCCTCAATTTCTAGCGTGGAGTGTTACGATTTCAAAGGGGACAACTGGTTCGCAGTTGCTGAGATGAACTCAACGTTACCGCGCTGGCGTTGCCGTGTTGGACGGACTCGTTTATGCCGTAGGCGGCTTCAACGGCTCGCTGCGCGTTCGCACGGTCGATTGCTGCGACCCCGTAAAAGATCAGTGGCGTCCT
>Ga0126337_10002263_pt1 | contig 12142 bp, 11 predicted proteins | sample DipCmetagenome_FD_92527 | JGI IMG/M metagenome (GOLD analysis project Ga0126337, IMG submission 92527) | Coral microbial communities from La Bocana,Puerto Morelos, Mexico - Diploria C A metagenome | ecosystem: Host-associated > Invertebrates > Cnidaria > Coral | place: La Bocana,Puerto Morelos... | reverse complement strand
CGTACAAGGTGAGGTCAGGCTAACGGTCTCCTGGTGAGGTCTGAAAACGGGTATGGATTTTTGAGGCCAGGTCTGAAAACGGGTGTGGGAAATAGCATTTTTGGGTCTGAAATTGGGTCTGGATTTGGAGATGCGGGCGGCACACCCCCACCAAAAATTTCAATGAGTACCCCCCCCCCCGGGGGTTTAACCCGGCCCCCACACATGATGCACACAAGTGAGGTTTTGTAATACAAAGTTTGGGTAAGGTCATACCGTCTCATTTTACAACATCACAACCAATCAGCAGTCAATCAGCAGCGTTGTGTGATGTTGATTTATCACGAGACATCACGAGACATCAGGGACACAAACGCTCCGTGTTTTTTCACGTTATGAGCCCCATCGGTCCGTGACTGCCATGGGTGTTTTGAACTACTTTGCAGTTTATTCGACTATCTACTTTATGTCCTCTATATGGCAACTACATTCCATCTTTTATAACTGTTTTAAGATCCATCAACGTTCACAACGGTTCATAATCATGATTGTGCTTCAAAACTGAACCGTCGCTCCTGCACACGCGACAAGTCAAAATTCTCCTAAAAACCCTTCGAAAATTTTCCAATCTCATGGCGTACACAAATGGATTCACTGCTGAAGTGGTCATTACAAGGAGCCACTGAATGTCCCTGATCCAATGAACAAAGGTACAATCGCAATCTGCGCAGAGGTTGATGATATACATAAAAACACATGATGGGAGATAAAAAGCTATAAACAAGAATATTACAGTACGCAGTGTTTTCGTCATTTTCTTCTCCCACATCATCAACTGTTTCATAAGCAAGTTCTCCTCTGAACTGTTGCGCAGTGCTTCCCATTGTTGCATCTGGTGTCGCAAATGTTTCAAAATCTTCACGTTTGTAAAAATCATCTCAATGATGGCAACAGCTAAAGCAATGTTCGCGAAGATGAGGCGATATTTCTCGTATCCCACAATGAAATATATCATCGCAAGCAGAATGGAAAAAATCCACAACAGAGGAAAAACCAACAATGCCCTCACAGGGCGGAGATTATTTCGGTAAATCGCAGGGTGCATGATGGCGAGATAGCGCTCGAGCGTTAGGGCTGTTAGGCTGAGAAATGACGTTGTGCAAAAAGTGAAGTACACTACATGGACTACGTCTTGGAAATGCTGTGTTAAGATGATGTCAAGTCCCTCAAAGATGTGAACTATCGAAGACAAAGGCCCTAAAATGACTCCAACGACAAGGTCCGCAATGGCAAGATTGGCTACGAAGTAGTGAAACGGTTTCTGCAAGTCTTTATAAGGATTCCAGATCACAGCAAAAACGACGAGAAAGTTTCCACCAGAGGCAACGATAGAAACAAATATCGAAAATGAAGCCGTGAAGAAGGACAAATACGTTGGAGGTTTAACATTGTCGCACAGATCGTTCATAAACAGGACCATATCCTGCTCTTTTCTAGCTATCTTAGAAAGGCAAGTAGAAGTGTTTCATGTCAAGTAATGGAAGCAGGAACTCTCTTAATTAATTAAGAGCAAGCCCAAGCGAAAACTGGTGTTTACTTCCTGTTTAAATCGACTTCTTATAACCAAAGGCGCTACAAGTGGACGGCGTAGGGAAGACTGAAGACCTACGCTGTAATTTTCAGCCTAAAATCAGCAGAAAAAGGTTAATATTCAGCCTCCGTCGGATAAACAATCTTGTTATAAGAAATGAATAGTGGTATTGTCAGTCAGCAGCGGCACGTTGTGTTGATTTGTCAGATACACCTCACGAGACAGTCAGCATGACCTCAAACGTCGCGTGTTTTTACGACTATTTTGCAGAATGCAAAATAGGAGTTTAGTGAGTGAGCGCGAATTCACTCGCTTGGTCGATCGGTCGATCGGTCGGTCGATCCTTCCTTGGGTCGTAAACGTTTGTTGGTATTTCCGCTGACCAATGCAGAACTTGACTTGACGAAGAGAAAAATGTCGTCGAATGGTTCGGCAAATGTGAAACATAGTGAAGCAATGAGTGATGAGATAGTTAATGCTATGTCAACAGCATGTGGTGCGAGCATTTTCTTATTTGAATTGTTTAAAGAAAATCTAGAAAGCATTTGTTGTCCTAGTTACGAAATGAACACGGGCTCCTGGCAAATAGGGGTTTTAATAACATGATGCATGCAATACATGAATATCGAGCAAAATAATAAATTATTATAAATGGAAAGCACTTATTAGCTTCTTGGGGGAAATAAAAAGAAAGAAAAAACACGTCGGAGGGAAAAAAGAAAATAAAAAAAAATCCGTGCGTTTGCAACCCCGAGACTCGAACTCTCGCACTTAACACATAGGTCCGCAAAGCGTGTATGTGTCTACAGCTCTATGCGTTATTGTATTGCGGAGGTAGGGCAGTGATTAAAGCGTGATTTTAAGAGGTTTAAATAAGGGACAGAAGAAAGAAATTTATTTTTGCAACAAAGCCAAAATATTTTTTATCTTTTCTGCTTATACTGATGCATGTACTTCATCATGCAAAATAGTCGTAGCCTCAAAGAGGCACATTATGACCCCCGGCCCCATCGGTCTATGGCTGCCATAGGTATGAACTACCATACATATGTTCTGCTTTTCAGTTTATTCGACTCTGAACTTTATGTCTTCTTTATTGTGAAAACGGGATTTTCTGCTCTGAACTCTAACTGGGGAAAATGGGAATCAGTTAACAGGACTAACTGGCTTGACGACTGCGCTTGGGGAACGATTAGCTCGGAGCCACTCGCTTGCTGCGGAAGAGGAACAGGTCGCGGGCTCCAAAGTACCGTTGGATCTGCTACAACTGAAATCAGGACACTTAGAAAGCTTGGACTTCGAACGTTTATTCTTCGTCACGAGTTGTAGGCGTATAGCGAAGTTGAACTTCGCTATACGCCTACAACTCGTCGAGATGTAAATTGTAGATCGGGGAGATTTAATCATTTATCTTCGCCGGAGATGCCCGAGATGTAAATCGTCTTACAACGAACAGAGAACTTTGCTTGTACTAACGCGATTCACGACTGCATCATGTACGAAACAAACTAAAGACGGCTGAATTAAGTGAGCTTGTTAAAGAAGAAGCTAATGACAACCTAGAGGGCATAAATATAGTCGGTTTCATTGAAGTCCTCAGCTAAATAAACTCAGTTCAAGCTAGTTCATAAGATAAATGCGTCCACAAAACTCAACAAAAGATATATGCGTAGGCTTAAAGTTTGTATTCAGCGCGAGGAGTTGTATCAGAAGCTACATGATTTTTCGGCCAAGGTCAAAAGGAAATTTGAAACTAGGACTAAAAAGCTTTTCTTTATACTTTCTCACTGTACAAAACCTTAGTTCGAACAGCGACCATCTCTACGCAAGCGAATTCAACTTTTTTACTAAACACAATAACGAAAGCTTTATCACAAGCCACTGTTTAAGTTCTGAACATAAAGGCGTTTGACAAATTTTAGCCTAACAATGGTCCAACAAAGTAGATGTCTTATTTTTAACACTGTTGCTTATTTTTTCCCTAACAATATCAACTGCATTGCATCTTACATAGCTGTTTCAGGACCCATCAGCGATCTCAACGGCTGCTTATGTTTGTGGCCTAAAATTGACATGGACTTAGCAGTCGCTCCTACCGTTCGCGACTGACATCTTAAATTGCTCCTTAAAATCCCTTTGAAAATTCTCCAATCTCCAGGAGAAAAAAATGGATTCACGGCTGAATTGGCCATTACAAGAAGATATATATTTTTTATTAATGTCCCTGATCCACTGAATAAACGTACAATCGCAATCTGTTCAGAAGTTTAAGAATGTTACAATGCGCAACGCCATTTTCTTCTCCCACATCATCAACTGTTTCGTAAGCCAAAGTCTCCTTTGAAGTGTCGTGCAAGGCGTCCCATTGCTGCATCTGGTGTCGCAGATACTTCATAATCTTCGTGTTTGTAAAAATCAGTACAATGATGGTAACGGCTACAGTGAAATTAACACCTCTAGCTTGAGATTGACGCACACATCCCCTGGAAACGTAGGGCATTAACCGAGGAGCAAAACCAAACAAAGACAATGCTCCACATAGAGGAGACGTATTAAATTTGCGGGTCTAGTGTACGAAAAGAGGATAATGCGCCATATACAAATGACAAAGAAGTCCTAGTCTAAACAAACTTACAGCATTATTTTCCGAAGTGTGATTGCCGTTTATTTTTTTTAAGAACTTCAACTTTTCCTGCTGGAAAATGCACAGCATATTCTTCCTATAAATCTTTTGAAACAAAGTAACACTGGTAGAAAAGAGTCATAAATGGTTGATTATCATCATTGTACAGTTGTCATTAGAAAGAAAGAAATTCAGCAGATTCTCTACACCTTTCGTTCGTCCATCGTTTAACACTAAGCAGCGAAAAGGGCTATGGACGAGAATGGTTTCCAACATGGCGGAGCGCTTGTTACCAGGCTCTTGTTTCAGACACTTCTCGTGCCGAATTATTTACGGTTACTCCAAGGCAAAGAACTAAAGTGTACTAATCTCCCATGACGTCGGAAAAACTAAAATGTACTTATCTCTTACCTCTCTTGGAAGGCAAAGGAAGAAATTTGTTCATCCCGCACCCTTCGGCCAAGGCGCAGAGTAAAATCCCCCCAAAAGCCCCAACCATGTTTTCCTAGTACCGGTTGACATAGCGGGGTCTGGGGCAGATTGTGTATAATGTAAGAAAATACAACTGTCTGATTTAACGTTAAATTTAATTTTAAAGTCTTAGTTTAGTAAAACAGAAGAGAGTAAAAATCTAATAAAACGGGAAAATTGGTCGTCTCACTTGTTGGCCATCATTTTCACGAACTCTAAAATTAAAGTCAACAATAACAAGATCAGTAACGGTAGGAGTGTGACATTAGTCAATAGAGCGGTCTCTAAGGGTCTGGGATATTTGCTGATTTTTCCCTGGACGGAATACTTGTCCAAAGCAAGTTAATATCATCCCTCCTTCTCCTGCTTCCTCCTCCTTCTGCTTAGCCTCAGGAGAGGATGTGCACTAGAACTGTTCGGGAGAAAGCTTCATTTGGTTGCTGAAAGATTTCTTAACGAAAGCAGAATTCCACTGAAGTGATGATGGATGGAAGCGGAATTCTGGCCTAGTTGTCCATGCCAGTTGATGTTAAGCCGGGAATACGGGAATATGTCGTATCCCCGTCTTAACGAAAGCAGAATTCCACTGACTGAAGTGATGATTGATAAGCGGAATTCCTGCCTAGTTGTCCATGCTAGTTGATGTTAAGCCGGAAATACGGGAATATGTCGTATCCCCGGCAAACATACCTTCAAAACTGACTTGCCCATCGGAGTCCAGATCGGCCTCCTTCATCATCTCGTCAACTTCTTCCTCAGTCAGTTTTTCACCGAGATTGTCCAAAACCTGAAATAAATCGTGGTGCGAACTATTGAGTAAATCCCACACTCTCGTATGTGAATTTCAGGTTAAGCGCTAAATTAAACTATATGTATACGTTCAAACAGATTTATTTTGATCGCTAACCTGTTTGAGTTCCTGTGATGAAATGTAGCCACTCCCATCTTGATCGAAAACGTTGAAAGCACCTCTTAACTCGTCTTCCATCGTCATGTTGGATTGTTTGGCTGCCATCAACGTTAAAAACTCATCGAAGTCTATTTCACCACTTCCTGTATGCTCAGAAGGAAAGGGAGTGTTAACATTTTTTTATGTCAACAAACATAAAAACCAAGTGCAGAGATCCGGCTTATGGCATTACGCTCGTCTCAAAAACAGAGCAAGTTTGTGTTCGGGCGAAAAACAATCATAGTTTCATCTAGCCATTTAAACAAAATCGATCGTTCAATGGACGAAAAGGTCTGATTTTTATATGCATCAATTACAAAACGGCACTAATACCAACCGCCCTCTCCTAGCTAGACTGCAAAACAGTCGTTTTATTCTTTCCTACTCGGAGGGCGCAAAGCGCCTAAGCGTGATCTCCTGAACTTTCGTTCAAACACCGCCCGTGTCGACCTAGGAAAGGTTTTACAACGTTTCAGCTGTAACCACCGTTCATCACAATGTTATAAGTGCCGATCCTGGTTAATTATAACCCCAGTTGTTCGTCGTTCACTGTCTAGTAACTTTGGAAGCGAATCGAAAAAAAAAACCTTGCTGAAAATGTACAACAAAAAGCTTTATAAGTGCAACGATGGCGGGAGCACTGAAAACTAGGTATGTAGATTTTATTCTTCTATAACGTTACTTGGGGGAGGCGCGGTGGCCTCATGGGCAGACTCGACTCCGGATCGAGCGGTCCGGGTTCGAGACCTGGCTGGGGACATTGCGTTGTGTTCATGGGCAAGACACTTCAGTCTCACGCCACAGCGCCTCTCTTCACCCAGGTGTATAATGGGTACCGGCGAATTTAATACTGGGGGTAACCCTGCGATGGACTAGCATCACATCCGGGGGGGGGGGGGGGAAGAAATATTCCTAGTCCCTTTATGCTACAGAAACTGGGTAAGCTCCGGCCTGATGAGCCACTTGGCTCATATGCGTAATGTTACTTGCGGTGCAGCGCTGCCAGATTTCTCAGAAATCGACTTTTGACGATCTGCTGCTGTATCAAGGTCCTCTCTGTAAACGTCTTTCAAATTTTGTCTCCAGAATCCAAGGTGTCGTACAGTAGCTACGTCGGAGACCAGATGTACCCCTTTCTCTAGATTTGATATTCACGAAATGTTTTTTTCCATCCAAAAACTAAACTTCACATACCATCTTGGTCCACCTCAGATATCATGCTATGTATATCCTCGTCAGAAGGATTCTGACCCAAGGCCTCAAATACTTGCTTTAACTCCTTAGTACTGATGGTTCCTCCACCGTCTTTGTCAAATAACTGAAAGGCCTCCTTGTATTCTAAGTAGAGCGACAAAAAAGAGAGATAGATAAATTAAAGTTGATGTATCACCCCTTCACTGAAAATCTACAATCACATGTTTTTGGCTTGAACACAAACCAGGTGTAAGAAGAAGTCCATAAAGATAAAATGTGGTTCAAATATTTGCAGATGTAATCTGAGATAACACTTAAACGTATCCACGCATGTAGCATTCTAGAAAGAGCTGCGAGAAAAAAAAGCACCGAATTTGAAACAATTTACTGACCTTGTACCTCTTCGTCTGTGAATTTGTCGGCCTGTGGATTTGAAAAGAGCGTTTTATAGTTCTTAACTGTTATGATTTCTTCCGCAGTTCGGGAGCTGGCAGAGTAATTAATATTTTTTACCAGGGTACTGACAATCGCTTCTAGCAAAGTGGCTATGTGCATACCATATACCACCGAGGGAGGAAACTGTGGTTTTACCTTCATCGTACTAATGTTGGCGTTGTAAATTATGGAATGAAAGAAAAAAAAATAAAATGAAAGACCGAAAAAAGAAGGTAAAAAAAAGAAAAAAAAAACGAAAAAGAGAAGAAAGGAAAAGGAAACGCGTCGAAACAAAACATATAAGAACGAGAAAAAAAAAACGAAAAGAAACCACACGAGAAGAAATAAAAATAGAAAAGAAAAAAAATTGAAGCAAAGAAATGAGATGAAAGAAAACAAAAAAAGGGAAGGAAACAAACAGAACAGGAAAGATAAAAGGATAAAAAGTATATATAAACTACAGAAAAGGATTATTAGAAAAAAATTGAGATTACATCATGACAAGAGGCTGTATGTGACCTGTTGACCCTGCGGCTAAATTACGATGCACACCATTATTGTTTGGACAGAAATTGTTTTCTATTAACAATAAAACGAGCTACAGGTTTTTAGTTGTTTTCTATTTTCTAGCAACGCGCCTTTGTCTTGTATCAGTGTTGTATTCCATGTGAGTTATTTTGTACTGCAATTGAACTGAGAGAGAATCTTTTGAAATATGATCCAGATTTCACCGAAAAATGAAAGCTTCATTCAAAAGAAATGAATAAAACTGAGTTGTACTTGGTGCCTCAAATTGAAAATATTGTAATTGGATTGAAAAACTTTCAATCTTTCAAAATGTCTATTAATCTCAGTCAGTTTCTCAAATTTAGAAAATTTAGAAATTTCCCTGAGATCTTTGAATGAATGGATCTCCAAAGCTTGTTGACTATCGAGTGGCACGCGAGTCCCGTTGTTCGTTGTTTACAAACGATGACTATTGTGTGTGGAATACTAATACTTTCGTGAGAATTGTAAATTTAGTATAAATATTTATTGAATCGTGTTATCTAGCGAACGCTGGTATTCGAGTGGTATGTTAAAAAAAAATAGAGTATTCGACATTCGACAGTTATTTTTGTTTTCGTCTGACCAGACGTCATGATGCAAAGAAACTAGGAGGGGGAGGGGGGGTGGGGCTCATGGGGCCTTTCTACGATGATCTGTCTATTTTTCCTTTGAATACTGACAAGTAGTAGAACATTTGACATTGTTTTTACAAACACTCAGCTGCCAATTTGTAGCTGAAGTGTTACAGACACTGTGGCTGTGAATCTTAAATCGGTGCACAAATTTGACCCGAAATAGAGCGTATGAACTTCAGTGAAAAATATTTTCAACTCTCATTGAGCGACTATGAAGCAGTTGTGCGTCTTAAAAGTACGAAATACGCATTTTCGTGGACATACTCGTTAGTTTGGATCATTTTGTAATTATGTTCAGACGCGTCTAGATACCTTACTCGCGACCATAAAAAGTGAAAAGTAGCTTTTCGATATCACGCTGATCACAGACTACTGGACTATGATTACAAATAACAAACATTGCATATTTTTAAGCAGCTGAGAAACACTTGACAATGTCCAGCAGGAATAAGAACTTAATTTGCGATATACATACTTTTAGCAATTGCCTGAAATATTTAATATTTATATTTTTTTTCAAACACCAAGCATCCTTGATAATATGCCAAAGCAGACACGTCGAAATGTCACTTAATTTGCATTGGCAATGTCATGGTGTCAGAGCTAACAACAGAACCTGCTTGTATCCAATGTTGAAGCATTTTTCTAACAACAATATACCCGCTGAAATAGTAGTTTGGCACAAACAAAGTGAAAGATGTTTGGTGGGTATTTGAAGGTTCCAACATTCTAGACACTCGATTTAACTAGGATATAGTCACACAGACAGTGTTATCACTTGTAAATTTTTCAAACTTTGGGTGGCCTGTTGTAACGTTATTACGCCTTTGCGTAGCTGTCGATCTGTTCAGTTCTCTATCAAAAAGAGATACATCGCTGCAACTTTTGCGTATATTAACAACATGAACACTTTGTTTTGGTAAAAGGAACAACAACTATCTAAGTAAAATAAATGGAAACCTTGTTTCCTAGTGCGGGAAACAAACAGATCCGAAGAAAACCACATATGCAACGCTTCCATTTGGAAAACAACTGTCATTAATTCCCTAGCCGCGAGCCATATCTCAACAAAACACAAGCAGAAACGAAAAATACACGCAGTGATACGAAAGCATCTTTTTTCTTGCTTACCTCAAGTTAATGTAACTTAAATATTAAATGTATCTGGAACATCGATAAAGCAACTTACCATTTTCGTTTTGGAGAGCTTATATCTTTAAAGCGAGCTTCCGTGAAACAGATAGCGGTAACAGAGCCGCTAGGCGAATGTCCAAATGGAAATTGACCTGAGATATTTTCTTAATGTTATGTCACACAAGCGCGACATTATAAATAAATTAATAAATAAATGGCATCTTTGTGCTTTTATAATAAGCGACGTGACAAAATCAAAAGCTCCGCACTTTCTGAGGGTAGTTTACTAAGAGACTTCAATTTGTTTATAAAAAATATCCCTTTGACAATGAAAGCAACTTGGAAATGAAATGAAACATTTTGAGCCAAATCCTTGCCATTGCTACTTGAATCAACAGGGTCAGTAACAACCAACGTACAAAAATTGACAGGAAATTAATCACATAAAAGAAAACCGTTCTCTTTGTTTACTTAAAGAGAGTAAAAAACTGTGTTATATCAATTTTAATGCGTTTGTCCACCTTTGTGGTCTCCTTAGCATATAGGCAACGGGCCAAGACAAGCGTAAACAAAACTGCAGATTAAAAGATATGCTGTTAAGTCTGAAGGTATTTTACGAGGGCCAATCCATATAATATGTAGTCGCCCCGGTCCTAGCACGCGCGTTTTGTTTTCGCGTCGGCCCCCTACTTTCTACAAAGCTCTTTCTACAAAATTCTCAACTTGTGCAGCTGAATCATATAAAGACAAATTTTAATATGGATTTGTTTAAAACTAAATCAATGGCCTCTTTGAGGCTACGACTATTTTGCATGATGAAGTACATGCATGAGTATAAGCAGAAAAGATAAAATTATTTTGGCTTTGTTGCAAAAATAAATTTCTTTCTTCTGTCCCTTATTTAAACGTCTTAAAATCGCGCTCTAATCACTGCCCTGATTCCGCAATACAATAATGCAAACCGCTCTAGACACATACTAAGTTAGCTCAATGCGTTGGTATACTTTGTCGGAAAGCATGAAGGGCGAGAGTTCAACGCACGGGCGGGCAAACGCACGAATTTTTTTTTTCTTTTCTTTTTTCCCTCCGACGTGTTTTTTCTTTCTTTTTCCCCCAAGAAGCTAATAAGTGCTTCCCATTTATAATAATTTATTATTTTGCTCGATATTCATATATTGCAATGCATCATGTTATTAAAACCCATGCTTGCCAGGAGCCCGCATTCATTTCGTAACTAGGACAACAAATGCTTTCTAGGTTTTTTTTAAAACAATTCAAATAAGAAAATGCTCGCACCACATGCTGTTGACATAGCAGTAATTATCTCATCACTCACTGCTTCACTACGTTTCACATTTGCCGAACCATTCGACGACATTTTTCTCTTGGTCGTCAAATCAAGTTATGCATTGGTCAGCTTAAATACAAACAATACTTTACGACCCAAGGAATTGAAGGAAGATTGACCGGCCGATCGACCAAGCGAGTGAATTCGCGCTCGCTAACTTAACTCCTACTTCGTGTTCTGCGAAATAGTCGTAAAGTGAAATGGAAAGGCTTGACTAACTGACGGAAGCTGTTAAAGTGCACGAGAGCATACTAGTGTATCAGGTTCAATACTCGGATATCATCTTGGCTATGTAAAAAAAATTCAGTATCAGTAATTTTGCACATCCGAGCCCCCGGGGGGAGGGGGGGGAGGTTTTACAGTACAAAGTTCTACACGAGGAGGCTCCGCTTCGATGTCAAACCTGCTACCCTTTTTTTATACCATTTAGACAGAAAAGGCACCCCTTTCGTATGCCTTTTATTGTAAAAAGGTATCCCACCTTTTACATAAGTCTTACATACCTACTTAAGAACACTGAATCCCTTTTCAGGATCCCTTAAAATGAAGTTAATGAACAATATTACTGGGAGAACATCAAACCAGATACATCCATAAGCGAGTGCGTCTGTTTTAATTTAAGGCTCTTTAATACCTCAACGACAGTTTTCCCTACCCTTTCATATGCCTCAATTTGTGAAATCCCTATTCTTTTATACACCTCAAGTCTGAAAAAGCCCTCTTTCAGGCGTAGCGTCCCTGTATAGGGCCACAAAGGGGAGTACCCCTCCTCCCCGGGATCTCAGCTGACATTTCGCGTCATATCTCAGTAACTTTTGAGCAATTCAGCATCTGCAGTTGAACCGGCCAGGGAATTCGAAGTAACGGGAAATGGTGCCGACAGTTTCGAACAGGAAAGCATTTTAAAAACTTTCCCTTTGATACGGACGATGCAAACAGTTAAGACGACAATAGTGAAAGTAAGGTTTTTTTCATAAAACGAGGAGCCGGTCGATTACTTATGATTAAATTATGAGCAGGTGGTTGTAACTAAAGGCGGGGTTAACTGTACATATTTCATTCGGAAAGAAAAACAAATTATCCATCAAAAATACACAAGAAAATTTTAAAAAACAGATGTCGACTATAATAAACTGATCATTGATTGTGATGTTTAGGTACCACCACAGTAAACTGAACGTAGTATTTTGGAAATAATTTTGCCTGATAGTAACGTAATCTTCGTCCGCGTGCT
>Ga0126337_10002262_pt1 | contig 12149 bp, 5 predicted proteins | sample DipCmetagenome_FD_92527 | JGI IMG/M metagenome (GOLD analysis project Ga0126337, IMG submission 92527) | Coral microbial communities from La Bocana,Puerto Morelos, Mexico - Diploria C A metagenome | ecosystem: Host-associated > Invertebrates > Cnidaria > Coral | place: La Bocana,Puerto Morelos... | reverse complement strand
GAATACTTTTTCGTCTCAAAGTGGTCTAAAGACTTTCAGTATGTTTTACAACAATGGAATTTAATATTTAACTTCTTAGAACAAAAGCAATTAATTTTTAACAACTCCTGTTAACCGTAATGGAAAAAAAAATAACCGTTAGCCGTAAAAAAGCCAAAAAATTAACCGTTAGCCGTAAAAACGTCAAAATATTAACCGTTAACGGTAAAAGCCACTACCCCATTGAGACCCTCTTAAAAGCCGAATATTGTTTATTGTGTCTTGATATATCACAATTGTAAGGACTTTTAAAGGACATACTTGTTCCTCATCTCCAAAGGAATCTGTATGACTGATTCTAATTCGATCTATGAATGAAGACAATTTCGTTTTCGGTACGAAGCGAGAATAAAAAAAACATTCTCCCGACCATCCCGTCGATTCCATGAATCATGCATGCAAAGACGTATCAAGATTAGTATTTTGTAAACAAAGCAATTAAAACAAGGAAACATCAAAACATATATATAGAGAGAGGAATTGGCACTAGAAGAGAATTGATAATTATTCATTACGCGGTCTTAGTAGGGTAGTTATTTGACATAAATTAATAACATTCGTTATGACGATTTTTGCCCTGAAACAATAAAGAAACATTCCGCAACACAAGAATGGGCAATAGTTGATTTCTTTTACGCCTAAAGACTTTTGTATGTCTTTAAAAATCAAGTGACTCTTAAGATATTTTGACATAAAACGACTTGCACATTTGGGGAGGCTTGATAAGTACATCCCTGACGATTTTTGCGAATCACGATCAAGAACGCTCGTAAAATGAACCAACGAATTCTTACGAGTCAAAACTCACATGTATATACGTGTTCCTGCAGGTTTTTGTTGGAAACAGTGATGCCGACACCGTGGTGAAACATCACCTAACTCCACCAATCAAAGCACGATACATCAGACTAATACCCACAGCATGGAATGGGCACATCTCCATGAGGATGGAACTCTACGGCTGTTTTGGTAATTAACCTCGCGTTGATCTGACCCTTCAACTCGACAATGGTTAATTTCTAGTTCTTTGCACCTTTACTTCAAGAGTAAGGGCTTTAGATTATTACAGCCATATTTGCGAGAGTGTGGGAGACTGGTCACGAGTGAGCAAAACAGAGACAACTTGTTAACGGCTACAAAAATGTTCAAAAATCGACATTTTTGTACGAGGTTTTCATTGGAACACATCACATCGCATCATAAACATCTTTAAACTCTCGTTGAAATTAATTTTGTTAAAGTGATAAGAACCAGAAATATTTAATCTTGTTTTCGCTTCACACTTACATGATATCTACGCAAGAATTTATTTCTCCCTCCAGTCAAGAGAAACTGTCACATTTATTTATTTGCCTTCTCAATCTCTGTTTTGTGAGTTGCAGATCTAGATATTTTGGATTCTTTACCACCTGTAGAGCGCGTTTGAGTTCGCGAAGCTAGAAAGAATATTTGTCACCTTGCTAATTCGGTCGCATACTGAGCTACATAGATTGTATTGTGTCACTCGTGTATGCACTTTCGACCATGAACTGCGGAAAAAAGTGGATCATAGACAGGAAAAAATGCGAAATATTCCCAAAAAGAACAAGTCAATTACATTGGTATCTAAAACATCTGAAGACGAAATGGATCGCAAAAAAGAGAGAAAGACAAACGGGGAATTAGTCCTTAGTGAGACATGAAGTTTCCATTCACTGTAACAGAAACTGCTTTCACTCACTTGAAAGTCCAGTTCAAATTTTTTTTTAAAACATACGTTAAACTCGGCATTTTAAGATATCGAGAAAAATCAAGGTCTTGGTAAGTGTTAGCAGTCGAATATTGAAGCCGATAACTTTTACCTCGCCCGTGATTATTTATATCATGAAAAAACGGCCTATCCAATAATAATTTACTTTACTATATACCACAGATGTGAATAGTGCTTTTCGCGCACGCTGATTGGCTAGCTCGGAGGTGATTAGCCAAGAACTATTCACATCCGAGCAGCCGAAGAAAAAAAAAATGGTTACTCTTAATTTGGTTAGTTAGTTATTCAGGTTGTGTGATATATACTAAAACAATTATTCACCTCAGTGTCGGTGAAAGTGGTGGATATTTACCTCCACTTCGATAAATAATTGTTAAATATACCTGTTTTATTTTTCATTTTGTAGACGATATGCAAGCTCTTGGTATGGAAAGTGGTACAATTTCAGACTCGCAAATAACTGCTTCATCAGAATGGAGCGAAATTAACAGTCCTAAACGAGCTAGGTTATATACGAAAGAAGATCCTTATGGGCGCGGCGCCTGGTCAAGTTTGACGAATGATTTGAACCAATGGCTTCAAGTTGATCTTGGTAAAATCACGCCTGTGACACACGTGGCTACACAGGGAAGGAATTCCTACTCTCCTCTACAGATGGTTACGAAGTACAAGGTGCAGTTCAGCGACGATGGAGCATCATTCTTGTTTTACAAGAGACAAGGAGAATCTTCAGACGCGGTAAATAGAAAAAAATATTTCAAGACATTCTTTCAAGATATATTTGTAACGGTATTTTCAAGACTTCGGTTACAGTTTTTCACTATACGAGCCCACCCTAAGCCAGCAAATAATTTTTTTTCCTCTCTCTCTCTATAATTGCCTTTTAACTCAGTCGCACATTCGTCCTGCAGTGCAAGGGTTTAAGGAACATTGTTTAAGGAGCCTTGCGAAGTCTCTGGCGAAGCGGGACAAGCCTAGGACAAACATGAATTCGAAATAACGAACATAACTTGCAACAGTTCAGGTACTCCGTCACAGTAGAGAACGCATGTAACCAACTTGTTCTTCAGATATTTCAAACGTTGTACCCACAGAGCGAATGAAGGGTTAAAACCTATATTGCAAAAGAAATAAAGAAAACAAACTGCAATTGAAACACATACACCTATTTTGTCTTCTCATCTTTCTGTGTATTTGTAGGTTTTTGATGGCAATACCGATCGCGACACCGTTGTCTATCACCATCTAAATCCACCAATCACGGCACGTTTCTTACGGATAAAGCCAACAGCATGGCAACGTCATATCTCTATGAGGATGGAACTCTACACTTATGCAGGTATTTTAATTCATCTATTTTATTTTTCTACTTTCAACTGATTTTGCTGATTCTCAACTGATTTTGCTGACACCATGTTTTTTTGACGTTCATGGCAAATGGAAGAGTAAACTACTTCCTTTTCGTAACAAATATTTAACAATTATTCGCCGAAGACGCTGAAGTGAACATATATTTACCAATATTCACGAGCCTGAGGCGAATCATTGTTTTAGTATAATTACTCAGGTGATTTTAGAAATACCTCGCAGGTGGAAATTTCTTTTGTTGTAAGGCGGCGATTTCAGATGGCGATCGAAAGCCGCTCGCACAGACTACAGACTATTTCTCTTGTAATAAATCCTGTCTTTCCTCCTGACTGAGACGTAAAACTTCGACAAACATTTATTCATTAATGTAAATTTGGTTTGTTCTGGAAACCATTCTGTTAGACAAATACTGAGTGTTTAATTTAATAGTCGTTTTGATTTACTTATGCATATCGATATAAGCGAAATTTTCACGGGAATTTTAATGGTTTCTTTGCTACATTTAGCACAATTTTCACCTGTTATCTTTGAAGAGTGCCATTTCGAACTTTGTGGCGTTTTTGATATTTCTCGTAATAGTAGTTTCTTTCATGAAGTTAATTCCCTCTTCCGACACATCGACAAAACGAGGCGAGGCGCGAGGCTGCCATTTTGAAAAATTGTCCTTCTGCTATAATCACCTCGGCGGAGGTGATTATAGCAGAATATGACGCCATTCTCGACCAATGAGATCGCGAGAATCTCTATAATCACCTGAGTATTTATACTATTATATATTATAACATGTTAACGAATGAACAACGAATTCTAACCGACTCGTTTTAAGTTTTATCCATGTAAGACATTAAAGGGGTTTTGCTCGTTTTTGCTAGAAATGTTCTCCGGAACTTGTCAGACACAGACGTGAAGATTAAAGAATTCCTACTCGAATAATAAATCAAAACGGCCGAAAAACCGTAAAAAGTAGCTTGAAGGAACAAACGTACCGGAACGTAACGGAACGTAACGGAAATAGCCCAGCCCCTATTTAGAGCATTTGTGACTTTTATTAAGGCAGATATTATTTCAATATATGTTTTTTTTGCAGATACGTAGCTTCTTGCAGTTAAAAGGACATTAAACTTAGAAAGCAGCTGTGCTATGACACCATCTTCAGAGACCCAAGGGCTACTAGTTGGGACAATGCGATATTGTCGGGCGAAAGTTAACTTCTAGAGCAAGAGAGGCAGTCACAGAGCCAAAAACGAAAAAAGGGGAAGATTGTTTACCTGTGTGCCCATATAAGATTTATAGAAATTGCAGTTTCCCACACAGATAGCATTTGTTGCAGTAACATGTACTATTGAGTTAAACCCACATTGTATAAGCCATGACCAGTGTAAGCTGATATTTGACAAAAATTCTGAGATTATGTAGATAGCCTTTGAAAAATTCAGAGAAATCAATAGTATCATACATAAAGTACTTCTTTGAATGGTAAGACCATGGGATCTTAGCTTATCCTTGGATTCAAAAGTTGTAACATCATTACATCTTTTTATAAATAAGCATGGACTCTGAGAGTGACAGGGTCAATATTAAGTTAAAACCTGTAAATATTTCGTATATCTATGATATAATTATACTTGTAGAAGTCCTGTGTTAAGGCCTTCCGAGTGAAATTCTGTGCCCTCAGAGATAGCAAGGAAAGATTCAATGTAATAACTTGGTCTATGAGTGAAAGGGTTGATGTAATATCTGCATGCAAAATCTTAAGTACCCTCCTCAGAAATCGTACCTGAAATAATAAGTAACGTTGCGTACACGAATAGCATCGTGCGCCTCTAAAAATAACAGTGTAGAAATCTTGTACATTAGCAGGAGCCCATTACCCGGAGCTTCCTTCTCCCATACTGACCCTCAGAGTCAACCCTGTCCCGTATCTTTTTATTTTTAGAAGCACCTCCCACGGGGTTTTTCGCGGGTGTTTACATAATAGCCAATCATAAGAGATCTGTGGTCCTCTATTGTTTACGTGACATGTAGGCCGCACGAAAAGTCGCACGAAAGAATTTCAATAATGACAGAAAGCGCGGAAATTAACAGACGAAAGTTCTGGTATCTTTAATTTGAAGCAACCTTCCACAATACAGCAAGTCTTCCAAAAGCAGTAGCGAAGAAGCGACTCCTAATAATTCTGAGATAGGAAAAGAAAACTCAAAGAAGAAAAGAAGTGCTTCGGAAACCACAAAAGCCATGCGTCCCGGGAGGCGAAGAAACGCAGAAAACAAGAGACTGCTATGCCAAATAGACAAGAAATGTAAGAACTTTCTGCTTGAACTTTTAGTGCAGAACAAGGAAACAATGTTGAAGAACGAATACGACTGACGTTGATGGAAGATTCCCGGATAAACTGTCAGACCGATCGGAAATCTCTCGCTGAGCATGTTTTAGGTGTTTCTCAGCAGAAACAACAATTTCAACTCTTGGTGGCTGGGTTTTGCCGAAATTTTCGACTTTAGCCAAGGTATCTTTTGAGAGTTTCCTGAAAAGCTGCAGAAAGGCGGCGTTTTCCGTGGCATGGATGAAATTTTTGTCTAATTTCGACCCTGGCAAGATCACGGAGGAGCGTAAGATTTTGGACGGGCTATTGAAGACTGAAGTCGAAGGAAAGCTTCAGTCCAGAGTCGGCTCACTGTGTTGTTAGCGTCCTTCATGAATCTGTTTACACCATCATTCGCGAGCCCCTCAAAAAAGCAGAAACCTCAACACCCGGGCCTGAACAAGACCGAGGGCGAATCCGCACCTCACGCGTGACAGGAGTTGAGAGGAGAATCAACTGACACTTTGTATCATTATTGTGAGGCAACTCTGCACCGAATGATAAAGCTGAAGAAGGCTTTATTTTGTGTAATAGTTACTGTTATTTAAGCTTTACAGTATCGAGCTTCGATGATGGAATCACAAAATTATGGTTACTACTTTTATCTCAACCCAATATAGCCTAGTATTAAAATATTTCTCGTAATAAATGACACTTACAACTCAGTATGTACATTGTTTCTTCTGTAATTTAAAGTCGGCTAGAACCCAGCTATCCCAAACAAGGACAAACCTGACCAGTTCTTGTTTTACCTTACAAGGAAATTGTAGCCTGTTAACAGTCGCATTCTCTCCCTTTGTTGTCTGGTCTTCCCCAAAAGAGAGAGTTTAAAGGTGAGTGCCTCTCTAGGAAAATTGCTTGATTGGGTTTCTCAGTTACTTTTTGTTCATAGTTGAGTTATTTTTATTTTTTTCATTCTTATTTTATCAAAGCTCAGTGAATGCAAAAATCTTGCTGATTAAAAAATATGGAATATACTGTACCTGACGACATGCCTGACCTTGCCAAGACTTCTTTCAGTAAAGTAAAGTAATGAGAACTTCTTGGTATCAAGTTATGGACAGGTATTCAAGCAATACTGGTGTTGATTTGAATGTTCACTGATAAACCACCTCATTGTTGCTCAAGCCAGTTTTTTAAAACACTGGGTCAAAAAGAGCTTCACATACCACAGTTTCTCTTAGAACCTAACCTAATGCTCACCCATCATAATTTGGGGCCTGACATTTTAATTTTATTTGTATTTTTCCACATGTACAATAAGTCATTTATTATAATATTGTATAATTTTAGTCATTTTGTATTTATTGGGAGGAAACCTAAGTTTACAAGCCTCGCTGTTTACATTTACGTACATCAAGGGTACAACGGAGTCTATCAAGGGAGTTTTGAGCAATTATAACATCAAAGTTGCTCAAAAACCACAACAAACCATCGGAAATTTGTTTCCCAAACCGAAAGATCCAGTACCGAAAGATCAGACTCGTGGCGTCATTTACTCAATCCCATGCAAAGATTGTGATAACAGTTATATCAGTCGGGGAAACGAAACGCAAATTTTCTACTCGCCTCAAAGAACACCAGAAAACGGTGGAACATAAACACTCGCACAAGTCAGCTTTAGCGGAACATTGTTTACGTTCTGGTCACACTGTCTCCTGGGAGGCGGCTAAAATTTTACGCACAAGTGCTAATTGAAGCATGGGAAATCAACACTTGCAGGAATCCACTTAATCGGGATGATGGCATGCATTTACCACATGAGTTCTGAATTTAACCTTAAGGGACTTAATTAGTCCGAATTTGCATACTATAAGAAACGTGCTTTTTGCAAATTATATTTTTTCACTTTCCCCTGATGAAGGTTGAAGGTTCAGCCGAAACGTTGGGACTTTTAGAAACATTGAACATCATTTATACGATCTTAACCAGAGTAACATTTTCATTTCTTAATATGTTTCCATCACCTGCTGGTTACAGGACCATAAGGGACAGAACTTAATTAGTCCGAATTTGCATGCTATAAGAAACGTGCTTTTTCAGTGCAAATTATATTTTTTTCACTTTCCCCTGATGAAGGTTGAAATTTGATGTTCTTAAAACAAATATTTGCCCGAGAAGAACATCAAATTTCCGGGGGGCAACTATCAGACCGATAGTTCCTCGACAGAAATACTTTATTGTTAAAATATATAGAAATCTCGAGCTCATAATCTAATAGTTAAATAGGATCATGGTTTCTCTTTCTTAACTGATACCTCAGAGCTCACCCTATATAAGGACGCGTTTTAATTTATGGCTGAGAAATGTTCTGAAATTTTAACTGATAGCTGATTATTCACCGAAATTAAGAAATGACTCGTTTTTAAATGATAGGTGAGAAATCACTGAAACTTTGAATTTGACATGAGAATAAAGCAAGCTTTCAATACCCTGTACATGATGAACGGACATTACATGGCCGCTTGCAGCTTAATAAAACACGAATTCGATCCGTGCTCACTGTGCAAATTCGGCACGAAATGGATTTTTCTATTTCCAGGCTGTCATATACTAAAGAAATTTGCCTAACGCAAAGTAAAATCTGAAAATTATTGTGAAAGGAAAACACACTTCTATATCAAACGTTTTAGGCCAATTTGGGAAATGATGGAAAAGCCTTAGAAATTATAAAGTGACTTACCAAATGCTGACTTAAATGTCGTTCACTGATTGGTTGATTGCCGTGTCTATCAATTCGGCCTTCTTATTTTACCGTATGAAAAAAACAATGTCAGTTGCGTACTGTATATTCAGCCGAAGGACATATCTCTCTTTGAATCGATATTTCTGCTACACAGGAATGTTTAATTTGCTTTTCACAGTTGTTTTGCTCCGTTTCCATTATGTTACAGGCCAGCATCAACATTTGATTCAAGGTGACTATCGTTTAAAGCGGTCCCGTTTTCAACACGGCGCGTCGTACGCAAATTTTGTAGCTCACAAGTTTCAGCGTCTTCAAGGGTCTCTCCTAGACTCTTCTTTTGAAGTAGTTCAGGACGATGAGTGCGCTTTTGTCTGTGTTGATAATGCGCCCTGTATTTCATTCAATGTTGCTTTGTCGCCAAACCAAAATGGGAAGTTTCGCTGCGAGCTGCTAAGCGAAGACAAGTTTAGAAGCCCTGACAAATTGAATGATTCACAACAGTTTCACCATTACAGCTTGCAAGTAAGTTGTAATTTGTAATCCAGCTAAATATCAGTCGCATTTAGCCACTATGGCGAAGATCATGTTTCCTTTTTACCAGCAATTACATGTATTTAGACGAAGGATATTTTCATTGTAAAGAGAAGGCGTAAAATCAAAGTGGATGCATGGAATGATTAATTAGTATGTTAAGTTGCAAGAAACCATTCTTGCGGGAACTAATATTGAAAAAGAAAAACTTCTGCATTTCATGATATAAATCATTTTTAAAGCTTAGAAAGTAGAACATAGACTATAGAGTAATATATGTTCACTGAGTTGGGCCCAGTTTAATTAATTGAAATGGTATAATGTTTTGAAAAGCGAATTGTAAATGCAAATTCTCTTCAGCCTTGCCAAGTAGCCTCTGTTTTGATGCTCAGCAGAACGAAGGCGATCATGTTCTGCTATAGAAAGAATAAAGGAAAATATTACGCCAATGATTTTAATTTTTAGTAACAGGTGATTCGTGAGCCTACACTACAGGACCGTCAGTGTTAACCTCGGCTCCTACTTAAATTCTCAAAAGATGTTAATTATAGTAAATTGTTTAGTGAACGCAAAGCGGCTTAAAAAATGATAAAAGCGGGAAGCTGGTTACAAATAATTTAATAACTTGAAGTGTTTTCTCACTGGAAACCTTTAAACAGACAATTTTTACACATTCTCTTTTTTTTCTCGTACTTACTTGTTAGAACAATAACATGTTTTTTTTTATGGTTATCTTTTTGCTTTAGACGCCTTGCTTAAGGACTCCTTGCAAAAATAGCGGCAGCTGTATTCCCGATTACGAAGAGTCTCAATACCATTGTGTCTGTGCGCGAGGCTATACAGGTTTTCATTGCACGAAAGGTGAATAAAATTATTATTTTCGTCTACAACCATTTGTTGTTTAGTGGTAGCTTCTCAGTTTTTTTATTTTAGCCCTAGAAGAGTCATTGTCATCGATCAGTGTTTCTCGAGATATCAATCGACCTTTTTAACGATGACTCGCTTTTCCGAACGTAATATAAGTCTTGCGGCTAAATTTATTACGCCAAAATTGGTAAATATGCGAAGTTTCATAAGAATATGGTGAAAACTCACGATTAAAAACCTCTCACCTCAAATTAAGCACGCGGATTACAACGCGTACCCCCTGCTAGACGTTAATTTGTAAAAATGGCCAAGTTAATTTTGGGTCCCATATCTTCACGAGTTTGCAACATGGTCTAAAACGTTCATATGCTATCCGGCGTGGTATATTATGAAAGACTGAGTGTTTTGTATGTATAAAAGAATACGAAAAATGTGTTTTTCCCATAGCAAATATAATTACCTCATTTTCGTATGCTTTAATGGTAAAGACATTTGACATTTAAATCGCACAAATTATTCAGCTTGAGTAAAATCTAAGGTCATTCTACAATTTCTATCTTCGTTATTTTTAGAGTGTCTAGCGCCCTTGGGAATGGAAAACCATAAAATAACAGCGGCACAGATTACAGCGTCCTCTCAATATGATGGATATTATGTCCCAAACCATGGACGACTACACTACAAGGGTATTGGCGGCGCATGGGCAGCAGCGGGGAATGATCTAAGTCAGTGGTTTTAAATCGATCTTCGAGTTGAGGCAAATGTCACTTTTGTGGCAACTCAAGGGAGGTACGATGAACCCAACCAAAGGGTGACCCAGTACAAGTTACAATTCAGCAAGGATGGACTTTCCTTTCAGTTTTATAAGGAGACTGGAGAGAACTCAGATAAGGTGAGGGTTGAGGTGGGCTCCATAAAATATATTCAAGTTAAGAAGTCAAGAAAGAATTTCGGAAAGACCCTTAAAACCATATTTTTTCAGGAAACGAAACGGAGACTGAATTGTCATTGAAAGAGAATATTCAGTTTGCAGTCTGTGTTGAGTATTTAAATCATACGCCTTTATATCAGTCTGTAGCAGTTTCTTTTTGTCGGAAGTTTTTTACTAAAGTCACAAGCATGTGCGCGGATTTGCTTTTTTTCATATCTAGGCTAGTCCCTGAATCCTCTCTCCCTCCCTTTCAGGGGTTGAAATTAGGCGGGGGTACAGAGAATCCAAGAAAAATTGCATAAAGCAATTAAAGAGTTGTCATTGGCTAAGCCGTCATGGTAAATGAGAAATTATGCATTGTTCTACAAGATGTCATGATCAATAGTACGTGTTAAGCACTGGCTATCATCTATTTAACAAATAGATTCCATGCTGCCGTGCGTCTGTTCAGTGATGGGTCACCAGTTAAGATTGTTTCATGAGAATCCCGAGGGAAACAAAGTTAGCTAATTTACTTGAGAGCAATCACCTGGTGTATAATATGGACTCCTATCTACAAGGTGTTGTATAAGTAGTATGCATTTACGTTTATTTTATTAGGTGTTTGTTGGAAACAGTGATCAAGACACCGTGGTAAAGCATCCCTTGATTCCACCAATTGAAGCGCGATACATCAGACTGATACCCACAGCATGGAACAGTCATATCTCCATGAGGATGGAACTCTACGGATGTTTTGGTAATTAACCCTCGCTTAGGTCCTCAACAATGAGTAACTCTTAAATTTCTGTACCCACCACAGGATACATATGCCAAAATGAGCGCCATAGAGTCTATTTATCATGTATTAAATGTGTTGTGTTTTATTCTAGCAGCAGTCGCCTTCCAGAATTCTGCAGTTGAGTATTTGGAGAGCCCAAAGGACTAAAGTGTTGTCTTTATGTTTGCCAGCTACGGACAAAGATTTGTTTTTTATCGAATCGTTTGATTGGACAGAACGCACGGTTTTAACTGCAGCTCGTACATCGGTCACGGCCAATGCATTCAAGGAAAAGGTTGATAAGTTCGACATTTAAAATCAATTAACCCTATTTAGACCGTGCGTGACGGCAGAAAGTCCCTATGCTCCCTTAAACCGTACGTAATATAACTGGCCAGGAAAATTTTGAGTAAATGTTACACGCCATCCACTCCTCCTGTTATAACGCATTCAGCTTTAGGACAATGCTGTACATAGCTCATAGATGTTTACCAGGTACAATAAATGATAGGTTTTTGACCAATCAGAATGCGCGTAGTATGGGAGATATTTTATAATAAAATATCGATGATCATTTGAGACTACTGCCAGACAAAAACAGTTTATAAAACAAAGTCTCAAGAAACATTAAGTTACGTTCGAAGAAAGTCAGGAATAACTCTTGAAGTTGTTCAGTCCTGACCGCAGACAGTTCCGTCCACACTGCATTTGAGGTCATTGAGACTTCTTTAAAGGGGCCATTATTCGCGGGGGGGGGGGGGGGGCGGTAGAAAAATAAAAAAAATTTTTACGTTATTTTGGGGGTGCGGGAATTTTTGGGGGGGGGGTTGGGGGGGTTATTTTGGGAATAATAGG
>Ga0126337_10002261_pt1 | contig 12150 bp, 3 predicted proteins | sample DipCmetagenome_FD_92527 | JGI IMG/M metagenome (GOLD analysis project Ga0126337, IMG submission 92527) | Coral microbial communities from La Bocana,Puerto Morelos, Mexico - Diploria C A metagenome | ecosystem: Host-associated > Invertebrates > Cnidaria > Coral | place: La Bocana,Puerto Morelos... | reverse complement strand
TTATATGTTAAACTAGCTACTGTCCAAATTTGAGGGCAATTGAACAAATTCTCTTTGACTTGTAGCTTTCGAAAGGTGATTCGGGCGCTCGCATTTAGTGGTCGTGAAAAATTAGACAATTCAATTTATTTCAAAATTCTTGGTATAGTTTGATAGCCAGCTCTATAAGCTTTAATTTGATATAGGGGTTTAGGTATCTCCAGTTTAAACCGGACGCGCTACATCGCTTGCATGCGAGAAACCCCTGAAGGTATACGGTAACCTCAAGGTCGGTAAGGGATTGAAAATTAGAAAAGCCGGTCAAGTAGATAAAATACAAAAAATTCTCATGCAAGGGAGGGTGCCTGAAAAAAAATGGTACAGAGAAGAAGTGAGGAAGAATATCTTGCAGAGTGAATTACACTGGCGAGCTTACTGCCGCTCCCTATGGTACCGTGTTTCTGTCAACGAGAGATGCAACATTTAGTCATATGTTATCCGCACTCGTATTTTTTCCGTTATTTGTTCGTATTTTCTATTAAACGGAGAAAGAATCCAGAAGTCGTAACTTTTACCTGTGGTGGCTATGAACGTGGCTCCTCTCAATTAAAACATCTGCTTGTTTCTGTTTCAGAACATCGCTAGTCAAATGAATTTTCTATGACCAGTTTGAGATCTAGTTATGTCAAGGACGCAAACTTGCAATTGAAGGGGGTTAAACTGTTTTGTCCATAAAAGCCTTTCATAAAAGTTTGCTAAAAGGTTTTTGCATGTCCACCTCCTGCTATCAGTGTTAACTATGTATTATTTAATTCTAATACCTATCAGTGTCTGTTGATTCACGTTTTTGCATTCAGCCATCTATTAAAACACACAGTTATATTATACGAGAAAGACAGGAAATTCAGGAGAATCGATCATGAACTTAGTAAACTTAGCAGCTGGTAGGCGGCTTATTGACATATTGAATGACTGATGTGCAAAATTATTCATGCAGTATAAGAGTCAGACATATGCCTAAACACGTGATCATGAGCAACGCTGAATTTACTTTCCAAAAAAGCTAAAAACCATAAACTATTGAATGGCAAATCGATCAATCCCATTTGAACGTGGGAAAACGCTTAATAAGCGAAACATTAATTCGGTTTTAACGAAATGGGAATATCAGGTAAATTCATCTGCATTCACTCGATAGATGACACAGGGATGTCCGATTGTGGAATTTGGCGCTCATACCTTCATAATCACATCCCTCCTCATGTGCACCTCCCGCTACTAGTGTTTACGTTTCTGACATGTTTCTTGGAGGTAGGCTTATATTTTTCCTCTTTGCTACTTGCAGTGAGTGTTGATACTGCTTGGAACTATACCTCGGGTTTTATCTCGCGAAATATTAAGGTGAGCATAATATTTCTTTACTTTACCAGCCTGAGGCTGCATGCAGATTATAGAATTTACGGCCTCTTGTCATTCATCTGCGTCGCAAGTCTCCACAAAGCGAACATATTGCAATCGATGTAGACGTGATCCCGAGCTAGTATTTTGTCGTATTTGTGTTCTCAACAACCATGTTGATGCAGATAACGCTGTGAAAACGAAGACCTGGTAATTAGATTTGACGCGAGGAAATCAAAAGTTAACTTCCGCGCACAAGGAATTAAAACTAGTAAAGGGATCCTTATGACATTGCCTAAAAAATCTACAAAGTATTGCAGCAAGCGAAATTTCAAAATTGTGATCAAAATGTGGTTGCAACATCAATTCTATAAACAGAGATATGTCATGCAAATTATCTCTTCCTGATAGATTTTAGATTAAATCAAATATACCGATAGTGGTTCCTTACGATATAAAGTGTTCAAGAAGGAATCCACCAGAAGTTTGAGTACAAAGTGGATAAAATCTTTGCACCGAGATCAATTTACATCGTGTTGCAAACTTCCTAACGACCGTTTTAAATATCGTCTCAAAAGACGGAAAATATTTCTAACAAAAAGCGCGCTGAGACACCGGCTGCAACGGAAAAAAGACAGGTATCTAACTCTTCACTTCTGTCAGCCCCTAGGATGGAATCTATTGCACATTACAAATAAGTACACGAGAATCGGAAACTGAAAGAATCACGCACGTGAGACCATGACAGCAGTTGCTATTGCAAAACGACTAGCGTCGTCTTCTCGGTCTGTACTCTAAGTTAAGAATCCTCGTTATTCTCTTCCATTTACGTTGCGCTTAGGCTATTAATTGAAAAGGAATTCAACTTACAGTAACTAAAGGAATTCAACTTACAGTAACTAAAGGAATTCAACTTACAGTAACTAAAGGAATTCAACTTACAGTAACTAAACGTACATGTAACTTACAGTACGGACATCGAACTCGGTTAGCTAGGATCGGTGTAGTAACGTTTCTGTGTAATTCAAGAAAACAGGAATTTAACTAAAGAAAGTGTTTCAATATCAAAGACGTGAAAACTTGTACTTTCAAGGTTTTAAAAGGAGCCCGTCCCGACTGATTATCGTAAGTTCTCTTTACTTGTTTTCCATTGCAAAAGCCATCAAATATAATAATAGATTGGATAATTAGTAAAACATTGTATACAAAGCAAAACAGAACAAGTGTTTTTGCGGAAGAAGCTGGATTACAATGATGTAGGTGATTGCGGTTGACTTTGTGATAGATATAAGGAAATCGAAATTGCTATTGCTCTCAAATTTTGTAAATTTGTAATACAGACGGATTTTGGTGGGGTATTAAATATTATTCGGATTTATAAGCGTTATGATTGTGCAATAAAATGTAAATTGAACAATGCTGAGCAAGGAAATTCGAAACAAAATATACATGTACATCCAAGAAAAAAAAGAGAACTTAAAAAATGGCAAAGTGAGATTTCGCCTGACTAACGACCGGTTAGAAAGGACAAGGAAGACTCATCGCTGAATGCAATAAAAACAAGAGTTGCGTTCGTATAGAGGTGTCTCTAAAACGAAGACACAAAGCCCCTTAAGCTGGATTACAATGATGGAGGTGGTTGCGGTTGACTTTGTGACGGATATAAGGAAATCGAAATTGTTATTCCTCTGAAATTTTGTATATTTGCAACACAGACGAATTGTGGTGGCATTTATAAGCGTAATAATTGTGCAGTAAAATACAAATTGAACAATGTTGAGCTATTCCTGTTCTATAATCAGAGCATTCAGAGCAAGGAAATTCGAAACAAAAATATCCTACAAAGAAAACAAAGAGAACTTAAAAATGGCAAAGTGAGATTTCCCCTGACTGTCGACTTTAGAAAGGAGAAGGAAGACTCATGGCTGAATGCAAAAAAACAAAAATTGAATTCGTAGAAGGGTGTCCCTAAAACGAAGACCCAAAGCCCATAATGCCCCAAACACTCTAAACCCTCTAATTTTCTAAGGCATTTTTACCCTGAATGAAGTTTTTCTCCTTCTTTGTCCGGCGAATTTTGGGACATCAACTGTACTTGGTTTTAAGTTTTTAACCGCCATCTTGAGCGGAGAGGCCAAATGCTCACACTTGACCGGAAGTGGGGCGATTTACCAATTTGTTTCCTTTGCAGTTGTCATCGTTTGAACTTAAGTCTGCTTTGTATTGTACTAAGTCTATTATTTCCTAAAAGATCAGAAAATATGCATTGTTGGGAAATTGGAAGAGATTACGAACTCAAACTGTAAGTTAGATCCGATTAGATAAATGAGGTTTCGGCCGTTTGGCTTTCTTCACGTCGATAAAAGCCATGGTAGTACGACATTGAAAGATTTCTGAAGTCGGGCTAGTTCAAACACATTTCTTACTACGAGTTTCATGCCGCTGGCTAAGCAATTGTCAAATATTAATTTAATGCAAAAGTGGTTACCAAAGGACGAGCTCCCAGGGATGTCTCGCGAAGCAATCATCATATATGTTGTCAGAGTAAAATTAGTTTACCGAAGTGTCGACGAATATCTAAATAGATGGGTGCTATCCCCAGTTTTCGAACTTTGAGATTTATGTTTTATTCCGAGTAACTTGCTTAATTGAATAGAACTAAACATTTACAGCAGACTATTTTGAATGCTGATTGAATCACTTTCCCACTTAAAAGTCTTAAAAGCTTTCATAAAAATCTCCCAAAATGAGTGTAGCCTTGAATATAAAAGAAATGTTCACGGACAAATAGCTGTGCACATTTTCCAGCCAAATAGAGGTTGAAATAAGTTGACCATACTGGTAACATCACTTCCGGCCAAGTGTGAGAGCTTGGTTGCTCAAGATGGCGGTTAAAAACCTAACACCGTGTTGATATCACAAAATTGTCCGGATAAAAACTTTAGAAAGAGTACAAATGCCTTAGAAAATTACATTCGATTTAGAGTTTTTTGGAATCTTAGAGTCTTGCAGTCTTCGTTTTAGAGGTCTCCGGTTTAGAGACAAAAGACCGTAAAAGATCGATTTAATTGAGCAGTAAGATTACAATCGCAGCTTATGCTCACCTTGTGGAATCTCGTTTAGATAACTGGCTGAAGCATAACTACCTTACAGAAGATATAATGAAATTTTGTTTAGGAGCAGCCTTGAAATACATTCAACTTCTTTGCGATATTCAAATTCATAATTTATAATTTTACCGGCTGAGTCGTCGTTTCGCACATTGTTTATTAACTTCGCAGACGTCGACTTGTTTCTTGGGTCTTTTAAGAGTTTTAGTTTCCAAACATATTTCCCAAACGGGTTTACCCACGAAGGAGCAAGGGGACTCCACTTTCCTTCAATTTCTGGCATCAAAAGTATGAGACAAGGCTTTTTAATTTGAGCCGGAACAGCTCGAAAACATACGATATGCTTCCATAAGTGGAAAAAAAAAGTCAATTTATCTTTCCAAACTCTTCGGCTGAAGTCATCATTCGTTTGATTGTAAAGCTATTGCTTAGTTCTTACTTCTTGAACTTAAAATTTAAGGTCTCATTAAATTCCCGATTATGACTGGCATTATTTTGGCCTTTCCTGGACTGGCCATGAAATTAGCTGAAATATTCAACTACGCCTTAAAATAACTGTAGAAAAACTGCAAAGAAACAAGAGAAAGGCAAAAGGGGGCAAGGATGGGTAAACTTGGAGAATATCTAAACGAGTTTCGTTGGGGTAAAAGATTTTTACCATATCATCGAGAAACAGGACTGTAGCTATCCTGTTCCAGGCTCTTGCTACTTGAGGGACGGGGGAATCTGGAACGAGTCTTCTACCAAAAGCTTGGAACAGGCTATTCTGTAGCAAGAATTCGTTTCAAACCAGCGCAAAGTGTTTGCTTAGAAGCAAAAATGACCAAATGCAAAACATGCCGCTACCTAACCATATCCAAGAAAAACGAAGTACATATTATTCAGAGACATTTTCGTGAAGACCGCTGTAACAGCAAGTTCGAGCCCAAACGTTCCTTTTTCTTTGCTGATGTAATTCCATCCCAGAAACTGCTGCACCTTGTGAAAAATATTCGAACATCTGAAGTGGTTCGAAGCGGCCGCCGGAGCCACCAGAAATTCTCATATATCAAGAAGTTTAAATACAACGTTGGCGTTTATCCTGTACAAGACCGTCCAACCTGCAGAATTAAGATTGTATGTGATTATGTGAAGTGCTCAGGCTGTGGCAGGGATGCGCCTACAGATGTTAGAACCATGTACCCTTGGGATAAAAAGTGTGCGCAGTATAGGAGGAGTCGAAGAGTTTCTGCCAAAAGAAAACGAAAATTGTGAAGGAAAATCCGTTCAGCAGCGACACCTCTAAATGCAGTTCTAGATTACTTTTGAGCCAATTTAAGATGGTCGTAGTTTCTTTACTTCGAGTCGTATTTTTGCTAACGCTAGTTTGTGCCTAAGCTCTTGGTACGCAGTTGCTGCACTAAAGTTTATTAACCGCTGAAGAACACGTACACCATGTTTACTACACAAGGGAAGTTCTGTATACAATAAACGATTCTCTAGAATTAGAATGACTTCTGAAACTCGAGGGAAACACTACCTTTTATTTAATTCTAATACCTTTCAGTGTCCGTTGGTTCACGTTTTTATATCCAACCATATATAAAAATACACAGTTACATTATCAACTTTAATAAAGGGTGGAAAGGATTTAGATTCTGTCTAACGACGGATTTTTAATCATTAGCAACAAGTGGTAAAGTAAAGTCAACTTTGCAGGGTAGCCTACGGTACAGAAAAGTTGAAATTTTTGTCTCTCCCTCTCCTGAGAGACTGATGCAAAGGTAACTATATTTCAGCAGCAACACCTGTAAATGCAGTTCTAGATTACTTTTGAGCCAATTAAGGTGGTCGAAGTTTCTTTACTTTGTATTTCTGCTAACGCTAGTTTGTGCCTAAGCACTTGGTACGCATTTTATTGCTGCACTAAAATTGTACTAACCACTGAAGAATGACGACAAGAGAATTAAAATGTTGTACGTACATCATGTTTACTACACAAGGGAAGTTCTGTATACAGTAAACGATTCTCTAGAATTAGAATGACTTCTGAAACTCGAGGGAAACACTACCTATTATTTCATTCTAAGACCTTTCAGTGTCCGTTGGTTCATGTTTTTACATTCAACCATATATAAAAATACACAGTTGTGTTATCAATTTTAGTAAGGGGTGTTAAGGATTTAGGTTCTGTTTAACGACTATTTCTAATCATTAGCAACAAGTGGTAAAAAAAAGTCAACTTTGTAGGGTAGCCTCCAGTAAAGAAAGGTTGAAATTTTTGTCTCTCCGTCCCTTGAAAGACTGATGCAAAGGTTACGACATTTGATTTTGCTTCTTCTACAAGGCGGGTGAGGAGACTGTCTGATTGATTGAAAAGCCTGTGTATTTCCAGGAAAAGTACCAGGCTCGTTGTGTTTGAATTGACACGGTTTTCATAAATCCAGGCATATATAGTAAGTGCCAAAGTGTAGCAACACATAGAGATTAGCGACTTTAACGTTTAACTAGGGCCGATTAACTCAGTTTATCAAAGTTAAAATTTTTATTCATTTTATAAAAATTGCTATTATTGTTTAAAGGGGTTTAAAGGGCCTAGGTCAACCAATTTTATTCAATTTTCAGCACACATCAACTGTCTCAACTGGTCATGACCAGAATTAACTGCAATATCAAAATAACGGAGGAAGTCATGAATTGGCAAAACTGAAGAAGACTTGTAAAAACTGTATATAAGTACTAAGATTTACTCATTACAAAGTCACCGATTAAAACCTAAAATATTGTCACCAGAAGTCCATCGGCTCCTACTGTCACCTAATCCCTTTGAAATTTCAAAATTCTCATTCAGGACTGGAGCTCAATTTCAATACTAATTTCTTCCAAGTTAAGATGCATTACTTCTTAGCAACTGGCTTTTGTATTCGGACATCTCAATCTGTAATGCCTTTGTGAGTCTGGCCACGTGAACCGTAAAAAAACGTGCTTGCTCCCAACAATCATAGCGGGATGTGTTACTCCACCCCAGGATTGCGCAAAACAACAACAAAAAAGCTAGGCTGCGAAGTAGTTCACCGTTCGCAAACTTGCTGATGTTTGTAAACAGCAAAATATAAAGTATATTCTGCAATGCTGGGTGTACTCGATCTTTTCAGGCCTCTACACTGCATGTTGGTAACTGTAAGAAATCTAGAAGCAGTATTCCACATTTTTCAAGGCCAAATTTTTTCAACTGTCTTCTCACTCAGAGCAAAATTCTCAATCCTTTGTTAGTCTTCGTACACTAACCTGACTATAACGAGACACAGAAAGTCATACTTGTGTGATATCAAGTTGTTTACAACGTAAGTTCAGTACCCTGGTCTAACCAGTAAGCTTGTCTTGATGTATCTTCCATGTCACAGAAACGCAGTTTGCTGTTTTTAATTACCAATGTGCTATTGACACAAGCTCTACACACGTACATGCACTTGCATTGAAAATGGCCACATGGAAGGTAATCAGGAATTTGTTCCCATTACTCTCCAGGATGTAATTCCAGAGTGCTGTGGATCCAAAGCTGTGGTAGACGACATCACGCAGGCTAGACCAGGATTTGTGTTGCATTAATTCACAGCCAGCACAGATCAGATGTGAAGAATCAATATCAATAGGACAGGTTAGTGTCATAACGTATTAATAAACACTTGTTTTCACTTTTTTGAACTTTTAATTTTGGCTTTATAAAAGTGTTTTTCGTCTAAGGGAGTGGCTGTAAATATGCACCACTTAATTCACCCTGTTAACCCTGTGAGCAGAGCCTCTTTCATCTCTTTTTTGCATACCTGTACAATGTATGTACCCTATGAAAAGGCTCTACTTGCAGTGGGCACTTCATTGTATTATGCCACTTTTTACCATTAACATTGGTAGAGAAGGTCTGCCTTTTAGTTTAGGGGGCTATTTGCCTGATTTGTAGACAGTTCTGATTTCACTCGCCCCCTTCTCTCCTTTTTTTTATACTTGAAAGCTTGTTCCTAACATCATCGCCCATTACCAAATTCCACCAATCCAAATAATCTGCTTGTTGTGCAGACCAGGCTGCACATTGTCAGTAATGTTAGTAATCATGTCAATAACCTTTATAAGTGACATGCAGTGCACACCAAGTTTGTCTCCTATGGTTCGACTTCTATGGTTCATGAAATTTGCACATTTGCTTTTCTGTTTTGAATTTCTCTCAACCAAATTGTTTATTAGTTGTTTTTTTCATGCTTGTTTTTGAATGGCTGTGGTATATTAGGAGGACTTTAAACTAGAGCAGAGATGTTTGACTGAGTGGTATGAAAGTCTTTTAGAGGTGATAGGTCTGGTTTGAGGTATTATTTTTTGTGCTCTTAAGAGTGTCACACCTCTGTAATTTGCCATGCGCCTTGAGCTCAGATTTCAATGTGTTTTAAGCTTTCCATTTTCCCTGTAATAATAGATTTTGAAATAATCTGTAAACCAGGTTGCAAATTGATTACTGGCATGCCGGTGAGGTTAATTATTTTGCTTTTGCATGTTTCCTGGATTGTCTATCTTTATTCTCCTTAGCAAGAGACTTCAACAAACAGTTGCAAAATTTATGACAAAAATCAGATACTGATGGCTGATCAAAATTTCAGTTTTTTGCCCTGAGCAATGCATCAAGCTTCTTTGCTGTTGCACTGTTCATCACAGCTTTGATCGTGGGAGTATCGCCTTCAAAATTTGGTGGAGGTGTCATTGACATGACCTGTCAAAGGACATTAGAAATGCTGTATGAAACCATTACAATCTCACTCTTTGCTCATCTTCTGATGCCTACGCTACCCTTGGTTCCTGCTTCACTGCTTACCAGTGGCATGTCACAGTAGCAGTCACGCTAACTTAACGTTCTTTCCCTCAATTTTTGAGCAACAGTGAAACTGTCCACAGTCTATATTACAGTGGAACCCTGTTAATCCAGTTACCAACGGGCCACAAAAATCTGGCCCTATTAACATGGTGGTATTCAAGGATTATTTAAAATAGAAACTGTCTGAGATTTTGTGCATGCCAGAATAAAGTGGCCATAATAATGAGGTGACCCTATTAATGGGGTGGCTGTAAGGCAGGATTCCACTATATTATTATTATTGTTATGTTTCACAACAGAATATCAGCAATAAAATAATGAGTTGGTGCCCTCCAGCTTATGCATGCTTATAAAAAATTTCCTAACTTTATTTTGCAGTTTCTAACCATATACATTTTCAATATATAATTAAATTTTTGAAAGGTACATGTATGACTCTAAAACATAGCCATTTCCCAATAAGAAATATTTCCAGATTTTTGTTAATTTGCTAATATCAAGAAATGGAAAAAATCTGTTGAAGGTTCTTCATGTGATTTAGGTTCAGACCTCCAGCAGATGTGTAAATTGCTGTATGGCTAAAATGATCTGTTGTTATTTCTTGTAAACCATCTTTGGTTCTTTGTAAATACAAATCTTTGATTGTCTTGTTCAAGATTCCAATGCATGCCCTGCATGGGTTATGCAAGTACCGGTAGTTTTACTGGACTACTTTTTGTAAGTTTTGTTGTCATCAAGTCTCCTAGTTGACTTAAGTGAATGCTTATAAGCTCTAACTTGGAAAACATGCACAGACAACAAAAACAAACAACAAAAACAAAAACTTTATTTACCCTAAATATTTACAAAAGGAGAATATATATATATAGTATAAATAGTATAAATAAATAATTAGGGGTCTGGCTGCCTGAAATAACTGTAGAGTTAAAAAGGGCAGGCAGTCAGTGTTACAGTTTGTAAATACAAATTAAGGTCGGTGAAACACTCAAAACCACAAAACATTACAGAGAGCAAAATGAAAAAGACAGTAATATATTAGGGTAAAATAGGAGAAATATAATAACTTAACAATAATAATAACTAAAAATAAATAATAACTTAAAATTAGAGAGAAACAGGCTTAGAGTTGAGCAACACAGGCGCTAGCTAGTAACTTTCAAGATATTGAACTTGAATTTTTTTGTAAACATTGCTATGGATGATAACTTTATCTCATTATCAATGAAGTTCCAAATTGAGGGACCCTAATGGAAATGGAAATGGAAATGAATTTAAACCTAATATTAAACTTGCCATAATTAGTTCTTACAAAGTGAATATAATAAGACTGTTTCGTTGCAAGTCTAGTATTATAATTATGAATATTAGTTACTCTAGTGAAAAAAGAATGAAAGGCAATAGGAAGGAGCTCTTTATGAAATTTGTACATGAATGTAGCAATATAAATTGTGACAAGATCATAGAATTTGATTACTTGAAGAGATTTGAAAAAAAGGGCTGGAAGGACTATCAAATATGTTACCCCAAATGATGATACATGGTAAATTAAGACAATATAATTTTAACAGAATATCAAGATTTACATGATGCCTTAACTTAGATAAAATGTCTATGCTTCTAATTTTTTTGGCTATAAATTCAACTTGATGTTTCCAACTTAGGTGTGAATCAATTAGTATGCCAAGATATTTAATACAATACTCTCTTTCAATTGCTTGTTCTATAAAAGGAGATTAAAAGTGGAACCCTGTAAACTTTTTTGAGGTGGGTGAAAAAGTATGACATTTGATTTTTCTATATTTAAAGAGAGTCTGTTAGCACTAAGCCAAGTATGAATATTATTTAATTCAGAATTTATCCTATTTTGTAGCATTTGAAGACTTTTGTTCTCACAGAATAGATTTGCATCATCTGCAAATAAATGAAAATCAAAACAGATCTGAAGAATAGTGGAAATCATTAATATACAAAGAATAGTGGAAATCATTAATATACAAAGATGTAAATGGTTTCACAAGTAGAGGTCCATCCTTAAATGGACACACAATTTTGATTTTGCTGTTTCCTTTAGGCACTCAACCAGAATAGTTTCCAGTCTATTTTCAAAGTCATATGATTGTTGTTTCAACAACAGTTGTTTTATGCTTAGAAATTCTAGAAAATAGGTTTTTGGGGTTTACTAGACCAGAGTGAATTGAAAGCCAACTATATAATTGATCAGCTTGACACAACAATCACAAAATCAATACAGGTAATAAATTAAAAGCTCCACAATGTGAAATGGGGCAAGTACAAAAACAACTAGATTGATATAAAATCTTGTTTTGTTGCTTTGCTATACTAGTATTATATATTAAAACAGCAAAGAGTTAAGAGGAACTGAGGTGTGTTTATGTAAATGTATGATATACCATGTCTGTTTATTAACCGTGCGGCCATGGGCCGAGTGCGGTTCTTAATCTACCCTTGGTTTATTTATTTTTTTTTTTTTATGTCGGTGAGCTGAACCAAACTTCTCTCAGCCAAAATTCCAATGATGCATATTGGAACATTTTTCAGCAGCATTGCATCATGAGTTTTTCGCGCAATCGGTAATGAAAAAACCTGGCATCTGTTGGTCAGCAGAAACAGAAAAAGCAGGCCTTCTCAGTTGTTTGGTTATTATTTTTCCTCCTGTTGCTTTCAGGTAAGGTCTAAATTACATTTTCTTCCCTCTAGTATTTTTTTGTGAGTTAATTCTCCGGCAATCACGTTTCATTTAGTTTTACTCGTTTCATTTACAATTATGACTTAAATCTGTCGCATAAATAGCGGGAAATTTTTGTG
>Ga0126337_10002260_pt1 | contig 12152 bp, 6 predicted proteins | sample DipCmetagenome_FD_92527 | JGI IMG/M metagenome (GOLD analysis project Ga0126337, IMG submission 92527) | Coral microbial communities from La Bocana,Puerto Morelos, Mexico - Diploria C A metagenome | ecosystem: Host-associated > Invertebrates > Cnidaria > Coral | place: La Bocana,Puerto Morelos... | reverse complement strand
TAGGTCATTTTAAACTCTTCCTCTAGACTTTTTTCCGAAAGTAGGCTGTTGTGACTCTTGAAACTTTCATCATTTGCCTTTTTTGCCCTCCTAGCTTAAAGAACTTTCTTCATTTGATCATTAGTTCAAATGTATCTTTCCGTCTGTGGACTTTTAATTAGTACCACAATCTTAGCCCTTTTCATTTTGCAGAAGGACGTCTGTGGGGGTCTACAGCAGTTTTATTTTTTTTAATAAAAAAGCCGCCTGGCTTCATACACGTCTGTTGTGGATATGCATTATACATGGAAGTTTATTTTACAACAGCGAACCCGCCTGGCTCTGATTCATTTCGTCTTTATTATTTCACTATTTCGCCATTGTACTATACTAGGTCAAGACAACAGGTAATATACGAACCCGTATTGTTAGCAGGCTCGAATTTTATTCACCCGAGTGTTATGATACAGGATGTATATCACAAACTACAAGCTGAAATACTAGTAGAATAACAACCCCTTATTTGGTGGTTTAACATATATAAAACTCTCGGACATTCTGCCTTCAGGGCAGGGAAAAAATACTACGCAACTCGCAAAATATCGGCATGTCGCAGTGTGTCGTCCGGCGTTGGTTTACCAACTGCCCCAAAACCGTGTGCATGTATGTATTTTCCGTCCTAAACTCGCAATTGCGAGCGGCGAAAGTACCGATTGTTGGTTCAATCAAGCACTCTGTTAGATTTGCATGAAATTTTCACCGATTATTTGATTAGATTTACAGTGATAATTTGATTAGACATCAGAGCCATCGCAATCTGATCATCAGTCATTGGCCACGCACGTTGAGTGACACCCATCCACCCTTTCCAGAAGGTTATGTATGACGCATGGTGTCAAACAAGGAGAAAATTTATCGTCATTTTTAATTCATGAGTAATTAAAAAAAGAGGTTAAAATTAAAATATTTATTAACAATACTTGTACTTCTTTCGTTTTATTGCCTGTTTTGACCAAGTATATTCCTGTTCCTTTGTTGGAGGACTACAATCTTGGACAGAATAAAAAGGAACAATTAACCCCCTTCCCCCCCAATGATGAAGGCGCGAAGGAGCAAAATGGTATTTTGGCATCATTGAAATGAGGGGAGGGGTGGTCCAGATGTTCCATTTATTTTGTCCAAGATTGTAGCTTTGCCTCTGGCGAATCTTGTCTAGGTTTCTTAATTATAAACTGTTTACTTGAAAAAAAGACAGGTTATTGTTTTTTTTACTGAAAATAACAAGCAAAGATGTACTTGGAGACATTTACAGAAAACCTTTCATACAAAATAAATTAAAGGAATTAGTTAAGCCGGCTCTGGCTTGCCATGTCAAAGTTGAGTGTCGGCTAATCCGTTCAGAGGTGGTGAAGACTGAAACAAAGTCGAGTTCTTCAAGCTGATAATCTTCCGTGTGGAGAAAAAAACTGGAACAACATCTCCGTTCAAGTCAATCGTGTATTTTCTACCGAGTAACTTGAACACAGCGATACGAATTTCCTTATTGCGGAAACAGTAGATAAACGGATTCAGCGAAGAGTTGATGTACACGATTGCGATCGTGAAGTTGTAGATGATCTTCAAACGGAGGCTCTGACCTTGATGCATCCTAACTACTAACGTGGATAGAAAAGGGATATAACAAGCCAAAAATATCACCATGATGTACAGCATGGTGACTGCAGAGCGTTTGAAGCTGCTGATGTTCATTCCAGGTCGAGCAAGGTGCATTTGATCTCTGGTCTTATTCTGGAGTTGTCGGACCTGGAGGTAAATCTTCAGGTATGCGAAGATTGTAATGGCTATACACAACACGTCCATGGTAACGATTGTTAGGACGAGAATTTTGTAGGGAGTGCCTAGAAGGCGCGCGATGGTGAGAGCGGAGCAGAGAATCCAGAAACTCGCCGCCACAAGTAAGATCCGAGGAATTGTAATCAATTCTTTGTATCGTAAGTGTAGTTTTAAAGCGAGAAGTCTTTCGACTGCAATAGACGATATGACCAGGAAGGAAACTCCCGCACATATCCACGACAGCGAACCGGACGTCGCTATCTTTGTGATGCAAAAAGATCGAGCGTTTCTTTTTATCTCGAATACCATTTGTAGAGCATAAGTCGGTTGAACGACGAGGCCGACCAGTAAATCCGCAAACGCCAGGCAACAAAGAAGAGTGTTGGACGGAGTTCGGAGCGTCGGCGTTCTCGACACCGCCAGAAGAATTAACATGTTGCCGATTGTTGCTGTCAGAGCTGTTAGTAAGTTTAGCACAGCCAAGATCACGTTACTGACAAGTGATTCCTTTGCAGAAATCCATTCCTCTTCCAGGTAAAGGCAGTTGAGTTTGGTTACTAGCGATTCGACCGATGGAGCAGTGGCCGTGGAGTTGTCCATACTTTCCATGCTTGTGTGGCGTCAAACGTCTTTCATAGAGGCAATCACTGAAATGGTCACATAAATAAATCAAGCGAAGGGCGACTTGAACCACGTAGCCCTGTATGTTTAGATCACTATCACAAAATGCGGTGGATTTGAAACAATACCTGTAGCCCGCACTATAAATCAGACTCAGACTTAATAAAAATGCTATTATAAAAACGCCATCTAGGAATCGATAAAAGATGTTTGTTTGACTATTCCTGTAATCAAATGATGTTCAAACCTTCAAGCTAGTCACGTTTGACCGTCACTATATGCTAATATCTAATCCATAAACGTCCGCTTACCAACTCGGGTATTAACGCTTAATTAACTTTCCCATGTTTTTGGCTCTTACAGTAATACTGTATAAGAAAAATGAGCAATTATTGTTTTCATAGTCGTGGAAATTTCAGTGAGAAGAGCTGGTTAGCTTTTGTTTCAGTTGCAGGTTTTTCGTTTTTGGTTTTTCGAGGCTGTTCGTTTTCGCTTTATGGGTTTGTTTTTCTGTTTTTACAGTGTTTTATTTTCGATTCTACGGTTGTGTCTGAAAATGTGCTCGAGTATCTTATAATATGCCGAACTCCTTCGCTAAAGTGTTCCTATTTTTTCTTTCATTTTGCGTGTTGGGAATATTGAAACGTGAAAAATTGCATATTGACAAATGTTAACATCAATGTAGTAGAAATGTCTTCCGCTATTTGTTGTGGCTGTCATCAGCTTTTTTTCGCGAGCAAACAATGATGTTACTGTAAGGTAGTAATTATATCATAGTGCTAATCGAGTCGACAGTAAAAACTGCACTGTTTCAACACTTGTCACTCGCTGATATTGCCTGTGTTTAGTAATTGTCTTTTGAGATGATGCACCTGGTGTTACTGAGTTCCTCATTTGCCATTTATCTTACCACGACGAGCGATAGTCAATTTTATTTAAATGTGAAGGTGATTTACTTTCTTTTTGCTTTGTTTTTTAGTGTGGGTCCGGAGTGCGGGTAAACCTTTTAATGCCGGGGGGTGGGCGGCACGTGTACAGTGTGCGCAATTAAAGTTTTTGATTAAGATGTTGGTTTCTTTTTCGTTTATTTACTGTCTCGTTCTGTCTAGGGTGTGAACGCAATTTTTTGGCAAAAAATTATCATCGATGGAATACTATTCAAAACAAGTTTCGTCATAGATCTTGCATAACTTTGGTGCTGGACTTATACACGCCTATATTTTTTATCATTGTCTTTATGTTAATGAATGCTAGTTTAGTGTCAATTCGGGGCTAGGGCCAATGATATATGAGTAAGCGTTGGGAAATAAAAGGATCCTAAACGCTATTTGCATAACGGCGTAAAATCATATTAAAAGTCAACAAATAAAGGAAAATTGTGCATTATTTGTTTTGAAACTCTCTCCTTAGGGAGAATTGCATGCGTTTTTCTCGTTGAGTTTGTTAATTTTATATTCTGGAACAATCTAATTGATTTTATGTCCTGAAATATTATCGACCTCAAATCCTGAAATATCATCGACCTCAAATTCCTCAAAAAGATATAAGTAATGGATAGCAGCTGGTTGCGAGAACACTAAGATGAATTTAGGAACACTTTAACACTAAGATGAATTTAGGAACACTTTAACACTAAGATGAATTTAGGAACACTTTAACACTAAGATGAATTTAGGAACACTTTAACACTAAGATGAATTTAGGAACACTTTAATAAGGTTTTTGTTTCTGTCTTGAGGCTCTAATGCAAATGCAGCATTGCCCGTCAATTAAGGGATTTGAATTCCAGCTAAATAGTAGTGAATTTCGATTACAGTGTGGGCAAACACGAGAATGTTTATTTTTCAGGTTTTTCTTAATTTAAAATTCCCCAAATGGCAAGTTCTTAAAGTTATTTGCACTTTATCAAATGTTTTCATTCATAACACTTGTAAGTGTGTTCATATTAATTCCATTTCCTCTCTATTCATCGTTAGCGGTCTCTTTGTCATGGCTTCCTGTTTTCTTCTGAGCACTTATCTACAAATAAAGCCAGCATCTGCTAAGCTTACATATAATTCCAGCTATTGCTTACCAGCGATATTTTAAAAAACATGTCGTGTGCGTTAAAAGTTCAAAAGAACTTTCAGTGGACTGCACATAACCTATCTAGCTTGTAAACGGCACATCACCCCCTCCCCTCCACCCTCCCCTCGGTTGCCCAGCCGGTACAGGATGTGTTGTTTAAACACTGGCTGTGTAATCAGTACACTGCTTCTTTTGTGTTTCTTGTTATATAAGATTAAATATTTTCAGTTTTTGCTCTGTTATTTTTGCAGGTATGCGCGATCAATTTAGCCGACTGTTAGAGGACTCGGACTTAGTCCCCAATACTAACAGTGGCGCAGCGGTGAACGTTTTCTCTGAGAACATGGAACTAGTTAAGGTAAGTAAGGCCGACGACTTGTATAATTTCGGAAGATTTTACGCCTGTTACAAAATGACTTTGTTAACATATTTTCAACTGTTTCGGGATTTTCCGAGGTTAAGAAACTTTTAAAAAGGAAGCTTCAACCAGTTTTACTGGTCTTCTTCAGGTTGTTATTAAAATGTTAGAACAAAACTAGAACAAGAATTTTTGTTCAGCTTGTGCTAATGTGTGTGTTGTGTACATCTTACTACCGTGGGGTTTTGCTAAAGCTTGTGTTGTCCGCATCTTTTATACTACTGTGTTGTTGTGCTTAAGCTTGTGTTTAGGCGTGTACACTACCGTTGTGCTTACGCTTTCGCTTAAACCAGGCTTATATAATATCAAGGTTTGCTTTTTTTCTCCAGGCCATTCTGTGCGCTGGTCTGTTTCCTAATGTTGTGAAAGTCGGTCTTGGCTTGGAGTCGAAAGGACGAGGTGGGAAGAAGCGAGTCAGAGTGGCTTTTCGAACCAAGTAAGTAAAGGCCCGGAAAGTGATTGTGGTCAAAGTAGAGCAGCTCTTATGACTTTCGTAAAAATGGCCAAGACCAGTGAAATGACCTTACACCAATCCTCTGGCGCCAAGAGATAGAAAATATACAGTATGTACCACGCGATCGGTAGTCTTAAGTGGGGGAGAAGCGTTGCATGACGACCCAAATAACGGCTGCGGAGGAGACTACGCGATCGGTGGAAGACAACGTTTGTCAAGCGTGGGAAAACATGCGCAGAGCTGTGAGCTGCTTAGTTTTGTTCTTGTTGGTGATGCTTGTTCTGCTTGTTTAAAGCTTTTTAACTTTGTCTATCCTTGCAGATCTGACGGACGAGTGGCTTTGCATCCGTCCTCAGTGAACTCTGACGAGAAAAAATTTATCAGTCAGTGGCTCGTGTATCATGACAAGGTAATAAGAATCATTTCATTATACATCATGCACACAGGACATGTTTCTTGAAATACGGAAACAGCAGCGATTAAACACATTAAATGCCGCACGTCTAGGTTGTCGTAATGCCAGGAAAGACATTGAAGACTACGAAATGTAATGCATTCCCTGCTTTCTCAAAGAAGCAGAAAAAAGGCAGCGGGAAAGAAAAAAACGGCTGTGCGAAAAATGTGGCGCAAATCTTGTGGCTAGGGCCCCTTTTCCTTTCGAAGGTAAAAAAGCGCCTTGGGGACGAGGATGGAGGAGCGTGGGAGAATGGGCACGCGCCCCTTGTTGTGCAGTAAGCTCGCTTTTCTCTTCAGCTTGACCAGCTGAGAGAAAGGAGGTGAATGATTATAAATATATAAACATAAACACAGCTCATCGCAATTCTTCTTGTCTTTCCGCAGGTGAAGTCCACACAAGTCTTCATCCGGGACAGTAGTATGGTTCATCCAGTAGCTTTGATATGCTTCTCTGGAAAGGACGTGCGCGAAATGCATCATGGTATGTATGGGCACTTTTGTAGCATCACCTTAGTCTGTGGTCGAAGAACCTTAGCTATAGTAGTTCATGGGAAAAAAACGTTTACTTTCTATGTATAGTAGGGTCACAATGTCTAGTGAAGGCCATTTTCACTTTCTTTAAGGCCGAATCTACTGAAAATATGTCGTCCTCCCCTTTAACTCTCCCTTGGATGTAGGAGAGAAATCAGCTTTTCCTTGATTGTTTTCCAGGTCCCACACCGTCAGCCCCACAACCTTTCGTTACTCTGACTGTAGATGGAGACCGCTGGATGGCATTCCACTGCGCACCAAGACTGGCTCGAGTACTGCAGGCCGTCAGGGGAGAGCTCAACAAGATGATTGCCTGCAGTATATCAGCGGTATCGAGAAATGGCACGCTATTTCACTACCACAGCAAGTTGATCGAGATTGTTAACTTACTACTGACCCTGCCAGTTCAGCAGCCTCTTCCAACAACTCCCTGGTAGCACCGCTACAAAACGTTTGACAGTTTCGTGGTGTGCGTTATTCAGGACGCTCGGATGCACGCGTGCTTTTGATTTTAATTTCCGTATGAAATTTATTTGAAAATGTAAAACGTAGTACTAGAAAATTATTCATCAGTGTAAATGTTGTAGTGAAAAATTAAATTCAGGTAAAAATTAAATTCCTTTGTCTCTTAACCCTCGTGAGGGTTTAAAAGAGACAAAGGGAATTGAGAATCAAACTAGGTTAAAATTATTTTTACCTGAATTTAATTTTTAACTAGAACCTATATATTCGATTATATATTAGTCGGTTTAGTCAATTTACAAGAAAAGATTGTTATGCGGTTAGAAACACGGAAAATCAAGGTCTTGGGCGTCTCAGTTGCAGATGCCATCTTAACCAGTACACTAAGCTAATGCTCAGATTCACAGGAAGTCACTAAGCTGGAGATTATGAAACCTAGCTCAATCTGTGGTTAAAGTTTTAAAAAATAAAGATTGTCTTGGCTCTTTAGCTTCGTTTTCCAATTCATTGTCAGCAAAGATATTGACAGTGTGTTGATGTCGCAGTGTTTGAAATTTCTTTACTTTTATAATAAAAAACTTAATCAAGCTTTCATTCAACCGTTAGGAGTCAGTCTTTTTTACGCTTCAAAAGACATATCTGCCTTTTCAAAGTAGCCTCCTTTAGGCGCGTACATCTGCTTGGACCTACACCTTCGGTCGAGCAAGAAACACGTCCTATAAATGTAATCTTGCTGCATGTAATAAGAGGATGGTTCAATTTGTGAACACTAAAACCTAATCGGGCTCTTTTTCAGGGGCAGATTTGAAGGGGGTGGGTCGGGATTGTAGCTAATCCCTTTTGGATGGGCAAAAATGAAAAACAAATAGATAATAAAAAAGATTGGGAACATTATGGCAGCAATGGAGGCAAATACTCTAGACAGATTTAATGTGGCATTATTTTAGGAAATCGAACCGGTCATATGCAAGCTATTATATGTCCAATAAGAAGTACAAATTCACAGATTTTTAAGCAGAAAGGATAGAAGCTAAAGCGTATAGTTAAGCACGAAGCGAGAGTCGATCGTCACTGTGTAAAACCAGAGATCAATAGAGACCACACTCACGTGTACTAAGAATTTCCCTCCAAGAGCAGGCGTCACGCTTGGTAGGTAAGATGTCACGACTCTGGTGTCACGATCTTACTGCAATCCTGCTTATTATCATAATAGTGAAATTTTTTTTTGGATGGCTTGAAACTTCTCAGTTCACATATTGTAAGATGATCATGTATATGATCGGTTCGCTCGATTCCCTAAACTCGGACTGCCGGTCATTTAGTGGTTTGAAAATCGTGACCGACAGTCGACCTAAAAGTTTTCAAGTGTCACATACCAGGCTCGCTCTCTTAGCAGAGCGTCAACCACGCGTCAGACCTGCGATCTATACGGCTCTTCTGGATCGCTTGGCGGTTGTTAATCGACATATGATAGTTTGGATTGGATGGGTTCCTTTGATTCCTCAAGTTTGAGCAAAATATCAGACTGCCGGTCATTTAGTGATTTGAAAACCGTGACCGGCAGTCGACCTAAAAATTTTTAAGTGTCACAAACCGAGGTCTCGCTCTCTGAGCCGAGCGTCAACCACGCGTTAGAACTGCGATCTATACAGCTCTTCTGGATCGCTTGGCGATTGTTAATGGACATATGATAGTTTGAATTGGATGGGTCCCTTCCATTCCTTAAAATTTGAGTAAAATAACAGACTGCCGGTCATTTAGTGAACCGGCTGCCGGTCATTTAAACACAACGTTTTGAAAAATGTTGTTAATTGTCACACGAACAGATCTGAGAATTTTAGCATTTGTAATTTATTTGTTCATTTAGTACACGACCCCACTGGCTTGTTAGCTTTGAATTGTTCATCATATACAAATAAAGGTTGTATGTATGTATGTATTTGATTCCAGTACTAGAGAATCGTGACACCTACATACAGGCGTTGCGTGACCAAATAAGCAAAATTGATAAACACTTCCCTTTCTCCCTTTAGAAAGCATTTTGAAAGGACTATCTTTCCTTTCTTTAACTGACTTTCTTCAGACCGTCCTTTACGATTTTCCTTGTTATTACTCAATTGTAAAATTGAAATATTGACAGATGCAGATGAGAATTCTGATCCTGTGTAAATTTAGTTCGTTGCGTGGCAACACAATAAGTGTACACGCGCGAACTCAATGCGCACTAAATGCGCACTTGTGATCTCAATGTAATGACTGGTAAACTTTAAGATCTGGTCAACTCATCTCTACTTCGTTTGCTGATGACTTGCAGTTGTTTTATGTTAAAGATACAAGATGTATGGCAAAGTTACTTCACGAAAATCACGATGTATTAAGGATTTTAACTGATCGAAGCGTGAACAATCGTTCGATCCGACGGCGAAATTACACGGTGTATTTTAATTTGTCTTAACTGTTGGAGACGATTTCCTCTGCTGTCTAGCACTGGTCATGTTGGTTTTAATCATAGATAACAATTTAGTAAAGCTGTTTCAATCACAACTGAATGACTGAATTGTTATAGCCGCGACTGACACCAATCAAAGATGGCGACGACTAAAGCAAGTTTTCCCGGCCGTTCCGATCACGAAGTTGGCCAAGGAGCGAAGAAAGTCACTTTCTACATTAACGGTGATCGCAATTTTAGAGGCCAGGTGATGGTTATTACTCCAAGAAGATTTCGTAGCGTCGATATGCTCCTAAACGAGCTCTGTCATCTTGCGAACTTCAAAGATCTGCCCCTTGGAGTCCGATATCTGTTTTCCCTCGAGAGTGGCGCCAGAGTTGACACTTTGGATCAGTTAATTGACGGCAAAGCTTATGTATGCTCGTCACACTCGAGCCTGAAGAAGCTTTCTTACGGTGGGAAGCCTCCACTGGCGCAATGGAGCTCAAGACATCAGAATGATCTTCCTGATGTACGGATGGCCCAGAACGAGCATAAACGTCGCCAAGTGGGTGTCGCACGAAACGCTGAACCTTCCCAACACGGAGGCTATTCTGCTAGCGATAGTATCAGGGTGACTATCAAGCCTAAAATGGTACAAGTTATCAGAAATGGTCCATACAAGCCTCGCACTGTTGTTAAAGCCCTTTTAAATAAAAGGACAGCACAAACACTCGAGCAGGTTCTCGACGAAGTAAGCAGTTCGCTTGGAAATACAGGAGGTTTGAGTTCACCTCGAAAATTGTACACAATTTCCGGACAGCAAATTCGCGAGGTGGCTGAATTATTTCGTGACGAGAACAATATATTTATAGCTGTGGGAAACGAGAAATTCAGTCCTGAAGACATCGTTGGCATAATGGAGGATTTTGAGCAGAGAATTTCGAAAAAGCAGAGTGCTAAACGAAAACATTCGAAAGGTGGCAACGAAGGAATGCTACATTATAAACAAAGAAAGGCCAAGGAAACCGAGCAAATGAAACCCACTGTTAAATCGTTTGACACGATTGAAGAGAGCAAACTTCCAAAGTTGCCTGACATTCATTTAAAAGTTGAAAACAAACCGAGACCAGAGAATACTAATAACAAAGACATCACAACCCAGGGAAATCTGAACGCGGCTAAACGTTCTCCGCGTGGGAAAAACACTCACGCAAGGAACACCGAGAAAAGATCACAAAACAGTGTCAAACTGCCTCAAATAAACAACACTAGTTTAGTTTCAAAATCAGGAGGAGGTGCTCCGATCCCTAGCAACGACGAAAATGGCTTGGGTATTCAACCCTCAAATGCAGAGCTAGACAAATCGGAAAATTACAACAATTTAAGCTCAAATCAGTCAGGTGATGTAAGCAGGAAAGTGTCTTTGAGTAAAAGACCTGCGAAGAAAACATCAAGGGATGACAGTGGAATTTTATCAGAGGACGAGATAAAATACGGTACCGTAACGGACAAAACTGTTGAAGATGTCTATGACATGGGAAAGAAAATTGGAGACGGCAATTTCGCCGATGTGCGCCAGTGTGTCGATAAAATAACAAAGAAGGAATTCGCATTGAAAATTGTCGACAAAGCTAAAGTACGAGGCAAAGAGCAAATGATAAGGGACGAAATAGACATCATGAGAAGATGCAAGCACCCGAACATCGTACGAATGTATGAAGACTATGACTCTCCCAGGCATATGTACCTTGTCATGGAGTTAATAAAAGGAGGTGATCTATTTGATGCAATTTCATCTTCGGTCAAGTTCACTGAATCTGTCACGCGGACCTACGTCAAAGACATCGCGAAAGCGCTGGCCTATTTGCACAAGAGAAAGATTGTGCACCGTGATCTTAAGCCTGAAAATCTGCTGGTAAGTAAGGGAAGTTCTAATTCTTGGTGACAGTAGGTCGCCGGAATCGTCTGAAGTCAATATCATCTAATTTTGATAAATAGAGGCCAAAATGTAAAACTTATATTAGGCAATAGATGATTTCTTTGTCTTGGTCAATACAAAGGCAGGACAATACATCGTCGTTTTGCTTTCAAATCAAACATCTGCGCTTTCGTTTCGTCATAAAACTTCGCTTTGTTTGGATAATTTGACGTAACAAATCAAGTTTTCATGAAACCTTGGCAACTTTATTTAACTTCCTTCATGACAGTCGGAAAGCAGATGTCTTAATGTTGATAAAGTGTCGGCTAGTTTATCATAATCTTTCACACGAGGTTTAATTTTAATTTTCGTAGTCACATGGCTTATCAGTGGTCCCAATTCTCTTCTCCGGCTCTCTTGAAAATATTGCCTTTGATTTAGATATGTGTTTTTCCAAAAATGTGTTTTTCCACCAGTTACGCTCAAATCCATGTACTTGAACTTAAATGGAGTGACCTTGTTAGTGAAATATCTTCACAGTGCATGGATAAAAGTATGACACGATTAGCTAAGAGATGTTCGTGTTAGAACTAACCTTAGATTTGGATAGGACAGTTTGTCAATCAAATACGAGGCTAATAGTAAGGAGAGAATGAACATTTGACTTGCAGAACAAGACACCCCTCTGTAACAGACCCAGTGGAATCTTTATCCTCACCGGGTTTTCCGGAAAAAATCACTGGGTTGACCAAATTCCCACTGGGTCGGCTTAGTTTTTGACCAGGCTTTTGTAATAGGTTTATTCCTGGAGGGACTCCTGGTTTATTCGATAAAAACATCGCCAATTGTGGAAAATGCGGGGTTCTTTATTGCTTTTCCTTTTTCGCCCGCAAAGTGGCTGCTTTATAATGACTAAACTGAAGTGAGAAAACAACAGTGTTGCAAGCTACAGCGTAGCCAGGATTTTTCCAGAGGTACGCAT
>Ga0126337_10002258_pt1 | contig 12155 bp, 12 predicted proteins | sample DipCmetagenome_FD_92527 | JGI IMG/M metagenome (GOLD analysis project Ga0126337, IMG submission 92527) | Coral microbial communities from La Bocana,Puerto Morelos, Mexico - Diploria C A metagenome | ecosystem: Host-associated > Invertebrates > Cnidaria > Coral | place: La Bocana,Puerto Morelos... | reverse complement strand
TGCCAACCTACAGCCTGAAGTAGCTGCAACTCAGGCCTTTGTATTGCTGTAGGTTGCCAATTTAGAGCTTGAAGTAGTTGTAACCTAAGCCTTTTATAGCTGTAGGTTGCCAACCTACAGCCTCAAGTAGCTGCAACTCAGGCCTTTTATTGCTGCAGGTTACCAATTTAGAGCTTGAAGTAGCTGCGACCTAGTCGTTCTATTGCTGCAGGTTGCATATCTACAGAGCATCCATGATTTGAGGCTGACGGCAGCGGAGTTCATGGCCACGTGGGATGAGCAGTTGGCAGAAGAGTTAAACGCCTTAGATGAGGAGATGAACTATGAGTTGCAAAGGAGAAACTGGTCTCGCAACATTTCTTTGGTGTACCGTGATTTGAGATCAGAAAAGAGCTCAAAAAATGCAAAATGGAAAGCTATGAAATTGGTCCTAGGCGAACTGCGAATAAATATTTGGAAAAATGATTGAGAGGCACCATGTAGATAAATATGTTTTGCCCGGGCTGTGATGGAGTGCCAAATGTCGTGGTGTAGTATTTCGATGGACCACGCCATCACCGGTATCATGACAATGTGTCCAGCAGCATAGATCAACATGCATGTACCTAGCACCTGTAGCATATCTTTGTCATGCCTTTTCAGAACTGAAAGGAAACATGCGGTCCAGCTGTTCCAACTTGTCTAGCTGAGTAACTTAGGGGCGACGAATAAGAATCTCACAGCTGACAATCCCAAACAGATCAGTATTGGACACCTCTTGAGTCATCAACGTGGCCTGTGTGGAGTTGGAATGTTCTCCGGTGTGTGATACACCACTGTAGACATGACACCGACGACTTGGTTGTCTTCATGCTTAGGAATCGCTGGAAGTTGGATCTCCGTCACAGAGACACAGGAGAGGTGTTGGTGCAATGGTGCGGAACGCAGTACCCTCTCGATGTTGGCTTTATGCTTTATGGGACATTTATGCAGAACCCAACCGCCCCCAGAACAAAACAGGACAATTTAGTCCAAGGCCCCCCTCGGAACCATCTGTCTTCGTGCAATTCAACTCGACAAGCGTCGATGTGACTTTTTCGCAGGCACTTTGGCGAACTCCTCCTGAGTACCAGTTTGCTGACAAATTTCCCGACTGGGATTGGGGCGTTCGCAATGGCAAACCCAAGATCTTTGGTAGCAAAGTAGCAACGTGTTTCTGAGTTCAAGTGCTGTCACCAGCCTTTGTTTTCATTCTAGCCCGTGCTCTTATTTTTTGGCCGTATTGTCACTGATCCGATTAAGATGCTGTCGTCCTCTACTTCTTTGCAAACCCTCTGATTACAATCTTCATTTTTCTTTTCAATAGTGTTACAGTGTTCAGAAAATAATGATAATTTGATTCATGACGTCACTGATCTCAAACATGTTTCGTCCCTTTGAGGCTGCATCGACCAGCTGAGCTGATCTATTTGGTGAAAAGAGGCAAGGTGGTGTTTCTTAGATCAAAGAGAGGGGTCACCATGGAATGACATAAAAAAAAATGCCAGTGGAAGAGAAATGTGTCACCAAGGTTGGACGGACCGGAAGATCTCCTATTCCCATTGATCCGGGTCTTGAAAAACTGCCGAACAGACTCAGACGATCATCCAATCATGTCCCCTGACTGCACATGTCTGAAGTAGAATACATCAAAATACATCATGTCCCTTTTCGTTGACCTCCAGGCCTGTCTTTGACACCAACAAAATGGAACATTTCCCTTCGGAGCCCTTTGGGCCTCGGCCTTGAGACTTGATCCGGGCGGCTCCCAGAGCTGAAAGCATCTTTGACTACACTTGAACAATTTGAATGTGACAGACTTGGAGTCAGAGAAGCTGTTTTTCTTTACTTCAAGAATATGCAATACAGCTTTGGGATGATTTAGGTTCTTTAGATTAAATCTTTTCTGTTTCAGGTGGTTTCGTGAAGTTGCAAAGCGCCCGTTTGAGTAGCTGGTTTTGCTATGAGCCTTGTGACTACATGTATAGGTGTGGTGCCGGTTGCGTTGATTGCAGATTGCATGGTGGTGTGCCCTTCATGCATTTCCTGCAGCGGCGATGAGATGACAAGAAAGGAAGCGTTTGCTGCATGGGCTGCGAGTTGAAAGCCTTTCTTAGACAGACATCCTTGCAATTACCCTTGCCATAAGGCCCGAAATGCCGAAGAGAAGTTGACATCTTCAACAGATAGACTGAGGATGATCATGGACAGCTCAAAGTCAACTGCTAGCCATGGATAGAGCAAAGCGGGAAGTTTTCTTCGGGGGAGAATTGAAGAGCTTCATAGCCTTTCTTTTGAAAGATTTGCATTTGGAATGGTCTTGGATAAATTGTTAATGAAACGCAATCTCCCAGATACTCTATCCTTATTTATTGACGTTTCCTGAAAATCCGGTGCGTGTTAGATGATTTATTCTTGAGACTTTTAAGTGATAAACATGATAAACGTATCCAGAAGAATTATCCATTCTCTCCAACTTCAAAGGTGCAACTGCCGTCAGGTTCAGTTGCAGAACGCCAGAAGGCTTCTACGGCTTCTACCATCTCATTGCAGAATTGCAGAACTATGAACGTCCAGTGTTTTTTTTTAGCACCAAGTTCGAGCTTGTCCAGACCTTCGAGTCGAAGTGGGACCGAAAAGTATAGGAATACGGAGTACCGAAAAGTGAATAGATATGAATAGAGTAGATTATGAATGTATGTTTCAGATTATTTATGTATGCTTAAGGCTTAAGACAACAAAATCATCTAACCAATCATTAAACACATCACATTGCAAACTTCGTTGGGGATTTCGCATCGGTTTTTGTTGATGCATTTTGCAGAGTTCGAAGTTTCACCCACTTCATTGGCATTTGGCCGCCCTTCAGCGTGCGAATCATTGAATGGTATTGAGTTGCTATTGATGAGTTCAGTGTTTGCGTCCGGATTTGCTGGCGGTGATGGATATTAAAGCAGATGGGAAATGATATGCAGATCTCAGATGCATAGAGTATGATAGATAGATCTATATCTATTTACTTTTTTTATCTCTAGGAATCTTGAAGAATAAAAGCTTCCTCGCAGTCCACGTGAGAAAACACATGGAAATTTGGAAATGAACAACTTATATTCGTGGTCCACTTTGACACAACCATAGCAAGAGAACTTTGATTTGCACTGAAAGTGCTAAAGCTGTTCACGGTTCACGGTTGCGCTGGTCAAAAGGCTGGAGTCTGCAAAGTCGCGGTGACGAGAACAGAAGCGAAGTATCAAATACTAATTATTCTTGTGTTGGTCACAGCTTGCTGCTTGCAGCATTTCTGGCTTGATTGAAGTGTGTTTGTGATTGGCTTGCTTCTTGGCCTCGGCTTAAAGAATAGAACAGTTATGAACAGGTCAATCTTTCAGCCCAAAAAGGACATTCCAAAGCCTTGCAACGGACAATCTTGACACGCAACGTCCAGAAGTGCGTGCTCAGTGGCGGCTATCAGGCATCACCATGGGATCGGAACACAACCAGTAAACCATAGTAAACCCACCTATTTCTGACTGGCTTGTTTGATCAGGATCATGTCAAAAGACTTTGGAGGGATGTTGCTTTGCTACGGCCTGCTGCTGAGAGGCCAACTCAGGCAGTGGAGCATGGTGGAGCGTCCTGTTGAGAAGCTTCAATCCCAACGGTCAGTTGAAAATCTATATTTTTCTCCAGGGTTTTCCACTTGAGTTTGTAGGGATCTGTACTCCGTACAACTCCGTACCTTCGTACCCGATTTCTTTCGGCATCAAGTCTTGGAGAAAAAGAATCTGAGGTATCTTCCTAGTAGCCTGTGGAAGTGCTGGGGCGTATTCGCACAGCAGGAAGCCCAGATCCTGGTTTTGCACTTTTTTTGCGCCATTTGGTGTTCGTTTGATTTCTGTCCGAGATTGGGAGAAGAAGTCCATGCACTCTTTGTATGCTGGTGCCCGTGGCCCGTGGAAGCCATCATGACATGACTTCATGACATCATCCGTCCGTCGATGCCGTTTCATGCTTCGGTTCCAGGCCTCGGAGGCTTTCTGGCCATGCTGGCATGTGGCCTCTTCGCGGCCAGCAACGTCAAGGCTTGACGATTTGTCAAAATAGAATAAGACGAAGCTGAAGAACAAATACCTAACAACGAATTGATATAATGTCTTTTTCAAATTATTCATATCTATAGATAAATAGAATATGAATAGTAAATAAGTATATATATATATATATCTGTGTGTATGTTATTTGATAGAGAGATCTTTATGTACTATTCAAGATCAGGTGCTATTTCTTTCCGCCAAGTAATATGTCTTAATAATCCTAATATCCCTGAAATCCTGACTATTTGAATGATTGGATATTTTGAACAGATGTTTGACATAGTTAGCATATTCAATTTGCAATTTACGGGTGTACTTCCCCTTTGTGTGTGACCTTCCCCTACATGGGATTCGCAGCCCAAGTCCCCTCCTTGCTTGCAAGTCTGCTATTGGCGAAGAGCTGATGCTAGATCCGTGAAACAAACTGCTGTTGAGCTTCCCGTTGTTCAAGGGTTGCTTCCACATATGTTTCATTCTTGATCTGAACATTGCTTGTAAACTAAATGTAACTCTTTTCACAATCAGTCATTGAATAAATGACAGGTCCATGAGGTGACTTTCTGCTGCTTCTTTTCAATCTTTTTTGGCGCTCAGGGAAATGAAATATACCTCAAAGGTCCCAAAATCTGAGGAGATTTTTGTTGATTTCGTGGTGTCCCTGAAGCATTGGAACAGATCACGCGCGCATGTTTCGTGTCCTGCAACAACTTGGCTGACACTTGCTGAGCAGACTAAGCAAGCATCACAAAGCCACACGAAGGGACAGTTGATTTTCAGTGTCGTTGATGGTAAGAGACATGAAGTTGAAGGGACATCATAAACAACTCAGACAACTCATGAACCATTTTGTGAGACCATTTCCTTCTCAGACATCCGTGACATATTTAATCCATGAGATCTTCGCTGCACAGGATATCCGTGTCTTTTTTGTTTGTGTGCCATGAGAATTTGGGATGCTCACAGCTCCCAGTTCAGTGTGAAAGTCTTAGATGGAGAAACCATTGTCTTTGGACACAAGGCAAGGCATCTGAAACTTTTTGACTGACTTCGGACCGAAGAGAAACAAAGACAAAAAGAAATCTGTCAGGCGGCTCCATTGACCAGCTCTTTGGAAAGCAGATTCTCTCAATCCAAGATGTATCAATCATATCTCGTTTTACTCGCAGTCTGTCGGATGGAGAATTACCATGAATTACCTTGTGCAAGATACTGTAATCGAAACAACTAGGTAACTAGAACATTGAATGAAGTTTTGTTGACAGACTATGATCTTTTGTTTTTTTTTGTGACTTGGAACCGTTGCGAGGCTTTGAGGCCCTCGGCATCAACGAAGCTTGGAGTGAGACGTTTGGAAGCCGGCATCAAATCCAGATAGGCTTTTAAGGGTTTGATACGATTTGAGAAGATGAAAAATATTGAAAAATGACATTCCGCGACCCTTTCAAACTCTGGGTGTTGACATTAAGGACCTGTTGGCTGGCCTAAAAGACCTTAAAGATGGTGATGAAGTGCCTGAAGATCCACCTGAGCCAGAACCGGCTCCAGAGGTTGGACATAACGGAACGTGCCACCAGTGCAAATTAAGCAATGAATTTGACGCATTGACGAATTTTGAATGATGAAAACAATTCTTCCAATTTCCTCCTTTTAAGCTTCGGCGAGTTCACATGCAGGTTCATTTGCTATCCAGTGGTCCGGTTGGAGTCTCGTGTGCACAAAGTCACAGTCTCCGCGTTTCCATGTTATGCCCGTATTCATCCTATTCATCTGCATGGACTCATCTCAGGAAGCCGCTCTCGTTTGATTCCGGATGTGCCACCTCATCGACAGGATGACTTCCATGGTCCCGCAATGCAACATGGACAGTGAAAGAGTCCACCAGTGTGGACCAAACGGGAAATCCTGTGGCTACGGCATGGGTTTGTTACGCACTTTGATATTCAAGTGCTAAGGTTGGGAAAGGGTCTCAAGCCACAAGGTTTCAGGGTCAGTTTAACCAAATGTCCGCAAATGCCAGCCTTGTAAAATAGTAGGTCACAAATGTCACATATCTGGGCGAATGCACAAATATGCGGGATGGATAAGCTTTTGCTAGACTCTAGACTTAGCTAGACTTGTGCTTAGTAAAAGATCCCTTGGAATTTTCCTAATACAGTTGGCAAGCTTTGTTCCGGATTTTGATGTAAAAAGTAAAAGTGATCGCAATGCAAGCCTGGGAGCGTTGCAGGATCTGATTGTGACAGTCTGATGGTATAACCTTTCAGGGTAGACATGAATCCTCTGGTTCTACACCAGTAGGCCCAAAGAACGGATATGAATCCCATGAAAATCACCGGGTGTGAATGGTCAGTATGTCATCAACCGGTCATCTCGAATTGGTTTCCAGGATTAAAGCCAGGTAAGGTTTGTCCAAATGAACCTGCCAAAAAAGGTTATTAATTATTTGATGGAATTTGCAAGAGTTGTTTTCTTGATGAATCGGAGAAATTTTCACTTACAATGCCAAGATTCATTCGGATGGATTGAGCTGGACGCTTGTGAATGATCACGGATTCAGGCTTGAGTTTGGAGAATGCTGTGCTCGGGAATTCAGCCCCAAAGAGAAGAGGTTCCTGTTTCGGACACATGAATAAATGGGTTTCAAAGACCAGCGGGTTCATCCCCATTCGTCGAATCCTTTTCCTCATTTGACGTTGCTCCAAGTTTGAGACTCAGAGTTTTCAGGATTGGAACTACCAAACCACCAACCAGGTCGGTTAGTCAGTCACAGTCGAATCCTTCTTGATCTACAGGCTACGGTCTTTTGGTCGAATCCTTGTTGAAAGCAGGAACTTGCCAGTGGCATGACGGGAGTCCGAGGACTGGTTTAATTTTTAGAGTTTGTGCATTGAAACGCCACACCGATGGATTTTGCACCTCTGCCGCTTTTGTTCCACGATGTTTTGAAGATATGATGCGTGCGAAAGACAACTTGCAAATATACAACGAAGCAGCAGTGGATTTCTAGCGCTTCAACATCTGGCATGGGCCGGGCCAAGCACATATTTGTAGCAATTGCGTCACCGTGGTATATACTGTTCGGCCTCCGGCATCCACATTGTGCGACCCCTCCCAATTGTTTTTTATTAGCCCTTTTGAATTCTTTCACCCACCTGACTTGACTTATTTCACCCTTTGACTTTACAACCCCCCGGCCTACTTTTGCAGCCTGGACAATATTTTTCAACCCTGCCATCCTATTTTGTCCGACCCTTTTTGTCATTTTGTTTGAGCCGAGTGCCTTGTTCTTGGCCCTCTCCTCTTACTTTTCTCACCTTTTTTTTACAGAAAAACATGTTATGCAGGCCCGTGTTGAGAAAAAAAACGTAACTGTCAAATCTGTGTTTTTCTTCGCATACTAAAAGGGTCAGGCTCCTAAGTAGACCTCTGTACACCGAAGGTAAAATCAGGTTGCAGGCAAAGGGGGGGCCCTACATCATTTTTTTTTGGTGCGTGTTTCCTGTTTTAATCTTTTCGGGGAACCCCTGACACATGGACCTAGGCAATGCTTGCTTATATAGAGTCTTATTTGAACCACTGCACAAACGTATGTCTTCTGACATTGTTTGGCACAAGGCTTTATCACTTGTCGTTGTCATAGAAAAGTCCGCGTTGCTGACCTACGGTGTTCATCGATCAGGGCATACCGGGGAATTCGTCCACGTGGTAGCGGAGCTTGTGCTCTTTCTCCATTGAGTTTTCAGTACAGTTTAGATTCCGAAGAAGAAGAAGATCAGGACCAACAGCCTACTATGGTTCCCGATAGTATGGCATTTCCAGTTGAACGGTATTACCGCAGCTCTGCAGTTCGCATGGCCCCAAAAGTCCCACCAACGTTCGATGGACAATTTAGTGGGTTCGAGTTTGAAGACCTCATCGATGATTGGTTTGGTTCTTTCAGCATTGACCCCTGAAAGATTAGGACCATCGCTTAAACATGCTTTTGGTTGGCGCGGCTGAGTTTTACAAGAACATGTTGAACAATGCAGGTTTGAGACATCTAGAAAATGGAAAAAGACATGTCAAGGATACTCTCAGGCCTTATTTTGTCATGTTCCATGGTAACCAAGAATTTGTGTTGTGGATAGGAAGAGTTGAAGTTATTTCAAGAATAGTGACAGCCTTCGTGGATCTTTTTCATCATGATAGCCCGGAAGCTGAAACGTCTTTCACCACCTGCGCTTAGAGCAGCAATCAACGAACTCAAAGGCCCCGATCAACAACGTCAGAGCATCATTGAAGCTCATGACGACATGCGTTGAGAATCGCCTGGACCGACAATTTGATGAGTTTAGTGTTCTTGGTACAAGCAGACCTGCACGAGAATCAACGGGAACGTTTTGCGAGGAGCGTGTCCCTCCGACAGATTGACCTGGCGCAACGCGCGTATTTGCAAGTCAAACACTTGTTTATGGAACTTTTCTGTACAACCAGGGCCGGCATTGCAGGTCCCACGATACGTCAATTCAAGACCTATTTTCCTAGTCGCCGAAGAGGGTGAGTATGAGGGCGAGCAGGGATTTTAGGTGGTTGAAGAAGAGACGGGCGAAGAAGGCTTCGTAAGTTTTTTCGCTGAAGATGATTTCTGGGTGCTTGGTGCGTAAGGAGGAAACATGAAGAGACGTGTTTTCAATCGAAGATTCAAACAAGGAAAAGGAAAAGGCCGAGGTGGCCATAAGAAGAAAAGACCTGGATTTCGCCCAAGGTCAAAAGGAGGCAAGGCTTTGCGACAGAAGAGTCCCATGATGACCAATCCTTCTGTGGAAAGTCGCGAGGAAGGAAGGGCAAGAAAGGAAAAAAGGGAAAGGATTCCTTCAAGCGATCCTCGAAGAAAGGCAACAACAAGTCGAGCACTACGATGCTCGCGAAGCCCGAGCCCAGGAGAATTGGTCCGAAGACAAGTATTATTGGGAATATATGGTGTTTCTACAAGAGTTACGATACTTCTCAGCAAGATCATTGGAATTCATACGTAGCGCAAGAAGGTTGCACCAACAGACGGACTGATCAAAGCCTCGAGAACCTTTGTTTGCAATACTTTTCTTCATTGAATCCTTGCTTCCTCGAACTGGCCTCTTCATTGGCTACGCCAAATCTTTTGTGGTTCAGATTCGTCTGAAGCTTGAAGTTGTTTCACGACAATTCTCCTCAGTATCACTTGAATTCAAACGGCATTTCGCCGAGCAAGCAGAAAGGCATTTTGCCAAGATCACTTCAAGCCGACAAAACGGCGGAGTACCCAAAGAAGAAGAATAAGACGAAGTCCGACAAGACGGACATGCCTATACCTTAATTATGAGCCCAATGTCCAACACACTCTTCTTCTTGATTATGTTGAAGTATCATCGAGCCCCGCTTGTGTTTTTCTTAATTCAAAATATACCCGTGCTATGGGTTCAAGATTTGCAAGTGACAATCTTGCAAGAGCATGTTAGAATCACCGTTGTTCTCACTTGAAAACTCACCAAAGAAGCTAGCAACAACAATGTTTCATTTGCAAATGGTGATTAATCACATGTCAAGGAGAAAATCCAGAAGCACCCTACTGGTTGGATGACTACTTCGGTAGATATGCTTTGGAAGGGTTGTGTGCCTGTTATCTTCTCAGTCGAACAAATGCGTAGTCTGAGGATGAACATAGAGCATACACCAGCAGGAGAATTTCTGACTTGTGCAACTTTTGCCATTTGCAACCAGTAATCAACTTATTCTCGCTATGACGTTTCTCGCAAGATATGGGCAGAAACCTTCTCACAGTCTTGTCCATCTTGCAATGGGAAACATAGGAAACACACATATGCATATGATGAAAATTGCTCATTGCGCACTTGATGGCCCACAGGAAAAGCGGGAGACTTTGCCAAGAAAACCTGTTCAAATCGTAGATGCAAGAGAATCAAAGCCATCAGGGTCTTCAAAGCCCGCACCGACAAAACGGTTAGATGTCAAGACTAAACCAACAATACGGTTAGAAGTTCAAGAGTTAGATCACGAGTTAGAGATCGCTAGCTTAGATGATGCCATTGTTGATGAACCCTCGAAAACTTATCAGCGCCCAAACCTGAGAACCATACCGGGCGAAACAGGTTATTGAAGATGATACTGAAGTACCAGTTAGACAAAAGAAGGATGCAAAACTAAAGGCTGGTTTGCCTATTGCTCTGAAAAGGATTTACGAGAAGTTGGAGCCGCCTGTTGAATTTTTTTTGAAATTGCACCTGAAACATTATCATATGTCACCCAAGCCATTCGGGAAACGAACTTCAGCTATAAATCCTTGAAAAATATTCCAGAACTTTGATCTTATCGGGATCAGTGTGAAACGTGTCAGCAGAAGAGAAAGGGACCTGCACGATCCAAATTTCTGGTTTGAGAAGTGAAGTCTTCGGAGAGCTAACATTCATTGATCATGCAGAAGTTCCATTCGATGACACCTACAAGATGATGTTTCTTATCATTTGTGATGGCGCAACTTCTATGATGACTTCTTTTCCTTGCGAAACAAAACTTGAGGATGAAACCACAGATTACCTCTTGCTTGGATTATCTTGACCTTTATCACTTCCACCCCAAATACATTGTTGGAGATCAAGGTTTACTGGGTCGAAACTTGAGGCTTTCTAAAACCGGAAGGGTGTAAAGTTTATCGCCCTGGGACCTCAAGCTCCATGGCCCATGGGGACAGAAACAACGATTAGGCTCTTCAAGAACCAGGTAAAACTTACCCTCGATGGTGCTAGAGCTGATCCGCTATGTCATCCATTCTCTTTCAGAGTTGGTAGACCAGCAAATTTAAGGACAAAATAACTAGGCTATGTTGGGAAAACGCAATGAAGAAAGTTCAAAAGGATTCCATTGGATCTTTGATGTGCAATCATGCTGAAAAATTAAAACAGTGTGTGAGAACTGTAAAGGTGGTAGGTTTTCATGTTTGATGAAGTGCAATACTGACACCACATCATCCGTCGCGCCGGCCCTCCTTCAAAAAGGACCTGTGATGGTGCTACTTGGTGTCAACGGTCTATGTTTCACGAATTTGTGGCGTTCACTCCAACATCATAAATATGCAGGAAAGCAATCCCATATCAACATACAACTTAAGTGCCTTAACATGAGAGACATGGGCAGTTTAAACTCTCAAAGTAAGCTCTCAAAGTATGGAAACTCATGGTGTGGATCTACAGTAAAGATTTACAAGTGGTAGCTTGGAACAAATCAGCATCAGAGAATCAGAAACCAAATAGTGCACCAAAGAAAAAGTCTGTTGCGCTCTCAAAGTTAACTCTTGGTGTGGATCTAGAGTAGGTTTACAAGTGAACTCCTCAAACAAATTAGCGCCCGAATCAGAAACAATAGTGAATCAGATAAACATTCTTTGTCAACTCTCAAAGTCAACTCTTGGTGTGCATGTACAGGAAGTACTATTCCAAAACAAATCAGTTTCAGAGAATATGAACCTTTAGTAAGCCAGAAAAAATACATACAGTTTACCTTTTTAAGGGTTTTTCTTCCGTCGGTGCGGCCTCGACCTTTTTAGCCATGGACCCACCTAGACTCTTTCTGAAAAACCTGCCGATTGCCACAACAGTGAAGCAAGTCTGGGATGCATTGACAAAGAATGGGCTGGGCGTCAGGGCTTCAACACGTCCAGGCCACCCGAACGGGACAAGGTTGCAGCTCTGTTTTTTTTCGCCTACTATGAAAGTGAGGCGAACGTTCAGGTTGCTGTGAATAGACTCAATGGTCAATACTTTTTGGGTAGCTGCATCCCTGTTGTGGCAGAAGTAGCGCGACCACGAGCTTCGGGCATGTACTACCATGTGAATGGCCCTCCTGTGGTGAGGCCCTCAATGGCACCAGGTGCAGCGGCATCGGGTGCAGCTACAGAAAGTGGACCTCATGCACCATGGAGGGCGACTATTCCAGTACCGCCTCCTCCACCTACAGCTGTGTCAAAGTCGACCCCCACGTCACAACAAGCGCCTGCATTTCCTCCTACTCCTC
>Ga0126337_10002257_pt1 | contig 12155 bp, 7 predicted proteins | sample DipCmetagenome_FD_92527 | JGI IMG/M metagenome (GOLD analysis project Ga0126337, IMG submission 92527) | Coral microbial communities from La Bocana,Puerto Morelos, Mexico - Diploria C A metagenome | ecosystem: Host-associated > Invertebrates > Cnidaria > Coral | place: La Bocana,Puerto Morelos... | reverse complement strand
GGAAAAAAAAAAAAAAATAAGAAGAAAAGAAAGATAAAGGTGGAGAGGAAGGGAGAGGGGGGTGGTGGGGGGGGGGGGGGGGGGGGGGATGCTGTCCACGTTAGTCTATAAATAATGCGTGCAGCCAGTAAGTGAGTAAACTATTTGATTATAAACACGTTAAGCAAGCCGTGGATGTGTCAGTATAAAGAAAGCCGGCAGTTATAATGCAAGGGGCTAAGTTTTAAGAACAACGCAGCAAGATTTGCTTGTTCTTGCAGACAAGACGCCCACGAGTTTTTCCGTGTGCCATAGCTCTCTGTCTCCTATGGACACCACAATCTAACCACAGGCGGCAAGGTACCGCATGAAGGAACAGATTTCAAAAGAAAACTAAACAACAGATATGATTCAAGGCGTAGCCGCATATCTTAAGCCAACTTGCAAGAATAGGAAAAACATACACAAGGCTTCTGTTAATGGACCAACTAGTCCGTAATTATAATAACAAGTTGGTCAGGAGCAGTTATCTATATTTAACCACTGAGTTTGAGAGCATGCAATTAAAATGTCATCTTGACGCTAGGAAACAGTTAATTGGAGCTATTTTGGGGTGATGTAATAATTAAGAAGTTAAACACTTAAAAATCTTGAGCTAAGAAGTATAGGCTTATGGAAGTTCACGACAAACGAACCGATTATGCGAGTATTTCGAAGGAAATAAAAAGAAAAAGATAGAGAAACTCATAATCTCTTTTACATGAGTGTATGTGTAAAGAAAGTAACAGTAATTGTGGAAATGATAGCGAAATTTCATTAAGGTATAAAGTGATTATTTTGTTGCAAAAAAAAGGATCAGGTTTACATTGACAAACTACAGTTTGCTGTCACTTTGGGCTTGTCATGGCGAGCTTACAACATCTGCCGTAAAATATGACGAATATTGAGCAAAAAAATATCGAATACTGATAAAATATTCAAACAATGCTAAAATCGGGGAAAGCTGTACTTGAACAATCATTCTCTCTGCTCCAAACGTAAAATCCTCTTAGCTGTGTTGAGAACTCTTTGACAATCTTGCAGATCAACAGGAATATGCTAAATTACACTGACTACTGTGTGACGCATTGGGCCATTAAAATTGTCGTAATCTCTGCTATTGTTCCAGATAAAAAAAAAATAATAATCGGTCTGGAAATCTAAACCCCGGCAAATATACAGAGAGGAAAGGGTTATTTTGATCACCCAGAAGTCTTTCCATGACATGAGTGCGGTGATTTTAAAGTTCCGGTTGTTTACCCGGGTTTTAACACCATTAACTCCAGACAAATAGCTTTTTTCATGTTCCCGCTGGGAGCCCGCGCCACTCGATTAAGCGATGACTGACATTATCCTTCCACCGCAAACATACCCCGAATACCTTCAGTTTTACATATGGCGACTTAAGGGATGATTTTTCAAACTTGTTTTCTCGTTGAAAGGCCTGAAATCTTTTCAAAGAGAGGCCAAAAGTCTGCATTGGCACACCACAGCACTCGAAATGGGAGAACTATACAGGTCACCGGCAAAGAAGGAATTGTCTTCAAGGAAATCGTAAAAAGCGCCTTATAATTACATCGCATGTATGATCCTTGTTGATCTTATCAGGAGAAAAAACACTCCAAGTTTAAATTAATAACATAGCAATGAATGGAATGGAGTAACAGTCAGTCACCCAAGGGTGGTGGGGTCACACTTTTGATTGAATAAATAACCAAGGCGGGTGACTTTAGAAGATCAGTTGGACCTGCTCGCGACACTAGACACGTCTCGAAAGATTTCAAACAGCGTTTTGCTTGGGTTGCTTGGGTTTTGCAGGAGGACGACCGTACAGCTTGTCGATATGAGGGCTGCAGTGTTCTTTTTCAGTGTAATGCTACTGTTATCAGGTAAGGGATCCTTTTCGTTCAATGACGAATTTCAGCTAGCATTGAGTCAATTTTCGAAGAATTTGGCGCTTGAGATTTATCCCGCGATAAAGTGGTACTGTATCCTTGTATTAGAACGATAACGTAATAAGTCGTCTTTGATTTCGAGACAAGACATAATTTTTTCACCCTGTGTACTATATTGTGATGCAGTTTACAATTCAGCTGAGTTCATTTTAACCCCGTCGCGCGCGCGCGGGGTAGCCTTTACTTTTCAGCACGCTCCCATTTATTTTAAACGTCGTTCTAGCGCGTTCCTTTACAAGGATTAGTGACTTGTATCTCCCGATCATCTCCTATAATTGTTTTGAAGTCGCTTTACATTACAAGAGGGAATTTGCGACACGTGCTAGCGGCAGTGTTTACGGGAATCGAAGTCAGTTCGAGGCTTAAAGCCAACAAAAACACTCGCCATAGCTTAGATCTTCGGCGTTTACATAATTCGAAGTACAAACGCTTTTCTATCTGTTCGGAAATCGCCGCTTTTAGTGGCGAAATTTTTGAATTTGGGCGTTTATATGTATCCTTTTCCCATATCCTGTCTTCCGAACAATTTGTCATCTCTGCTACATAAACCAGACGTGAAATTAAGTCATTGAATGAATTTACTAAATAAGTATCATAACTAAGGCGGTATCTGAAATCGGTTTTCACTGAATTGGAGGGTCATGTAAACTGCAAGAAACTTTCGCTGTTTCCTTCCCTAGAAAACAGGTTTAGCAACGGCTCTTACTAAATAGTCTTTTTTTTTTTGGTGATGACTAAATCAGAGACGACCAGAGATCTTCTTTAAAAAAATTACAAGATCGCGCTGTCCAATTACTATGAAATGTTTGCAGTCTCAGCACATCCGAGAAGTGTTGAAATGCCGTGTTTCTGAGTGAAAACATGCATCATATATTTTTAGCCCACTAAAGTAATTCGCATGAGAAAATGCGTGTGTACGTAAGTTTATTTGCTTTGACTTCGAACATTTTCGTTCGCCGAAACGGTTTCCTCTTTTGATGAACTTCGTAATGGGCAAATTGCGTGTCGGTAAAGTGCTTCTTATTCTCAAAGGGTATTACATTAATTGCATGAAGTTGCTGAGATTATCTCCATTAAAAAGCTTGTTTGAGCCGGGAGGGGCAGAAATCTCGAGCGTGGCACTACGAAAGCAAACAATGAAAGAACAAGATAACACTGTCTTGAAGTTCTGCTCAAAGTTTTGACTATAAATGGATAGATGACTTTATCTTTGAATCAGCAAAATAATGTTTGAGGGACCTAATGCAGAAAACACATAGTTTTTGGGCATTGGTGGAAATGAAAATTAAACAAATTATCGAATGTATAAGGCTTCTCGAAGGCAGAAAGATAACTGATTTAAACGTGCAGCGCTGAAGCAGCTGCTGGAAGATAAAAGAACACATCTAGTTTAGTTGCAACCCCCTGATAATAAATACCATATCGTATTTGACATTTTAGTGTTAACTATCACTGTATATTTTATAGAAGAGTCGTTCGGTCTTTTGGCGAGTCTGTCTCAAAATTAATCATGATTTAAGCATTTTCAGTACAATTATTCAACATTTAAATTTCCTTTCCTTGGACGAATTTTTTAATTGTGTTTTTCCGTTGCCGGCGCTTAGGAATCACTATAGACTTAATTAAGCTCGAATTAAGAGGACTGCTGTACAACTAACCTGCTTAGTCCTGTTAAACCGGTTTCCTTGATTACAAGTGCCGTGGGACAGTTGAAGTTTGCTAACAAAGAAATACTACTTGACGAATAAATATCTATTTTAAAGTCAGGGCAGAATGATAGCTATTTCCCATCAGAGGCTGTGACCTTAATTTGACTTTTTTCCTTTTCATGGCTTTGGTTGCCATTTCCATTCAGTATTAAAACTTGGAAAAAAGTAACAAATTTTTTTTTCGTCCTGCAGTTATCGAGGGGAAGAAAGGAAGAAAGAAAGATAACGTGAAAGGATGTAACAGACCATGTGTCAAGATACGGAAACCAGTTTGTGCAAACGACGGAAAAACCTACAGAAACTTATGTCTCTTTAACATCGCCAAGTGCAAGGCGAACAAAACTGGTGGTTTTCTGAGAATAAAAGCTCAGGGATCTTGTCGGAACGAGACAGCGAGAAGCATCAAGGAGAGATCAAAGTGCTCTGCGGGATTAGCGGATTGCGTTCAAGTTGGCAACTCCACAAAACACTCCGTGTGTGGGAGCGACAACAAAACGTACCAGTCGTTTTGCTTCTTTCGCGTTGCACGGTGTCAGGCCAAACAAAAGAACAAAAATTTGACCGTTCTTTACAAGGGAGCGTGCGGATACCCTAAGACGAAGAAAGCAGAAAATTGCCCACTTGCAAGACAGTGCGACAATCGGGAAGATCCTATATGCGGCAGTGACCATAAGACCTACAGAAACAATTGTTTTTTCGTCGTCGCGAAGTGTCAAGCAACGAGGCAAAACAAGAAATTAACACTCAAGAAGAAAGGTAAGCTAGAAAATGCACAGTGTTCATAATTTTAGTACGAAATATTTCGTTGGTTGACATGGCCTTGTTGAAGTTCTTATCTTATTCTTGGCAAACATGAATGAATGAAAATGAATGAAACTCGTTTTATCGAAAATATTCACAATGTGTTGAATGTTTTTGTTAAGCGTTATGACTAACCAAGGATCCGTATCAACCAATAGCATACACAAGTTTATCTCAAGTTAAAACGATGAATTTAACTGATAACTTAAAAGAAAATTCCGACCACATGCAGAGGTCAGAATTTTTAAAAGGTTATTAAATACTTCTTCAAAATTTCTTCACTTGATTGAGAATGCTTTTGTCAGCCAGTTGATCAAAAAAGTGACGAGGTTAAAACGCTCGCTAAAGCAAACAAACGCACTCGCCGCAATGTCGTTTGGCTTTATAAACATGACCTAACTTACGCAAGGGTTTTTTTTTCAGTTCAGTTGGTTTATCGTTCATTTTATGCGGAATGTAAGATGCTGTAAAATGAAAGCCATTCGTGTTGCATTTCAGAAATGAGACACTAATTCTCTAAGCATGCACTATCGATATCCAAAACCTGTTTACTCAATGCGGGAGTTATTTATCTTGGCTTTGGGAAATACCCTTTACTGATGTATTCGTGACATCCGATAAGAAGGCAGCAGCCGTGGAACTGAACAGGTATCTCTGCTGATCTTGAAAACGAGTTGCCTGTTTAGAATTAAGAGACAAAAATAGTGACCATATGAAACGCATGCCAAACAAGAAAAAACGGAAATAGTCGCTCCGGAAGCGCTAAATGTTTGCAGGTGTGGTAACTGATGTTCTCGATGAACTTAACACACCGGCGAGGTACATCAAGATTTCTCCCTTGGTAACCTCCTCTCCTCACAAGCACGACCTTCCTAACAACTTCGCCGTCTCAATCAACCTTACCTTCCTAAGTAAGACCTCAAGAGCCTGTCCCCTCCAAAAAGTCATAAAAAAAGCCATAACGAGTTTAAAGGGGCACTGTCACGACCACGACTTCCAAAAGTCAAAACCATTAGGACCTTTTTGCAGTGTTCGAAACTTAAAAACCTAACAATTACTTTATCCTTTAAGAACCTGATAATATGGCGAATTTCAGCCCAGGCAAGTCATATGGTAAAGTGTTTCGTTCTTAAAGATGCGTTTTCAAATTTTGCTTGGTCTCCTATACGCACCAAATCCATTTGGCGCGTATAGGACACCAATTGATTACCCAGCTAGGGGGGCTGAAATTTTGTTGCGATTACATGACGAATTTCAGCCCGGGCTGAAATATCAGACATCTTGTTTCCTAGAAAACAAAACACTGCGCACGTCCAACCTATTGTAGCTTTTCAGCCCTGGCCGAAATTCCGTGTCGATTATATGGGATTTTTTCAGATTTTTCAATACGTTTGCCCGGGCTGGAAATCCCAGCCCGGTATGGTAAACGAGGCTAGGATTTTCAGCCCGAGCTAAATTATGACCGGGACCGGAATCGTTCTCGATGTAATCACCAATTTAATTTTAAGAGGATTTGTTTCAGAAACAGGTCCGCCCGGCTATTAAAACCGGGCTAATGTTAAACTGAAAAAACCTGGCCGACGTTTTCAAATTTTATTATTCATATTCGAATATAAAAGTTACTAATTTCATTTTTTCTCCCTTCAACAATGCACTTGATATCTTCAGACTTTTTCATACGCAACAGCGAACGTACCCGCCATAAGGCAAACTCACCATGATCATCTCCATGAACAAGCAACTTGCAAAATGTAAACGGAATCGGCGTAAAAATGATCAAGCATAATATCGCGACCAAATTCTGGTCATATTTTCTCGCAAATTTCTGGCGATTTTCCTGCTTCTAGTACTTTTCATCCCGTTTCTTCGAAAACTGTGTACAGTGTACGCTTCGAAAAACTGTGTAGGGCACGTTTCGTAATGGCTATGAATCCAAAAGGTAGCATCATAGTTCGCAAAAGAGGCCTATGATTATGAGACCTTCCAAAGTTCTTCAGTTCGTTGTATGTTTTTGTTGGCGAGTTTGGGGATTGACCGGCCATACACAAAACCTGTGAAAATACAAAAGGTGATCGTGTGTGCTCATACAACTAACCAAAAAAAGCATTGCGACTAATTCATGCATTCATAATCTATGAGCATAAAATAAAAGATGTTCAGGGCCAAGGGCCTACCAACATAAATCTTAGCTTGTCTTTTTTTTTTTTTTGTTTCTTTGATGTTTACTGGGCTTCTTAACCATTTCCCTCTATTAACTATATTACAAACACTGAAATGATTTTTTTTAAGATGGAAGCAAGATTACACTTTCTCGCCATTCTATACAATCTGCAAGTCACATCATCAAAACGCCCTTGTCCGTTTTAAGACCAGACAGGAAATAAAAAATACCTTAATTTTCTGATTAGAAATAAATGCTAAGAATATGCGAATTGGGGACATGTGTTTACTAGAACTGATTTTATACAGTAGTAACTGGTTTGTGTTTTTAATTAACTGTAACCCCGTTTTCACTTACATACACACTCAGAGAACGTCCCTGCTGTTTCTAAATAATCTTTGGATGAGGAAATCATTCATCGGCTGTGGAAGGGCCTACGTTATCGGAATAACATAGGCCCGCCGGTCCACAACACGCTGCGGAGAAATCTTAAGGCGCAGCTTTATATCTAGTTAGGCTTCCGTCCACACTAATCCGACATGAAAACGAAGCTTTTCGAAAACGCTCTTCAACCTGGAGGAATTTGAAAACGTCGGGTTCTCGGAAAACATTTTGAAATAGATAATCATGTGAATTCTCTGTCCGTGTTTTTTGAAAATGACCCGTGATTGTTGCGTTTTGAAATTCCTTCGGCTTGGTGCGGATGGAAAACATTTGGTGCGTTTTCAGAATGGTATTCCGTTTTCAAATTTCTCGGGGTTGGTATGAACGGGACCCTCGTGGGGTACTGTTCTAAATTTATGGCTAGTAGGTAGACGCAAAAGGCGAAGCGACCAAGTAAACTAGAAATGCTTTGTTAACAACATGGTGACGATTACGTCATATGTAAACCAAAAATACAGTACGTGTTGTAGCCATTGTCCATGCTGTATTTTCAAGCAATCAAGATAGGCTGGCCTTCCAAGGTTTTCACGGGCGAATTGTTGCCTGTTGCGCTTGGTCGTAATTGACCAGAGTATGCCAGACTTAGAAGTCACTCTTTAACTACTCTTATTATATGGCTAGCTTCCTGATTGGGCAAGATAAGCCATATCCTGCGCTGTGATTGGATAGCCGAGCAGGCACGATGGCGCTATCTATCCGCTCGGGATTACCCGCTTTCTCCCGAGCGCGAAGATATTTTTGGTGTTCTTTATGCCGTGTAATAAATCCTTGTTCGGTCAAGTTGGCTGAAAATTAACTCTGTCTCGGTCCAAACACGCCAAAAGAAAACTTGGCCTAACTCCGGCATTATTGACTTCGCGCTTTCAAAATAACCCATGTTCATGGTGAACTTATTGCAGAAGGCCGTTTCCTCTAAAATGTCAAAAGTAGTTCACAAAGGGCTTGGAGTAGCTGAATTAAGCTAAAAAAAAACCAAGATAATTCTCATTCCACGCATAGGCGACTTTTTGATATAATTTTTCGCAGTGCCCAAGGCTAAATGTGCTGAAGGGCGAGCTTGTGCCCTAATTGAAGAAGCAAGTTTCTTCAGAAAATTGCTTCAGTATTTAGATGCCTGAAATTTCTACAGGAATTTATTAAATCCAATCGAAGTTGTGACACAATTGTTGGAATTTTTGAAAAGGTTATAATCGACAAAACTTACCCAAACTTGCTAGCTCTTTACCTTTCCTGTTACTTAAAGATGTGGTCAATTTAAAATTTGTTGAGCAATTGTTGTAAGAGCACAAGAGAGGCATAAGCAGACTTATGAAAGACAGCTCAATGATGAAACGATATTGAAATTCTAGTAACGCTATCTAGCTGGAAACGTTTGGGCAACTCACAAATTCGTCCAACTTTTGAATGAAGGAATTACAAATGGGTTCTGTACTTATAAGTTGTTGCGTGATTTCTTCAGCGTTCATATGTATATTATATCACAAATGAACGTACTAATGATCAATTTAATTATCAATCTCGTTAATATGTTTCCGAGTGCTATGTCTTTCATAGCCTTAATGAGAGTTTTTGGAAGCAAGAATTCTTCAAAGGATTATTACCTTCTCAAATAAAATGTTGGTGACATAACTCGACTGAACGGACTGATAGGTTAGTGATTTATGTCGTCCCTTGTGAAGAGGTCTGAGAAATATCTTGGCTCCACCGAAAGCGTGATAGAAGTCAGTGGAGAGAGTTGATGACCGGCGCTATTTTTCGCTATGAAAGAAGGAAATGACATTGATCGTGATTTGTGTTTAACTCGCTGTAATAGTTTGGTACTTTTTTCAGTGATACATATGCTTCGATTTATTTTACTGCCAAAAATCGTGAATATAAAATACCCTTTTTAAAGCCTAGTTCACACAAGCGACATAACGACATAATGACTTAAGCATAACGACATAAGAAAGATGTTTTGTCGTTGTCTGTGCAGTGCGAACATCCTGACTTAATGACCAACATAACGACACAACGACAGAAGGAAAAAACTTTTTAATATCGATGTTTATAACATAACCGAATGTCCTCATGTCATTATGTCGTTGTCTCACTATTGTGAACCGTCAACTATTTTAACTACACGCATGCTAGATTTTTTGTATTGCATGTATGACTTAAAAAATGCGCGATGATTCTAGCCTGGCCCAAGCCGCTTTCGAACTTAAGTTATCGGCAACTTTTTTTTTACTGTATTTAATTGTGTCAAGCTTTCTGGGGCCGAGTTAAGAACTGCTACGTGAAAATATGATGTATATTTTACTGAGGGCAGATTACTTGATGTTATTATTAATATCTACCATATGGCCTGGCACGATATATTTGGTTATTGCATACCTGTTTATTTCACATCTGCTTACTAAATAAGCATACTATCATAAAGGGCATGAACTCATGTGCACCTTTACATTTTTAAAATTAAATCAATGCTTAATTAAAAATTCTTTGCTTCTAAACGAGACAGTAGCACTTAACAATGATTTAATTTAAGGAAATCGCTTCAGTTACCTCACTCCGGGTTAAAATCAGTCGATAACAAGAGTTTAACGAGGTCTCCAGAATAGTCAGTAAAGAAGAATGTTAATGCGCATCGTTCAACATTAATTTTTGATAAAATCTGCTTTTGAAGCTTAATCTTTTGATATAAAATACATCCTCGAGCTTTTCGAGCTTCCCAATTTTTTGAGCAAATTTCATTCCCCTGAATGGTCAGGAAAATCGCGATTTTACTATAGTGAGTTAAAGTGGATGGGTTTTGAGTCTTAGAGGAGGTTGCTAAGGAACATCATTTTGAAGTATCCAGTCCCCCACACAAGACTCGCGCAATGACTCATAGTAGTCTTGGTGGCATCTGCTGACCAAATACAAACAAACGCAGACTACAAACGAATTAGCTAAATGCATTTTCACAATAACAGCAGAAATTCTTGCGCGCTCATTGGCTAATTTTCATTGTCAATTAGCGAACAGACACATGAATTTACAATTTATGCGATGCGTCAACAAGCGAGAGCGCACAATTTGACAATTTGTTATCGTAAAAAACAAATAAACGTGAGTATTTCATGCGTCTATTCTGTTATTGTCAATGAATTTCGTCATATCATTGCCTCAAAAATCCACAGCTACTTTAACAAAGTTATTACGAAATTTATGATCAATAACAGGACAGACGCAATTTGTTAAATATAGCTATTTTTATAGAGCTCGGATAAATATAATAGTTTACATTTCGTTTAAATGTGATTTCTTTCAGGTGCGTGTGGGGGTAAAAAGTCTTTTAAACCGTGTCCAAAGAAATGTCCTTCAAAAGACCGGCCTGTGTGCGGAACTGATAACAAAACATACAAAAACGGCTGCCTTCTTGCCGCTGCCAAGTGTGCACTGCCCAAAAAAGAAAGGAGCTCTCTTCGCTTGCAACATAATGGACCGTGTGGTGCGCCTTCGACGCCAAAACCTTGCCCCAGGTGGGAGGACTGCAAAGTCGTGGACAAACCCGTGTGTGGATCGGACGGGAAAACCTATCCGAACATATGCCGTTTGCGAGTCGCCATGTGTCACGCCAGGAGAAACAAACATAAGCCAATTAAACTACGATACAGAGACGAGTGCAAGAAACGAAAGAATGGAAACAAAGGAAAGAAAGGAAAAAACGGAAACAAAGGGAAGAAGAGCAAAAAGGAGAGGTTCGGCCGTAAGGGAAAAAAGGACAGGCGGGATTAGAGGTTTCTTGTAAGAACTGGACATGTGTTGAACCCATTTAAGAACCTTCGTCAAATAGTGCTCCGCGCGTCTTCAATTTCACAGCCGCCTAAACAGGAGGAAAAAGTACTGCCCGTTAAACCAGTGCAATTAATATAATACCAAACCCCTTTTATACGGGAGAAATATATATATGTATATCTATATACAGGACATCAGTTAAATGTATATTCGAGCCCGATCAGATTTATCGTTAACTCAAAAGGGCGGACTAGCAGTTCTTGGGCGCGCGAAGCACAGTGGTCAAGGAAGATTCTTCATAGTCCTGCGAGCCTTTCTTACACAAATTGAAGCGATGGAAAGTGATGAGGACAAAATCTTCTTTGAACGTCACGGTTGTTTTAAGCAATGCGTTACTTCGCGTTGATTTTATTATTGTTATTTTTATAAGTACATTTAATCTCTTTCATTACCGTTGTTAAGCTATCCCCATCTAGGTATAAGATTTTTTTCCTGCGCTTCTATTGGCGGGTTATTAAGCCCACAGTTCCACGCAAGCACGCAAAAATCCTCTAAGTGAATTACTTGGTACCTCACAGGCTCCGTCACACACAACCCCGAAGGAAAGTGAAAACGGAAGGTTCCACTCTTAAAACGCATTAAATATTTTCCATCCACTCTATGCTGGAGGAATTTCAAAGAGAAACCATCACCGGTCATTTTGGAAAACTCGTCAAGGATCACACATAGTCGTGACGCCACGAGAGAAGAAGCCGGCGTTCTCAAATTCGGTTTGATGAGCGTTTTCGATAAACACCTTCTTCACAACGGATTAGTGTGGACGGGACCTCATAACGATAGTGAAAGAAGAAATAAAAGAAGTTGTCAATTTTTTCGTATTCAACAAGTATTATCCATGATTTCTTTTATTTAAACGAAACTCCAGTTGAGTTGTTTCTAACAATGATCGCCAGATTATTTACTCTCTCAAGAAAACGTTTTTCTGAGTGGTAAGGAAGTGTTAAGATTTTTCGAGATTTCCTGCAACTAATAAAAGAACCAACGGCCGAAACTTTTGTTCTTCAGATTTACTACGAGATTAGATTGTTTTAGTTTTATGGATGAGATTTTTAGACGCATTACTTATACTTGGATGACTATTGAACAGTACCTGACTGCATGTTTCTGATCAAAAATTATGGTACACCCCTCTGTAACAGACCCAGCGGAACCCGACCCAGTGGATTATTCTCCCCTACCCAGTGAAAATTTAGCCTCCCCAGTACCCAGCTATTTTTATGCTTCCCCAGTGCTTCCCCAGTGACT
>Ga0126337_10002255_pt1 | contig 12156 bp, 9 predicted proteins | sample DipCmetagenome_FD_92527 | JGI IMG/M metagenome (GOLD analysis project Ga0126337, IMG submission 92527) | Coral microbial communities from La Bocana,Puerto Morelos, Mexico - Diploria C A metagenome | ecosystem: Host-associated > Invertebrates > Cnidaria > Coral | place: La Bocana,Puerto Morelos... | reverse complement strand
GACTCTCCTCTTCCTCAGTGTGAAGGCTATTATTATTACTATTATTAATTGCTTAGCAGCTCTGAGATGTCCTAAAGATGTTCTTGGGGGCGCTTATGACACTACTAGTCTCCAGTCTTCTTTCATGATCACTCGCGGCTATCAGTGACGTCACAAGGCTGTGTTGCCGCCAATTTTGGGCTCAACCAGCCAACTTGGAAAGGCTGAAAAAGCAGTTTTCGCTTACCGTACGCGAAAAAAAAGTTGGCAGTGTTTGCAAGTAAGGTTCATTAAGTAAAAATCTCAGATACGAAAATTTCATTCCAGTAGCACTTTAAAACCAATCAGCGTAAATTGGTTTCAAAACTAGAGGCAATACTTTCCTTGGAAATTCAATGATATATTTTCATAATTCTCAGAGTACAAGGATGCTTTCTCGTTGTTTGACCGAGATGACAACGGAATCATCACTACAAGGGAACTGGGCTCCATAATGCGGTCTCTAGGGTTCAACCCGACTGAAGAAGAATTGCAAACAATGATAAATGAAGTTGATTATGATGGTAAGTGATGTAAGACCTTTACTGCCTCGGCCTGGTAATTGAGAATTAAAATCAAAACCTTTCGATAAAGAGCTCAAGAATTTGACATATTATTGCGCGAGGAAGACTCTCAGATAAAATGGACCGGGTGCTCTTTGTACGCATATTTGGGGGTTAAAAACGCGTTTTTAGTACCCCTTAAGGCGTTCAGTCTAAAAGGTAGACACCGAGGTGTTTTCCGGTACCTTTAAGGGTACTGAGCCGAAGATCAAAATATGACAGGAGATAATTTGAACCTCTTATGATTGAAAAAGGTTTCAAGACACGGCCACAAATCTTGGTACATCTTAGGGTTTCAGTTTTCAAAACTGCTGGCGAGCGCCCCGTGCCTTTTGGTATGGGAGTCTCCTTCGTGGACTGGTGAGATTTTATGGGACAACTGTCGGTGAATCTTGGACATAAAATTGGGCCCTATACAGACATACATACATACATACATACATACATACATACATACATACATACATACATACATACATACATACATACATACACACACACATACATACATACATACATACGTACATACATACGTACATACATACATACATACATACATACATACATACATACATACATACATACATACATACATACATACATACACACACACATACATACATACATACATACGTACGTATGTACATACATACATACATACATACATATATACATACATACGTACATACATACATACATACATACACACATACATACATACATACATACGTACATACATACACACATACATACATACGTACATACATACACACATACATACATACGTACATACATACATACATACATACATACGTACATACACACATACATACATACATACATACTTTTATTGACGCTCCCTAAAAAGGGTTTTTCAGCTCAATACAATACAATTACAAATACAGATTTAAATTTAGATTAATTAAGAATATAAGTATAATTATAAGTACAATAAATATGTCAGAAATATTCTAAATGTAAAAAATTAACCTCATAACGCGTTTGCGAAATGGCGCCTAAAGTTCCTCGGGTATTTTAAAGATTTAATGTTACTATTTAAAGAGCTCCAGAGTTAAGCTCCTCTGCAGGTAAAAGAGCGTTGTCCTGTTGACAGGCGGCGTAAGGGGATATCCAAGGCACTAGACGATCGAGTTTGTCTATTATGGTCGTGGGAACGTAGTTTAAACATGTCGACGAGATAGTCTGGAACAAGTTTGTTAATGCATTTGTGCATCATGGTTGCATCGTTTAGAATGAGTCTCTCTTTAATTGGAAGCCAGTTCAATGATCGCAGCCCATCCGAAATATGATCATACTTTCTTAGTCCCAAAATCATTCGTCCAGCGAAATTTTGGACTTTTTGTAACTTGGCAATATTGCTGTTGCTGGTATTACTCCAAACAGTTGAACAATACAGTAGTTTACTAAAAACAAAGGAATTCATTACTAACAAAAGCGTTTTCCTGTCCAGCAGATGCTTGATTCTTGATTAATTTGTTTCAGTTTAAGAAGACAATTCGAGACGGTTTTAGTGATATGTTCGTTGTAACTGAGGCATGCGTCGAGATGAACACCTAAGTCTTTAACAACAGGCACAGGTGTTAATTCTTTATCAAGCAGTCTTATACTGAATGATGAAATTTTCTGCAAGAGTTGTGGTACTCCAACGGCTAAAACTTTAGTTTTGCCCGGATTGATCAAATTAAAGGGAATGTTTACAGCACCACTGAGATATTCTCTTGAGATCTTCGTTCAAGGCAGAGATAGACGTGGATAGTTCGGCAGGTGAGAAGGACAAATACAGTTTGCACTCGTCGACATAGGAGGCAGATATACAACGTTTAGGAACGGAAAGGAGGTCGTTAACGTAGATTGTAAACAGAACTGGACCTAAAATAGAACCTTGCGGAACTCCGAACTCGAGTGGGAGTACTTTAGAAACTGCATCACCAATTCGAACGCACTGTTGTCGGTCCGAAAGGTAACTCGGGAACTTGGAACCAATCTAACGCACACTGGGAAAAGTCAAGACTTTGTAGCTTGGATAATAAGATGTCGTGTCGAATACTGTCAAATGCTTTAGACATATCTAGTAAAACCATGATCGAGACTTTCTTGTCATCCATAGCCTGGAGTAACTGATCCGTAACGTACAACAGAGCTGTTTCTGTCGAGTGAAGCTTTCTGTTTCCGCTCTGATGTACCCCATCAATTTATTGTGTTTAATTAGATATTCCACAAGTTGTCCATGTACTAGCCTTTCAGTAATTTTTGAAACTATAGGCAATAATGAAATGGGGCGGTAATTGCTAAGGACGTCTGGGCAAGAATAGGCGTAATTTCTGCCGTTTTCCATGCACGTGCGAACGTGTTGGTGAAAAAAGAGTTGTTCACAATGTGGGTAATTGTTGTCAGTGTACAGGGTAGACAGTCTTACAGAATTCTAGAAGATATTTTATCCATTCCTGGAGCCTTGTTAGATGGTAGTCCTCTAATCACCTTTTCAACCTGACTTCTGTGACTTGGTGGAGCGCAAATAATTCCGGGCTAACGTTGGAGGACATATGTAAAGGAGTCGCAACATCCAGATTTACATTAAGTCCATGATGTAAAGTCCATGATGTCTCGTGGAAGGCCCGAAAACAAATGATTTCATCGCAAAGCACGTGTATACGAGACTGTTTTGATTTCTCGATCGTTAGCTCGTTTACAGTGATGATTCTGGATCAAGCAAGTCAACACAAACCAGCTATGTTTTGTCGTGATACTTTTGTTATATAACTTACGAACACGACTTTGAATCGCCTTGAACATTAAAGAGGGTCAGAAAAGAGAAAGATGGTTCAATAAAAACAATACGGTCAACTTAACTTATGTTGCTTCTACCTCAAACAACTTGCGTAAACCTTAAAGGCGTAATGGAATATACCAACGTTATTTCCAAAATACTATGCGTACGTAAGCTAAAGAACAGCAGGTGTTTTTTTGCTGGCAGGGTGCAGGTTGAAACGCCTGTTATTCCAGGGGAAGTCGAGTGTAAGGCTTAACTGCAAGCAAACTTAGAATAACCGGAGCTCTATTCCGGCTAATAAAGTGCTAAGTATAGTCGCTCCAGCAACCTGCAAAAGCATCTGCCCTTGCTAGAAGCCTTGTGCTCCATGAGTCTCGCGTAGGTATTCAGATAAAAAATTAATTCAGCAAAGATAATTGATGCACGATAACCGAGGCCGGCCAGACTGGAGTAGACAACGGAAACAGTTGATCATAACCTCCATGAGCTATTCGTGATCAAAAACATCCCTTGAGGGTTTACAGCTGCAACACAACCAGCTTATTGAAGGGAAATACTTTCGTCTCCTCCCGTGTTCCCTAACACGCCCCCAGCCCCGCTACCGCTACCGCCACCGCCACCATCCCCTCCCAACTACCATTAAGACGCGTCGCATATTTGACTTCCCCTTTCCTGCTCACTATTTAGAATGATCCCACTTTTAAGATTTTCCTTAACGCAGGCAAACCTAAAGTTAACGATCGATTAGTCCTTTGAACGGGTTACCGCTTTATATCAACTGTAAAGCCTTGAACAAAGATCCTGCTCGAGTGAACGCTGATTCTCAAAGGAGATTTAATCAGCCAAACTTGAAAAGGAAAACGATGATAAGTCCCAGACTACTGCAAAGCTGACACAACGTCGTATATTGAAAAAAATATTTCAGCTGGCCAGGCCAGCCTTCTTCAGGTTTATATGTTACTAAATTATGAATGGTTTTATTTGTCACGACAACTACCATTACATAATATTTTATTGCATGGCTTGTGTTTGTAGCCGATATAACGCGCGCTCTGATTGGTTAATTTTAGAGCATTACTCTGGCATAATGCCCACGGACCGATTACGGTGCCCCAAGACCAGAGCACAAAGTTATATAATGAACAACTTGTTGACCACGAAAGTTTCAAACCACGGCCATGTCGCATTGACCTTGCTCTCGCTCGGTCAATAAGGCAAGGTCTCGGTTTCAGATTTTCCCCTCAAGACTTTACTCTTGGTTGATAAATGGAATACATTTTTGTTTAAAATATTCTGTTAGAGCCTTGTAGTAGTTATTGACTTATCACTGTTGTATATAGGCAAACTTAGCTGGGTCGTTTCGTCTTTGGAAAAATTAAGTATCTTACAAAAGGTCATCGTAACGTGAATGCTTCAGGAACTTAAGTGGAGCGATAAAAAATTGACTCGTTTCCAATAGGCGAAACGGTCTGGCTTTGATCGGGGAGCCCAAACAGAAGAAGCGGTTGATAAAAACAAGACGTTTATGAGACTGTGTCGGTATAAAAGTAGACTGATTGCAGCCGGTTGTTTTTCTTAGTGTCAGACGAGATTTTATTCGTGAACACGAGCTCAAAGGGAAGATATTATCAAGAAGGGGTTTGGGCGTTGAGTGCCGTTCCCATCCAACCTCTATCCCAGGGCTTTTCCGTGCCAAGTGGCACCAGGCACCTATCATTCCTCGTCCAAAACACTTCTTGTCTCGCCTCGTGATCCCTGCCCTGATTTCGAGAGAAAAACAGATTGCTAATCTACTCGTGTTATGTAACAATTTCGTTATGAAATAAAATGGACCTAAAGTAGAACCTCTATGTTGAATGTTAGCACTCGCTAATATTAGGCAGTGTGTGTGAAAAGCGTTGGGCGAGCACAAATCATCGAAAACTCGCTCGTTTGGCGAGTACGATTTCTACTTTTGCGAAATAATTTCAGCTTAAATATTGAAAAATCTCTAAGCAAAAGCTTAGGTGCTTTTTTACCTTCGCTTATCTTTTGAGATTCTCAACTCACTTACGAAGAAAACTAGACGCTGTTTAAACTTTAACTAAAGCTTCGTAGGGGATTTTGCACGGTAAAGAAGAAAGATGCGAACTTTTCATACGACCGCTTGCAAATTAATATGCTCAGTAGTGATTATAAAACTAATGTCAAATCATTTCTTACAGGAATTGAACCTATATAAAAAAATAATCAAAATGTTTAACGCAACAGTTAAGCTTACATATTTACTATTTAAATTGAATCGTTGAGACCTTTATCCTGCATGACTATTTTCTTGTTTTTATCAGGCTCTCAGTCAAAATCGAAGTTTCTTCATTTTTCTTTTTTTAAATCTGAGGTATCCACCTCTTTCAACGTTTTCATCTCTTTCAAGCAATGGAATTCGTGGATCGACCCGTTTCGAAATCGCTCGTGATATTTTGGTGTGGGTTTCCCACGAATAGCGTGTGCGTTTGTGTTTGAGACGAACAAATAAAACATTTTTTCCAGAGCTTTTCGAAGCTTTCTTCATAAAACACAGAATCAACACTTGTTTTCCTTCCTTGATATGCACGCAGCGCGATTCTCATCTCCTGGTTCCGCGGAGCACCTGGAAAAATGACTCCCCATGTTTCTCATCCTCAGAGACCAAGGGGGTGCTAGCCGGAACGATGCGATATTTTTGGGCAAGAGATACTTTCGGGCGAAATGTCTCTCGCCCAAAAATATCGCATCGTTCCGGCTAGTAGCCCCCGGTTCTCCGAGGATGCATTCCGCGCTTGAAATAAACTTTCGCCCGGAAATATCTCTCTCCCAAAAATATCGCATCGTCCCGGCTCGTAGCCCCCGGTTCTCCGAGGGATGCATGTTTGGTGATCAAATACGACGAAAAACGGCTTGCATTTTTTAGAGTAAAAAGTTTTATTATGAAACTTAAAGTAAAGTTATGAAACGTGTTTCATAACTGACAGAGTTACATAACGGTGTTTGTAGAGATTGAGGGGGCGAATCAAACCTCGAGGCAAGTGCAAATATTTTGCAACTAACTTCTTTGTCACCTGAAATGAAATTAGTGAGTGAACAAAGGAGATGTTGTTTTTCTCTTAGGATGTTAAACAGTGATTGCCTTTCATCCAATAGGAAACTGTTTTTAAGAGGGGTTCTTAAAAATCTGTTTTGTCTCCAGATGGAGAATTTTTGCGTCTCGTATTTGTGGATTTCTTTGCCGCGTCAGTATCAGCCGTTCCATCTTTATCCGTCTGTGTCACTCCTGCAAAAATCTATTGTTTGAATCCTTGTTTTTTCAGTTGTTTTTGTTCGCGGGATTTTCTGGGGTTTTTTTGCCAGAGGGACTACAGTGAATCTTAAGCTTGTTACCGCCGATGCAAGGACGGTTATCCTGCATTTTATTATGAATAATAAAATAAATGATAAAAATAACATCAGTTCGCAGATTGGTCGAAAGTTCTTTAAAAGCCTGGAAAGTCTGAAATCATTTCAGTCCGTTACAAGGAATCAGCCATGAAAGGCCTTGATGTTAGTAGACTCACTGTTTGGAAAGATTGTATCGTTTTGAAAACTAGAGATGTTCTTAAAGGGTTTACTCGAGTTTCTTTTAAAGTCCGAAGAAATCTGTTGCCACAGAAAGGTGAGAGAATATAACTAAGGTACATTAATTTAATTTATCGGCCGCTTATTTTTATATTTTGCGATTTTACTCACGAACAACTTGGGATTTGCACACCTATAGGAAACGGTGTTATCGACTTCCCAGAGTTTGTTAAACTAATGGAAGACCAGAAGAAACCAGATGAACGAGAAGCCGACACAATGCTTGCGTTCAGAATTTTCGACGCCGACAACAAGGGCTACATCGATTCAGCCGAATTACGGTACATTCTATTAAATATGGACAAGAGAATTCCAGCGGAGGAACTTAACGAGCTGATAGTGATTGCGGACTTGGAGAGAGATAGAAAAATTAGTTACCAAGGTGAGTTATTGGTTTTCAAGACTCGTTAGTAGAGTTTTCTTAAAACAGGTCCTCAGATAATAATTACTTTAACGACAACTTTGCTAACATAGTGCGCGTTTACGAAAGATTTCTTCTGTATAATCAGAATGAGTGGCGCGTCGCTGGTCGTGGGTCGTGGGTCGTAGGTCGTGCGTGACGAAAATGCAAGCGAGATAGGTCCAACTGGACCAGATGATGAAAAATGCATTTGTTCCTGTTATAGATATCGTATTGTATTGTTCCTGTTGGCTCAATGTAAGTCGAGTGGTAAGGACATTTTTTCAGTGTTTGAATGGAAAGAAAAGAGACACAATGGGGATTACCGACGAATTGGACCATCAAGACTAGACCACATCGGAGTTTTGGACGGTTTTTTGAGAAAATTATCTCAGCGCTGGTTCAAAGAACTTTGTTATGCCCCCAACTAAAATATCTTTAACGATTGCAGAAGAAAGTGTCACGCGTCGAGTCCTAGGGACACAACAACTTTCGAATCCCACGTGATCAGGACGTGCACGTTGAAACCGTCACAAAGTTAGCAGACCCATTCAGAAAATATTTGAACCACGTTGTTATATTCGTAATTATAGACTGCTTAAGAATGAAAAGGAAAAACTTCTTGGGTCATGCCATAACATAACGGAAAAAAGTCGTGAAAAAGTTGAGAAAAAAAAGTCGGGAAAGAAAGTCAGGAGAAAAGAGGAGAAAAAAATGGGGAAAAAATTCAAGAAAGAAGTTGAGAAAAAGATGGGAAAAAAATTCGAGAAAAAAGTTGAGAAGAAGATGGGAAAAAAGGCGAGAAAAAATTAGGGGAAAAGTCAAGAAGAAAGTCGAGAAGAAAGTAGGGTAAAAAAGCCAGGAAAATATCCAGCAAAAAAGCTGGAAGAAAAGTCGGCAAAAGTTGTAAAAAACATTCGACAAAAAAAGTAGGGAATAAAGTCGAGAAAAAAGTCGGGAAATAATGAGTATGCAGGAAAAAAGACGGGGAAAAAGCCAGAACGCGAGTAAAACTTCAGGGAAGATTCAAAACTGAAAGTGTAATTTAATGGCACTTAATAAGCTCCGTACTGGCCTCAGTGGAATCAGATAGATATTTATTTGTTTTCCCCTCTGCCCCTAACATTGGGGGCCACAGGGGAACAAACAAAATTCACTGTTAAGTGTTTGGTATCCAATCCTTGTGTCAGTTTCAGCTCTTCAATGTCCATATTTACACTCAGGCCCCTTTCACACTGCGCCGGGAGAATTTAAAAACGGGGTTTTCACCCGCATAAGATGTTTTCAGTCCAAAGTGCGCTGGAAAAATTGAAAACGCAACAATTATAGGTCATTTTGCATTTGTGTTTAAGGAAAACTCGGTCTGCGACATAATGGGCGCGATCCATTCAACCAAAATCTCCGGATAGCTCGGTCTAAAACTGAATGGATCGACTCGGTCCAAGCGAAAAAGTTTCGAAAAAGCGGGTCCACCTTTCGAGGGGGACCACTTTTCTCCGTCGGACAAAATTTTGAACAATTGATTTTATAAACAGCTGAGCAAGACGCTAGACCAAGGAAAGAACTGACCAAATTGAGGGAAGCAGCTGTCCTTGAAAGCGCTCGGTCACAATTTTAATTTTCCATACATTTGTCTATAAATTGTTTTCCTGGAAGTGGAGCGAACTTATAAATATGACATTGCATAACTTTAAAAATTAGACAAATGTATTGAAATTTAAAACACGACTGGTGCGTTTTAATTGGGACAGCTACATCTCTCTAATTTGGTCAATGGAATCCTTTGTCTACAAAAAATCAGCCTCACCACTCGGCTCGAATTATCATGCCGAATTTGGTGAATCTGCGAAGTTAAATGAATCCGATCCAAGCTCGTGAAAATATAGGACGGATCCACGAGGACAGCTGTTGAAACATGTTGAGAATAACTGGCTCAAATTTGACCATCTTCAAACTTGGGCCAACAACATCCAACATGTCGCAACGCGTCGCAACAGGGCGGCCAAACGCGCGCAACATGTTGCGCCCAACAATGTTGCGATGTGTTGCGTTGACATGTTGCGATCGTTTGGCCGAGGCTTAAGGATAAATAACATTTCCACAAGGTGTTTCCGAAATAGACGCTACTTGTTTCGTTACTTGGCACAGTCCCAATATTAAGTCTTTAACAGGAACTAATGCACATAAAGCTTAAGAAATGTATATACGAAATTTATCCTGTGAAGTTTAGCCTTTAAAGATGTTTAATTTGTAGGGAAAGTGTTTATGTGAACAGAACTAGGGTATCTAAAAGATAGTAATGCTGTGGCGTATTCTGTTGATGCTGACATTAGCTAGACAGTCATCCATCTGCATTATTTGTATATTAAAAGAAATGTCTCGTGAAAGCGAAACAATATTAACCAGGTAAGTTAAGTGAGCATTAGTGAATTTGTTTCATTTTTAGTGCTATGATAATGTGTCATGGCATGTGTTAGTTTAACATAAGTTACGCCAAATGTTGACTCCCTTCTTTTTCGATTGTATTTTTTGTTTACTTTTGCACTAGTTGTTATTCTCTGTTTCACAGGTCAAGTAAACTCGCTCTTTTTTTAAATTAATAAAGATAAATAGTATATCAAAAAGCATGCTTGGTGTCACTTCTACCAAGAACAACAACGTATTTTGAAATGGTTACAAATATTTTGAAAAGTAGTGTGAATAATTGGTCAAAAAGATTTTCAAAGAAATTAATCTAATACAATGGGTTTTTGTATGGAATTTCCTACTATCATTTACAAAAGTAATATAATGCCTACTCGTCAATAAAACCAATAATTATTAATTTGCAGTTCTCTGGTGTTACTCAGTGTTTGAATTAAAATGGTTAAAAAAAACTCTGACAATTAGAGTACAATTTTTGGAAAAAAATGTACTGCCAATGTCTAAAATATAGGTAAAAGAACCTTAGAACTAAACGAAAATGACACTGAATGTCCTATTTACATGTTGGAAAGTCACTATCAGTCTATGCAAAGAGCATTGTTTATGAATTTACACGGCTGATTTGATGACTTCTTTGGCACTTTTGTCATTGAATACAACTGTTGCTTTAACAGTATGAATGCGTTCAGTTGAGTGTTACGAACAATTTTCTTTCATTTAAACATTAACCAAGTTATTTGATCGCTTATTAATAGAGTAATCCAACACGTGATTTTATTCGATACTTAGTTTTTATTCGTTCTAAAATAGCTCAGACTTCACACGCGGCCAGCAAATTACTTTTCGGACAGTGTTTTTTACGGTCAGTGATCTACGGACAGTTCAAGCTTTAGCCTTTCGACCAAGCGAGGTTTTACCCTTCAGGTACGATTGTTTTTCTTTTATTCTGTCGTTTTTAAGTCGTTTTTAAGTTTTATTTATAAAATCAGAAATCGCCTTTGTGATACGCCCCAAATACGATCGGCATGTAAGCTTATAAATCCTTCATTTGTACCTTGATTTTCAGAATTGCTATTTTATTAAAGTTATTAAAGGAATCCTCGTCTCGGTTATTGTCAGCTGCGATCTGTACCAGTGAGTTCTTCAAGTCTACATCCTCTTCGCTTTTGATGGCGTACAATTGTTTAATATTTTCAAATATATTTAAGAACATTGTGTCTTTGGCAGTGATCGTAGGAATACTGGCCATAACGTTTTTTGCGACGTTTGGTCTTCTTCTTCTGAATTTCTTCTATTCAGCTGTCTATAGCTTCCACAATTTCTTCACCTATCTTCTGAAGGTCAAAATCATCTCACTTACAGTTTCATCTCACTTTCAGAATCAGTTCTGAAAGTGATTCTTGTTTTGGCTTTTCTTCATAGATTAGGGGTTATGTAGATAACCAACTATGCTTTGTCCTGAAATGGAAGGACAAAATTATTAAGATTGAGTTATTACTGATGAGATCAAAAGAATATGAATCTTGGAAGTAGATAATATTGTAATGAAGATGGTAAATGTTAAGGTCGGTAATTAAATGTGAAAGATGAATTATTCAACATGACACGAGCGTGGGACAAAGAAATATCTGAGTATCTGAAATATCGGAGTCCCCGACAGGAGGTGCTAGATAATATTGTGGCAATCTTTTAGTGAGCTGGATTGAGATATCACTAGTTTTATGAGGTTTTGATGGATTCCATACATTAATTTTATGCGCTTGAAGATTTCTTAACGTTATTTTTTATATATGTTTATTCTAAGACAGACTGTTAAACATGTTTAGGTTGCCAATCAAGATAGCCCAAGGTACCGCAAGAAATTTAGGCTAACACATATGATAATATACTATGAGAAGTAGAAACCTTTTTAACAGGTTCAATCAAAAAGTATGTCTTAATTAGTTCACTATTGTTCAATTTTTATCCTGTTATTTTTACACTAAAATGAATGGTAAAAATTGTTAACAAATCACCACTTGGATTATTCATACTTGATTTACCTGAAAGGAAAATTGTTACTATTGGTAACTTTTGATGCCACATACATTCAGTAATGTTTGTTTTTTGAAAAGGTTCTTAGTCCTTTCAAAAAGCTGATTCAACCTTTGTTTCTCCTGTTGTCTGTAATTCAAGGAGTTATGTTTTTGTCATCTATCAAGTCATTGATCTTTTAGCCGGGAATATCAAGAAGTACCAAGCCATGAATATCGGCTTTAGTCAAAGCAATGGTAATATCCATGTAAACGGAGAGGAAATCAAGACCGCGGATAATCTTCAGCTTTTAGGCG
>Ga0126337_10002254_pt1 | contig 12160 bp, 7 predicted proteins | sample DipCmetagenome_FD_92527 | JGI IMG/M metagenome (GOLD analysis project Ga0126337, IMG submission 92527) | Coral microbial communities from La Bocana,Puerto Morelos, Mexico - Diploria C A metagenome | ecosystem: Host-associated > Invertebrates > Cnidaria > Coral | place: La Bocana,Puerto Morelos... | reverse complement strand
ATTCCACGAATTGTAACTTTTCTGTTCTCCTTTTTAATCACACTAACCTTATCAATATTGTCTTCTTGATAGGTGAACCAATTTTTGCCAGTGTGAATCAATGCCAACTGTAGCTTGTACTTTGTTGTCCAGTCATCCGCTTTTGGGTTTCCTTGAGTAGCTACAGCACAGATAACAAACTCGTAAATCAGGTCAATTTGTAGGTAGTCATTAGCATCATTGTCATTGCTAGGTGACCATGCGCCAGCTCCATTTAGTCGACCTTTAGATGCTATATTAACACCACTTGAGGCTGAAAACTTGTTGTCTGGAAATGCATCCTTGCTGGCTACACCAATAGCCTGCATTGGACATGCTGAAATAAGATTAGTTGAATGTTTATTATTGTAAACTTAACGGTATGTTTAAGCTCACTCATAACTGACCTAGCTGTTATTACTCGGAACATGAAGTTATAATCATGTTCAGTCCTATAGAATGTGTGGCATGGGAACCAGGCATTACCTAATTATAAACTGTAAAATGTCATAGCATACATGTAATTGAAAGCTCACTTTACCAACCATTATTACTTTTTGTGCTTGAAATGAGCAGACAGATACTGCTACAATCATTGTAGCAGTATCCGTGTTAGTTAAATTATAGTATTTTTCTGTCTTTTCATAGTTATTCTGCAAAGGGATCAAAAAGCTTAAGCTAACTACCCAAATCTATTGGGAGTGCAGGGGTGAGGAACTGTACAGTTGCTAAAAGACATAAGTGTATGTATTTGTCACTGCTGTAGATTGCTCTTTACACTGATTGAGATTCCCACTCGGCCTGTGATCAGTAAATGGGAATAATTGTTACTAACATATAATTATTTGCAAGTCAACTGTAAAGTTACACAATTTCGAACTACGTCCAAGATGATTGTCCATATACATGTACATCAATAATCATTAGTGTTGAGACATCTTTCTAATTTCTAATTGGTTTCGCACTAATTGTGCTTTCTTCTTTTCAGAAGCGACCATTGATGAGTAAGTCGGCCTAATGCTGGCAGTGTTGGTGGTGTTGCACTGGCAGACACAACATCTGATTCATTGCAGCAATAAAGGATCGTTCAATATGGTTCAATCAGTTATCAGATCTGTCACGAATTGAATAACAAGCATCATCGAAATGGTGACTATACTAATTTTTTTTTTTTTAATATTAAGTATTAAGTTGTAAAAGACCACAAATGTTAACTATGTACAATGAGTGACCCAAAAATGTTGTTTTTTTTCAACATCAAGTAGTGGGATTCTAAAGCAGAATTTCATAGTATTAAAGATTTGCTTTTTGCCTCGCTTGCTCAGGTAGGCTACAAGAAGCAAGAATATCACGTAATGAGCAGCGCTGCCACTTTCAAGACGTGGACAAGTAATTGGGTTTTTTGGCAGCTTGGATTTAAAGAAAAAAAATACTCGTCACAAAGCAACTTCTTTTCCATCTACACCCACTAATTTTCTTTTTATTACAGTGTACCATAAAAGCCCGCACTTTACATCAATTGCATTATATGCTACAACTACTCTAATATCGTTTGAATAGCAGACTAAACCAGCCAAATTGAAGAGTACCGAGTTGTATGAGTATCGTCGTTTCTATAAAAAAAAGAAAAATCGTATAAAAGGAACATGCATCGTATTTTGTACGGATGATGATTTTCGGTGTTTTTGCAAGCGAACTGCAATTTTCATTTCCCTGTTCCAATTTCCTATCTACATGATCCGAACACGGGTGAAAGCGGACATGGCTGGGTACAAAACTCTATCCAAACTAATACTAATATCCCGCATAAGGGTAATGGCCCCTTTCAAAGTAGCACAAAAATTCTATCAAAATAAACGGCAATCTGAATAAACAGGCTCTTCTCATTAAGTGTCATGGCTTGTACTGTTTTCCAGCACTTTCCAGTCTGCAGTTTGATGTGCCAATCCTGCCATCCTTTTGTTAGTTGATACCACCATAGATTACGGTTTAAAAAATATTCAGTCCTTGTTGAAAGAGTTAGGCTCCTTTTCTGACAATACATTACCATGTAATATCATAAAAAATAAAAGCTATCCCTAACAGAAAATAAGGAATAGATATCAAGGAAGTGTTGTTTAGCAGATCGGGTCATTGTTTTGGCATGCGCATGCAAATAACTTTTTCAGAACCTAGCTCATTTCTTCAGTAGGAATTTCATAAAAGATCACTATATCAGAACCCTTGCCATGCCAAGAACATCGCTATTATTGTTTTTTCAGTGTTTGGGATTTTGTGTAATATTATTGACACTTTAAGAGGTTATTCTAGTCATACAGGATACCATATTAATTTCTGGCAATATTTGTTATAAACGCAGTCTCTTCTTTTTAAAGAAAAGAATGACATCTCACATGAAGTACTACAACTGGCAAACCTCCACTACATGAACTGCATTGCTCTTATGGAGTTACTCATTCTTGATTGAGCCACTGTATCTTGTAAACTTCTCGTCGCCTCGACCAACATATTGTTTTTCTCTTTGCCTGAAGATGAAAGCGTAATCTGCTTCCAGCGACTCAGCACCATTAGACTGAGTTCAAAAACTGGTTGCTTATAAGATTGAAGGGGTAAAAAAGAAAAGAAAAAGACCATGCATCGGCTTGAAAAACAAACGAAAAAAAACCCCACGAATCCCGGAATCAATCTTGGGTCCAAAAAAATGGAAAGCGGGTGCTAACCACAGTATTAAACAGGTAGGAAAACTTGCTTCAAGTGGAAAAGATGCAAAGTATTGAACCTTATTTTTTCTCAACTCGTGAGCTGGCGGAATTCAGCCAATCCTACAATCTGATTGATTCCTGGAGCGGGAGGAATTTTCTCATCCGGACCGCTACAGCGGGCTGAATCCATCTTTGCGTCATGAGTAGTCGAGTACATCGCTCGCTATGTTGCAATTTTTTTTCTTAATTATCATGTAACCTTTTAATTTTTTCATGTCAAGTACATAATTGGACATGGCCTCCGACGTAGACTATCACAGCGAAACTGAGCAAGTTTTATTACCCCAACAAAACTGAAAATTACAATCAGAAAGAAAACATCATCTCGCTACATGAAGAAAACCATCAAAGTGCTGAATTCACAATGGACAATGTGGAAAAGTATATTTTAACACAAGGAACGGAAAACACAGTGAGCAAACAGAGTACGGCTTAAACGTTTGGAAAAGATTCCTTCTTGAGGTGGGCAAAAAAAGAAAAATTGAGGACATACATGTACCTGCGGACGAGCTAAACATCCATTTATGATATGCCGTTTTATAATGGATTAGAAGAAAAAAGACAGCAGAGCGTATAAGCCAGCAACGCTGCAATCGTTTCCAAGAAGCCTACAGCGTTATTTAAACAACAAGAACTCCAAAATAAACATTCTTAAAGACCAAGAATTCCTTAATTAAGTTCTTCTCTCCAAAAAGAAACAGCTTCTTGTTCAAGAAGCTAAAGGTAATCGTCCCCATGCCGCAAAAGAACTATCCGATGCTGCTGAAGATTGGTTGTTTCACTCCGGTTAATTTGACGATGGAAACCCTGCCGCACTCCAACGCACAGTCTGGTGGTTGTTGGCACTTCATTTTGGATTCTGTGCCAGAGACGAAAGCAGAAAACTTAAATGGGGAGACATCGTTCTTCAAAAAGACTGCGAAACGGGCAACGAAGTTCTAATTTGGAGGTCTGAGAGAGGATCCAAGACACGCCGTGGTAATGGTGATTCTCGAGCATTTTATCCTAGCTCTTTTACTTGGCCATCAATTATCAAAGAAGACCAGACAACAGCATCTGGTACTTGAAAACACCACTCGGCAAGAACGAGATTGGTAAATTCAAGAAAATAGCAGCACAAGCAGCTAGCTTGCAGGGGAATATTACTAACCACTCAGTTCGAAAAACATGTATTTCTCGCCTTATGGATGCAGAAGTCCCCGTCAATTACGTCGGTCAGCTAAACGGTCACAAAAACCTGAAGAGCCTCGATTCGTACAAAGCAGCGTCAGTTGAGCATCAGCGAAAAATGTCCTTGATTTCAAGCCGCTCCAGTGAACAGAGCACCCCATCCACAGTAAGCCACCTTGTCCAAGAGAGTAGCACTGTACCGGTGAATCTTCCTAAAGCAGTTAATCCTGACAAGTCATTTCAGCCAGCAGGAGTGTTCACAGGCGCTTGTATCGGCAAGATTGAGGGTTGTTCTTTCACATTTCACACCGCCAGATATGCGCCATACATGTATCATTGTAAAAGTGGAAAACAAGCATGGCCTAAGGAACGGTAACAAGGCAGTGGTACCACTTTAATACCAACTTTACGAAGCACTCTATCGCTCACAGGGGATCCGTTATTTGGAACGCCCTTTCACAACGCCTGAACGTTAAAACTAGTAATTTTAAGTCGTTTTTCAATATAGTGAGAGGCAAGAACATTCTTAAAAATATTAGCTTCGAGGCGTTATCCGTGCAGACTGTCATACTGACTGATGATGTTTTTAAATTTTACTGAATTTTAAAATTGTTGTTATAGTAGTGAATTTTGTCATCTTTTTAAATATTTTTAGGATATCTTTTACATGTATTTTTAAATTTTAATTTGTACACGGCCCCACAAGCTTTTTAGCTTTAAACTTTTTACCGTGGTTAAATAAAGTTATTATTATTATTATTATTATTATTATTACTACATTTAACATTCACCGTGAAAAAGAAGAAAGTACAAAGTCAGTGAAGCCCAAGAAGAGAAGAATTATCATCAGCGATGATTCCGATTCCGATTAGTGAACTGAACAGAACTTAATCCCAGCTCTCTGAAAAAGCGTTTCCATTTAGATGATTTCACTGTTTTACGTCGTTCGGCTTGAATTTGTTTACCACGCTGACAACTGAACTGTTCATTCAAAACTGTACGTGCGCCTTTTAACTTTGCGCTTTGTAATTGACAGATTTCAGATCGTGTCAGATTTTTTATAAAAAAAATGTTTCAAAGTACGTGAGTACACAAGGAACAGAGGAATCCTATTTGAACTTTGTTCCAGTTAAATATGTTCGTTCAGTTGTACAATTGTAGCTAGAACTAATTTTTTGCTGACTGTTCATATGACCTCAAAATCAAACTGTACACATGAGATGATTAAATCAAACTATAAACTTTTTGACATATTAAGCTTTTCACAAGAGCTGTTGTGTGACTGGGATATGATAGCCCATAAGCGTATTCAAGTGTCAAAGTGTATCAGCTTGAACAAGCCCAAAATAATTGTCTGTTGGCAAAATTTTAATCCTCGGATTGGATTTCAGTTTGTGAAGTTCTTAAGCTACATGTTCTCCTCGCTCCTGCTATATGGGATTCGTCTTCCAATGCGACTTATGTTTCTTCACTGTTATTTGTGTAAAATGGAAAGTATGTCGTCAAAAGCAGGATTTTCTTGCCGTGGATTTCACGTCTGCAGTTAAAACTTATAATCTGACCAAAGCACAAGCTTTGTAGAGCTTCACAACATCGCCATGTTCTTTATTACACACTTTTTTTCCACAAATGTTATGGTGGCCTCAACCAAACTGTTCACTTCGATTTCCGAAATTTTATTCCAGCAGCTCAACCCTCTAGTAGAAGTACCATCGATATGTACAGCGGACTGCCTTAGTCAATTTTTACTAATTTTCGGAGCGGAAGTTTATAATAGCAGCTTCAAGCAACTTCAAAAACGTTCCCAGTGCGTTTTACAAAAGCCAGCATTTCGTCTTATTTACAACAAGAGGCCTAGAGGCCTGAACGTGCATGCTTTTGCAGTGATCATTAAGTGCGAACTCAACAATAAGCCCGGTAGCGAAATAAAGCGAAAATGGTGTACAAATTTTTTTTTTCTAAAGGAAAAAGAAAACCTTAATTGTCATGATTGATTTTATTTTTTTATTTTTATGTTTTATTCCTCCAACTCCTAACTAATACATAGATATGTAAATATAACGTAAAGAAAGTAAATAGTAACCGACAGTGCTTTCTAAGGAAGAAAAAAACGCATAAAACAGAAATTACATCACTAAAAGTGAATTACATTGTATATTGGAAGGAGAGGAGAGGGGCAGAAAAAGAAGAGAAAAAAATGACAAAATAGCTCATAAAGAGATTAAGTTTTCATTCGTATTGAGCAAGGTACCAGCGTAAAAGTGCTTTTCTAAACATTCTTTTAGATGGTTTGTCTCTAATGGATTGATTTTCAACTGGGTTGAGTTAAATCGTGAATAGTTTAACTGAAAACGTTCATTATGGAGAGCGCTTTGAAAAACGAACATTTATTTTTAAGGACTGTTATTTATATAACTTTATACCATAATTAAATTAATGCGCGCGCTCTCATTGGTCAATCATCTATGGTTTATTGTGCCGGTAAACCCATGGAAATTTCTGAATTATTATATAAAAGCAATAGACCACAAGTTTTTATGGTTTATAGCCTGATAAAGCACTTGTGATGTTGGAAGAACACTCAAAGAATTCGAAAATCACTCGCCTGCGACTCGTGATTTACAAATTCTTCTCGTGTTCTTCCAACATCCCGCATGGTTTATCAGGCTATAAACCATAGAAACTTGTGGTCTATGGCTTAAGAAGAGAAAACGTCTGGGAATTTTCTCTGTGCAAAGACTTAGGGAAATTTCCAAGTCCCCCAGAAACAAAGATTTGGCTTTCGTGACACCCAGAAGCGAAAACAAACTTGCGGTCACACCATCATAAAATATCAAGAAAAGAGTGAAGGGAATTTTTCACATGTAAAAAAGCCCCTATCACCTGTGTGGTCTTGCTTTGATAGAAGCCTCATATTGAGAAAAATTCAGGGATTTCCCATGACGCGTCAATAGGTAATGAATGTCAACATATAAAAGAGAGTTGTATTAACCAGACAATTATCGAAAAGCCTTGGGAAGAACATCTCGAAAATCTCTTTTCAATACAGCACTTATACTGGATAAGAAACACTTTTTCGTTGACGAGTAGATAAAACGACCTCGAGCAAACAAACACGCTCTTTCTATGTGAGCGAAAGCTCTAATCAACATATTGCCGCTATTATTCTGAACGGTTTATTAATTGCGAATGTTATTTCATGTTTTGTACGAGCTATACAGTTCTCATTCGGCTTGCTATGTATGGCTTTGTTCGTTCCCAAAAATGAATGCTATGCTCTAATCTCAAAGCGTAAACAACATACATTTGGGACATTTGGTCACATCAAGTTAGTTACAGGACAAACAATAAGTTCTTTTTCAAGCGTTCGAAATGCTTCTTCAAAATTAAATCTTTCAAACAGAAGCAATACAAAAAAAACTAAGCTCAAAACAATGAAATCCAAGTTTATAATAACTAAACAAGAGGTTATTTCTATGGTTCAGTTTATTAAATATCCACATTTAAATTTTCTTTGAACACATACATGTATAGTCCTGACCTAAGGTCTCCTAACAAAAAACCCGTATCTCGTATATCACCGTTTTAAAGGCAGCGACGATATATTCAATACGAAAACCCTCAACTTCGCTGATGTTTCGAGTTGTTTACCTTGTGTGATCAACTCGTTGTTGCGAATTATAGAGAGCGGGTTTAATTTGAGGAACAATTTTTGGCTTTGCTGCTTGTTTTTTAAACTCTCAACTTGTAATACATACGACAATTTCAGGGTTTCTAGCTTTACCTAGTGAAGCAGTCTCAAAGCTTTCCGCATAAAGGCTTCCCTGTTGCGACAAAACCGGATGGAAAAATAACAAGAGCTACCATTGGCTACAATGAAATTGCAAGTAGCCAACAACAACTTGCGTTGCAATTTGCGACTACCATGAAAAAAACGAACAAACAAACAAACAAATTCGTACTAATTTTTAACGCAGATTGCTTCGCATCCGTGTAATAATATTAACTGTTAATTTTAGACTAGAATTGTAATAGAAAATTAATGTTAAATGAACTTAACCCAGAAAGCAAACAAAATTAGTGCAAAAATTTGAAATGTAAAACCATACCTGTGCCTGCAATATTAAATAATACAGTGATTTCAAGATCTTTAACCACTCGTCAGCAGAATTACTCCAAAAAGTTTACAGATGATGAAAGGACATCATTTGCATGAGCTGCACTACAACTAAGACAAGTGATCAGAGTGCAGGGAACTCATATGAAAATTTAAGAATTTTTTTTTTTCCTGGTACATGTATAGTCAATGAACTTCTCAGTGTAAATTAGAACGTGCACGCATCATACCTCTTCTTTCAGAATACACTTCAACTTCACAGAGTACGAGTGGTGTGTTTGGCTTTAAAATTCTGATGATGACATATTTCCCTTTTAAACTGGGATGGCAGAAGAAAGATGTCCCTTTTCCAACTGGTAAACTGTATGTGTAAGTACCACCACAAGTAGGATTAGCCAAACTTGTGCCACTGGATTCTGTGCCTGGAAGAAAAATAAAACCATAACCATGAAAATTCCATGCAAAATTGACTCCCTGAAAGCAATCCTTCCTTAAAATAGACTAATAAAAGTTATACAGCTGCTAAAAGCCCTTAAGTTAGGTACATGTTATGTACATTGAAGCATTAATTTTATGTCACACACACAAAACTATTATACTTAATTGGATATCAGATGCTGCATGATCTGTCATCACTCATTCTCAATTAGGTAGGCTGTAACACAAGTCTTTAATGGCATGTACTAAAACCCAGACAGTAGTCGGTAGACAATAGACGATAGAGCATAGACGGTAGACGAAGATAGAAGATAGACTATAGGTCAAATTTAGGTCAAATTTATCAAAGACGAAACATTTGGCGCACATTGACACATGAATGATTAGAAACTCCAAAAAACAAATTTCCACAAAAACATTGGCATACACAGTCACGTAAACGCGGAGAAGTCATGCAATCTTTAGGTTTGCCCACAACTTCACATGAATTATTAGAAACTGAACGCAGTCCACAGTCCCTAGTAGTATGAGCAAGACACAGTGACGCGGTGGACGGCAAGCACATGTAATGTACGTATGAACATAGACTACGTACCTGGGGAGGGGGCTACAAGCAATCGTACCTAAATTTTAAGCAAGGTACAAAGCTGTTCTGGCAAAGGTTTCCACAATTCAACACAAGTTCACTTTTATTTAAGAATGAAACCCCTGACAGAAAATGCACAATAACAGGATTCGAACCCTGTTTAGGCTTTAATTTCACAACTGCTTAAGATGTGCGTGTAACTGCAATGATCAATCATAAATTCATATCTGTCTCCGCATTCTTTACCTTCTAAGGGTATACTACAAACTCCCATGCAAAGTGACCACCTCCCAGATGGCTTGATAGCTCAGTCGGTAGAGTACTGCACCAGTATCGCAGAGGTCATGGATTCGTTTCCCGTTCAGGCCTGAATTTCTTTCAGTGTTAATTTCACAACTGCTTAAGTTGTGTATGTAACTGCGATGATCAATCATAAATTCATACATTTCCCCGCGGTTCAAATAAAATTATATGATCTTTCACATATTCATTTGCAAAAGAATTTAGATTCACACATTTATTTCATTACACGGGAAGTCGCGTACAAGACTTAAAGACTGAACTTGTCACTTGCCAGCCCGTTTCTAAATAACAACTTTGTTACGCAAATATGTTTCGTCATTTATAAATTTGACCTATAGTCTATCATCTGGTTTTAATACATGCCGTCTTTAAATACCTAATCTTCAAATAATTAAAGATGAACAACAATCGTTTGATGCGCATTTACACCGAGGTTTTTTCCCACACTATGGTAATACAAAAAGGAAGTATATGCTTGCAAATAGGATTTTTATGCCTCTTCTTCCAAGTGAATAACTATTGGTTTCCTGGGGGCCTGGGACTTGCTGTAGCATGTATTCACATTTCCTTTAGGAGACTTTTGCTGGTCATGTAACCTGGGATGAATGTGAGCGTCACTTCATTAATTTTCATCTTGAAGGTGGTTAAACACACGCTTGTGGTATTTTTGCCCAGTAAACATAGCTCAGGCAAGACTGCAATTTGGCATTGTGCTAATAACTAATTTGTGATGAAGAAAAGGCATAAAGAGTTGTTTGGACATGTTTGATTATCTCTGAAGATTCTTCATACTATTTTGCAGGCAGAGGTTTAATGATACACTTAACAAATTGACGTCAGTTTTTTATGCGTCTGTCCTCTTATTGATGATAAATTGCGTCATAACATTGTCAAAGAGGCTGTGGAACCACGAGCCGTAGGCAAGTGGTTCCGCAGCAAACTTTTTACGTTTTTTACAATAATACTGAAAGACCCGATACTGGTGAAATGCCGGGAATAAATAAGTCTGACGCGTACGCGCGTACAAGTAGCTCATTCGCATAAAGCAGCACGTGAAAGTCCAAGTTTTGCTGAGAAATTGAAAATTTTGACAATGCTATGACGAAATTTACCTTCAATAAGAGGAGAAACGCATAAAAAACTGACGTCAATTTGTTTTTTACAACAAGCCTCGAAACTGGTCAAATACCGGGAATATATAAAGTTTTTGAAAGGCAAGTCTGACGCGTACAAGTAGCTGATTTGCATAAAGCAGCGTGGAAGTCCGAGTTTTCAAATTTTATCCGTCTGTCCTCTTATCGATGTTAAAAACTAGCCAATCAGCGCGCGAGAAATTGGACAGTTATTGTAAAAAATGGCTTTTGGCGAACATTGGATATTGTAAATGCACTACTTAAGTCTCTATTAACTTGGCTGCACCCAAAGGATTGCTGCAGGTGTGAAACATAATTAAAAATTAAATATCTCTGTGACTATACTCAAGTCTGATCTATACTCAACTTACCCACTCTGATTTCAAAATTCTTGAATCGATCAGGACAGCCACACTCTGACCCTCTGTTGGCAATGTACACTTCAGACACATGCTCAACTTGTTGCAGATCAACTCTCCACCAGGGTTTGTTTGTTTTTTGTGTTTGTGTGCATGATCCCTCAGGGGCCCCACCCCGAAAGTGAGTGTCGCTATTTCCATCCACTGCTTTAGAACTTTTGCCATCGTTATAAGTTCCCTGGTACTGATATGTTGGCTTACGAAATGCAAGATTCTCTTGAAAGAAAGAGTGCGACAACTGTTTTAGCCAAGCTTAAATACTGGTGCATAGATTTAGCAAAGCCTAATGGCAGAGCTCCTAAAGGCAATAATTTATCATTAAGGAAAAAGAGGATTTGTTTTTCTTGGATCAGAAACTCAAAATGATCAATTTTGCAAATTTACTTGTTCAGCATGTGGCTTTGTTATTTTTCCAGTTAAATTTTAACAAATTGTAAACAATTAATGAATAAAGTTTTTTGTGATATCCAGAATAATCAAGGTTGAGGTAGGGGTTATTAGCTGAAGCCAAAGGCTGAGGCTGATAACCCTTAGCAAGACCTTAATTATTCTGGATATAACAAAAAGCCAAGTCCAATAAATGTTTTATTATACATTGAAGGAAAAAATAGAAGTCATTCTTTTGCTTCTTCACAGACGGCAAGCAACACAAAGTGTACAAACTTGATACGTTTACTATTAGAAATCATGCACTGCGGTCATACATAACATGATTACCCGTGACATTACCTGTCCTTGGCACTATTAAATAAATAGAAAACATGTACCGTGTTTCTATCAAGTTATAAAAACAAGAGTGAAAATTTGGGAGAATGAGAAATGCTGTGGGAACACGAGCAGCAGGAGAGTGTTTCCACAGCTTTTTCGAGTTGTCCCAAACTTCCACGAGTGTTCCTATAACTCGATAGAAACACAGAGAAAGTGTTAACTTTGATTATCAAAAGTAAATTCTCTTTGCTTGCGCCATCATTGCGTCAACTGCTCGTGCTAGTTCTGTGTTTCTATTGACTTATGGAAATAGTATTTTCCTGCGTTTGATTGTCGAATTAGCAGGAAAATATGCTCTCGTCGGTATCTTATGGTTACTTAGGCATGTGCGCTGGTATATGGTAATTAGCCAGAGTGTTTATATTTGGGTCTGATGAATAGGTTTTTCATCTCGGTCTCGCTAACTCAGCGTTCGGGTATTTTAAAATGAACAAGGACGAATTCGT
>Ga0126337_10002253_pt1 | contig 12163 bp, 4 predicted proteins | sample DipCmetagenome_FD_92527 | JGI IMG/M metagenome (GOLD analysis project Ga0126337, IMG submission 92527) | Coral microbial communities from La Bocana,Puerto Morelos, Mexico - Diploria C A metagenome | ecosystem: Host-associated > Invertebrates > Cnidaria > Coral | place: La Bocana,Puerto Morelos... | reverse complement strand
AGTGGCTTTAAACAAAACGACAGAAAGTTACAGCGATTAAAAGCATATCCAAGTCGACTTAACACGGTGAGTTTCTCCGCCATCTTGATTTTGCCACTTTTAAATATGCAAACCTCGCTAATTTATTACACCCAGGATTTCAGGGTGTAAGATGGACACGTGACCAGCCGATGCCAGGGCCTTTTCCCTCCCCACCCACCTTCAAGGGAAAAGCCCTGGGAACGAGGTTGCGTTCCCAGGACTTTTCCTTCGTTAAATGTTAAATGGGGAAGTATTCTTGTGGTTGAAAGGCTTTTCATTATTGTTGTGTGGCGACTATTGAGCTGTGGATAACTAAGATAACACGTCACGATTAACACTTAAGCTCAATTCAATTCACACATCACGCATTGCATCATGTGCGTCCATCCGCTTTTTAGTTGTACATATAAGTCTGATTGAAACCCTTTTTGAAACTATTCAAATGAACAATTTTCAATAGTACTTATATTTATCTGGTATATGATGCTATAAAATGCTGATTTTAATTTCAATTCTAAGTTTGTGGGCGAAATCCTGGTGTGGCCATTAAATGAATTCCACCGAGCGGTACTTTCACGTGGTAAGTACTGTTTATGTTATGCTGTATAAGGTGGTTTCAACTTATGAGTCCTTAGATGAAAACATACTATGTAGCCATTCAAAGGAGAAGTATTAAGGTGTACTTTCAAGTTAGCATTGTGTACTGACGCCGGAGTCTGTGAGTGAAACTCAAGTGCGTAATCTAATTCATTTACGAATAAAGAGATCATTCCAGAAAGAATCTCAATGAACCGTAGCACTGGGTGAATTACCTGGGGTGGGTTTTCCAAGACTTCCTGGTAAACCTCCTTCACCCTGTGCCACACGTCAATCATGTGAAACTTGTGTACGATTCGCTCGGTCGAAGACCAGTTGGGACCCAGGCCGTCATCGTCCAAGCCAATTCGACTTAAAATGGCGTCCATGATATTCATTGTCTCAGTGGTGAAATCTTCCCCTCGGGGGTCCTCTGGAGCATAAGGTAACACCAGATGGTCCTGGAGAAGAGTAAGTGAATTGATGAGGAGGCATTAAGGATCTGTAGAGGTTCAGATCTTAGCTGATTAAGCTATATAGTCTCTCAACTTTACTCATGAACCCTACCTTACACGGTCTAGGGAGAGTTTGTACTCTGATCGGCCAAATAAGAAGACAGGCCAGGTCTTAAATAGAGTAACAAATTTTAGACAGGCCATAAATATATAGGCTAGGGAATATCGCAGATTTTGGTCATAAATAGGGTAAGCGGGCAGCACCCCCCACCCAATTTTTCTGGGAGTGCTCTTCCCCGGAACATTAATAAACAGCAATTTACTTGTAGCAAGTAACCCTTTCGTGACTAGTAATTCAATACTTTCGTACCAATACGTACCACGGACCAAAATATTCAACACTCGAACTCGAAAAAGCCTCCGAAAAGCTTCAGTAGATGATTTAACTCAAAATTCCTTACTTAGAAAGTGGCCTAGAATTTCCCATTTCTGGGTTGACGGTGTTCTATTATATGATAGCCCATACAGTCCTAGACTAGCTCTTTGTAATGTTTAAAAACAAGGTCAAAGGCTGTTCGCTTAGAACTATTAAAAAAATCAAGGTCAGTGACGGATCCCGTTATTCAAATCTGCTGACTTGTTTGAGCATTGCAGAGTGAAAGGTACTCGCCTCATCTCGGATGTTGTGATTCACTGTTGGCACGCGGTTGTTCTCGGTCGCCCGCTGGTTAAACAGGCGGAGGCCCTGCACATTCATGGAGTGGATAGTGTGAGCAATGGTCTCGTTGAAGTTTTTCGACAAGTCGTAAGAGGCGTACAGCTCGCTGCAAGACGACTGAGCTGCAGCCGAACTGCAGAGGAGGGCACCTATCAGCAGATAGAGCATGGTGACAATCTCACTTTGCGGAGTTCTCTTACGCGCGAGAGGAAAGTCCACTGAGAAATTGCGAAATATAATAACATAACTTTAGATCCCGTGACTTTAATAGCAAGGTTACAGCTGAGTAACCTTAGCAACTGTGTCCAATGACGACCTGCTTGAGTGACTCATGACGCTGCGACTGAAACTCACGCTATGAAACGCGCCCCAGGCAAACACGATAAACTGCGCACCCACCGGGACGAAGCTATATTTTGCTCAAAAGTTGCTCAGAAAGGCAAACTTACCTGAGGTTTCTAGAATCGCAGAAAAGTTGCTCCAAACGCCCAAAGTCGCTCAAAAGTTGCCGAGCACAATGGGGGCAGGCCTAACCATTATCGTGCTGTTGGTATATACCACACAAGTGAATAGTGCTTTTCGCGCACACTGATTGGCTAGCTCGGACGAGCAGCCGAAGAAAAACAAAATGGCTTCCCGTTTCAAATAAAGTTACTCTTAGACAAGTAAAGTTACTCTGTAGTCCGCTAGTTATTCAGCTTGTGTGGTATATACTAAAACAATTGTGCACCTCAGTATCGGTGAGAGTGGTGGATATTTACCCCACTTCGTTGAATAATTGTTAATTATGGTTTCAGTGGCGTGCTAAAACTTACGATATGTAATGTAATGTTACATAACGTCAAGTATCGTCGAATTAGCCGCACCGAACCTAGGCTTTTGTACATTATGCTAGCATTTTTTTGAGCATTTAGTGAGGCAAAAGCATTGAGCATTATTCGAGCATTTTAGCGGTATTTTCCCGGAAAATTAATTTTTTTTTCAAGAAACTAAAAAAGAAATTATTATTATTATTAGAGAAAATGAAGACTAAAACTCAAAATTCACAAAAACGGAAATGCTACCCTCAGATAGAGCTGCATTTATGAACTTTTTTATGTGTTGTTACTCACAACTTGTACGTTTTTGAAAGTTTTAACAGTTAACACCATAATAAAGCCGAAATTAATTTTTTAAAAAAATTGTATAACAAGCATTATCCGAGCATTTTAGTGACTTTTTTGGGGAGACCGAGCATTTTAGTTGGAAAATTTAAGCATTAAGATGGAGCATTTTAGTGGGGAAACAAAAGCATAATGTACAAAAGCCTAACCGAACCGCTAGCCGAGCAAATTAGCCGAGCACTTTGTCTCAACAGGCGGGGCCTTAGAACGAGGAAAAACGTTTTGGTTTTTTTGCTTCCTTGGTTACGGGGATAAATATCGAAATGTGTAAATGCAACTTCCGCCCAAAATTAACTTCTGTTTAAAATTCCCTTTGATAAACGTTAAGGTCTATTGGTTCTGTAATCCGTCTTACCATGGATAGAAAAAAAAAAACAGTCTTTCCATGGTTGTACTTATATTCGAGGTCAAACAGTTCAGTAGATTTGTGGAAAAACGGAAAACTCTCTTTAGCCTAATACCAAGATCTCGCCGGATAAGAGGGACAGGTGCTCCGGCGGCGCTCTGGGGACGAGAATGAAGTTTTGACGGAAGCTGTAGTTCGAAAGGAAGACACGAAAGTTTCTATAACCATTTAGTCTTCCGTATGGCGACGTATCAAGGTTTTCTTTAGGTTAATGACACCTTTTTGTAGCTTAAATCTCAAGTAAGAACGTTTTCCTTCTTTTAGCACGAAAACGTTTAGAGGAGTCGATTACTGTGGATAAGAGTTTCGCTGAGACAAAATGGTGCCCATGTATGGTGGAACAAACTACATGCATCGGCCTCCTGAAAGGCCACGGACTACAGGACAAGCTAATAACCAACCAAGACAGCTAGAATTCAGCGAAGCTATGAAGGATTTTAAACATATGTTTCCAACCCTGGATCGGGACGTTATAGAGGCCGTTTTACGAGCTAACAACGGACTGGTGGATGCTACTATCGATCAACTTTTGTCAATGGGACTTGATATAGAGGGTCCTGCTACAGCTTCTACGCAATCAGAACATCCGCCATTACCTTCTTACAGCGATTTAGATCGTTCAGAACCGCCTCCGGCTTATACACCTAGAAATGGTGAATCCTTTACGGATTCCTCAACTCCTTCTCGCCCTCTTCCAGCAAGGCCTTACTCGGCATGGAATCCGCCATTACTCGGCAAACTACCGGATGATTTTTTGCGTCTTGGACCATCACCGACGCTTTCTCCTTCTTCTTCTCGAGGCTTTGGTGATAGCATGGGCGACAGAGAGCTGGAACGCTTTTTGGAAGATGAGAAACTGGCCATGGTATTGCAGAACGAGGAATTCATGCGAGAGCTGAGACACAATAAAGATTTCATGTTGTCATTGGAGAAAGGTTGGTGAATGTTATTAGTCGCTGCGTGTCGTTATAATCTTATCATATATTTAATTTTATTTCCATGAACTGTGATTTAAGTATCGCCAAGTGTAGCGGCAGTCGCCAAAATTCAAAGGGACATTTTAAAGTAAAAAAAAATTCGAAGGTTCAAGTCTCTTTCGATTTATTTGTAAGCTTATACATTACCATGTAAATAGGTAATTATGTTTGCAACTTAGATTTAAGTGATATAGCATTTTGTTACATTAAATATTAAAAAATATTCAATTGTGATTGCTTGCGGATAACCCTGCAGGGAATGGTATTTTGTATATTTTTTAATTATTCAGCATAAATATTTCAGATATTTTTTTAAGTAATATTCATCTTGCAGTATTTCCAGTTTTGTACAAAAAGTGAAAAATCTGGGTAATTTATGTTGCTGTTGAGGGTAGAAGAACTAAGCTACGATGTACCTGTATGGTGTGTGATCCATGGCACAAATAACTGACAAAAGTTTGACCTATTGTTTAAATAATGGATGATATTGCCTCTTCGTGTATCGTGATACATTATGAAGATACTCTTAAATTCTTATAACACCATTGGTGATGCAACTTTATGGGCTTTAGGGTAGGTTAATAATTGGTGGACATATAATTGACAGGGAGGTAGTGGGAATTACATGGTCATTGTGTGGTTCCAGGAACCATCCATACGCCACCACAGAGGGAATTGAACATTTTTCAGGCTGGGGTGGATAGTCAGTTTGGTATCCAAATGTCCTTTGATTTAACATGGATTCAAGAACTGATTTACTGTAAAGCTGATCAAAAATGTTTTTTTTTTTTTTACTAAGGTCTTTCACATTTAACAATTAGATGATGAGCTTGAGACTTCTATGAGGTGATAGTTGATGATGCCGAAGGCCGAATCAACTATCACCCATAGAAATCAAGAGCAAATAATCTAATTGTTTTAGTAGAATTCTAACTGAAATTTGCTTCAAATAACTATTCCAATTATTTGTGGTCTTAGTATTAAACTTCACGCTTTAGAGAAATTGCACAGACTGGATTGGCAATTTGTCATTTGCAGTTATGTACATGTTCCATCAGTTTATTTAAAAAATTTCAAACTTTTTTAATTCAAGAAAGCGTAAATGCCCTCCTTAAGTCTTCTCAAGTATTTTATTATCCATTTCTTTGAAATTGTGCCTTCAAAATTTGGAGAAACATTTCAATTTTGCCACTGCACACTAATTAAACAATAGAGTGTTTCCGTCGAGGAACTATCGGCTGATAGTTGCCGCGCGAAAATTTGATGTTCTTAAAACAAATATTTGCCCGAGAAGCGAAGCTTCGAGGGCGAATATGCTAGTTTTAAGAACATCAAATTTCCAAGGGGCAACTATCAGACCGATAGTTCTGAGACATAAACACTCTATTGTCTTTATTGTTCAACACTAAATTTTCTTCCGCGTGCCAGTTCAAAAATTATATCGAATTATTTTCAACTTTTTAAGATCAAAGTCGTAACAGCCAAATTTAAAATTTGAAAAAGAAAACTTTTAAAAACCCACTTACTACAATTTCAATTGTTTAGTTTCGATATGGCTGCTTGTTTACAGCAAAATTTTCACGGACGAGTACTATCCATCCGGGTATTTTCGGCGGATGAACACTATGTGCTGATAGTGTCTCTCCGCGGATGAACACTATCGCGTCACGTGATCAATTTAAACCAATTAGAATCGGAGAAAATTTAGTGGTGAACTATAATGGGTGATAGTGTGCAATGGCCCAGCCAATCAGATTACAGCATTTACATTAGTATACAGTCTGGTAGAATTCTACTAAATAGGAATAGAAGCTTGAGTACCTGTATTTGAACTGCAGAATATTTGAAATTATTTTTCCTTTAAAAAGCATATTGGAACTTAACACAGTATTGTGCCACTATTATTTGTTAGTTTAGTCTAGTGAGTCACTTTATGGCCCTTGAAGCACTGATGACTATTGCTCTTTCAATCTTCCAAGTGGCAGTCATGTTGCAATTTCAGAATCTCAAGAATTTCTTGCTCTTGTAAATATATGCCTTTTTGCGTGAAATTTAGTAGTTGACAATAGGCTTTGTTCACAACTGAGTCATCAAGGATTACATATAAATGTATGATCAAATTATGGTGTCACTTTCATTCACATGAGATTTTATAAATTTTATATTTTATGTTTTATATTTCAAAGGACCATTTTAAAAGTTACCATATGATTTTATTTAGTGTGTTTAAAGGAATTGCAGTATGTTTTCCTAGTTCATGTCTTCTTCAGATGTTATGATCATTCAATGATAACCAGTAGTGGTGTGTAACACAGATGAGTAAGTGTTTGGAGTGAACATTTTACTTCTGTTGTAGTATACATGTACCTTTTTCCCAAAATGAATTTTTCAAAATGAATACCCTGTACTCAAAATTCTACAGATATTATTTTTGTTTTTTTTTTTTTAAATGGGAAATTCCAGGAAGGTGGGGTTATTTTGTGTATCTTGTGGTTATTTTGTGGTTATTTTGGGGTTATTTTCCCTCTGTGGAATGTCACTATCCTAAACCAGCCTGCATGTTACTTACTGAGGAATTAACAGACTTTCAGTTTGGCTATATCCTCTTGTAGGTCATGACTGCTGTTCTCAATAATATATTGTTATTATTGTAAGATAGTAAAACAGAGCTGATTTCTTTTATCCATGAGTTGACTTTTGTCACAATATTTAAGTCTTAACTGACATGGAGTAAGTGACTGTTCAAGTTTCAGCAGTTCTTCCAGATTGTTGTCTGTAAATTTTCAGCCTTACCTTATCAGCAATTATTATTAATATTAATTTTCTGTTAACCCACAGACAGACAAAGAAATACTGCAGCTGCAGCTAGGAATATGGGTATGCCTCAAGCATGTATTGGATTATTATCCCTCTGATTTAACTAAAGTTTCTTCTGAGGAAATGCAGTAATGTTTGGGAAGTGTCATAGTTCTCCGTTGTTTTGGGTCGTTTTAGACTACATGTAAATTGACTGATAGCAATCATTTTAAGCAGTTATTGTCAGTGGTGATTATTCTAAAAGCCTGGATTAAGCAAATGGATCAAGTCAACAAGAGTTAAAAGGGAATTCACATTTCAGTCTGTAAATTCACTGACTATCTGGGGCTTTCATCAACTCTGATTGTGCTCAAATTTCCAGTCTGGCCAGAAGAGTGATATTTGCCTTGTTAGTTCATGTCCCACATCACTGATCTTATCACTGCGTAAAAGATACATTTTTATAAAAATGTTGTAAAGCTCAGTGCTACTGGAAAGAAAGGCATGCTGTCAGGTTGCAAATGCCCAAATTTTCAAACAGTCCTTTTTTGGCAAAAAGATCCAGGACTTAATGGGTTAATGAGTGAAGAACTCTTAAAATTAAAACTGTCTTCCCTTATCCTTGTTAACTAGTACTCTTGGTCCTTTTGGATCTGATGTATTTGAAGGCTAGAATATATCTTATTCCAAAATGGCTGTGTGCCTGCTTGTAAATTAACCCATGTTGCCTCGTTCAAGGGAAAATATTCTTTTGAATTTCAAGTTCCAGAATGAGGCAACAAGGGGTAATTTGAGGCGGAAAACAAAAGTAATGGTAGCCACTTAGGAATAAAGTACCGGTATATGTTATTGAGTAATTAATAAATAACAAGTATGTTAGACATGTTTATAAATGCAGATATTGTTATTTGCAAATGTAAATCTTATTATCTGCCCATGCATCCATGCCTTGATCTGATACATTGTCAGGAGCCAGTGGTTGCATTGAAGAGTCTTGGACCTTTGGTCTTGGACCGTTTGGCCCAGGCCAGATGTTTTTTGCTTTACAGCCACCAATGTTTCAATCGGTGAAATCATGGTTGCTAAAGCATGGTTCCAATGTCCTTTTATTAGTCCAGGTTGACATTCTTCAAATTTCATTACATGAACTTTAAGAGGGGCTTTTTTAGGCTTTTTAAGTCCATTTGGCCTGTCTGAAATCTTAAGCCTGGGTTTTAAGCCCTCCTGTAATTTTTAGTCCAGGCTAAATTTTAGCTCTAACTTAAATTCTCCCCATGTAACTGGCAACATTTCCAGTGGATTTATTTCAAAAGCCAGAATGAAATTCTTCAGTTAATCAACTGCTTCTATTTGTTCAAGCCATTGTTTTGTACTATACATGTGATATTTTTTCCTTGGCATGGAGCTAAAATAGTCAAATGTGGTAAGCTATGACAGATTTACTGTGCCCATTTTTTTATTCAACAAGATTTTTATTTAGTTAAACTGTGTCAGCCATGCTCATCTGACATTCATTACAAACATGTTACTGTCTGGTACATGAATAAATTTTAATTTCAATAGTTTTAACTTTTACAAAAGTCACAGCCTTAAAAGCAGTGCCTAACACTGAGAAGATCACACCAATGACAGTTGTTTTGCTTGTATTTAGCACCAGTAGAAACCCCAGCCAGCAATGTTCCAATGCCAACTGCTGGTAGCACTAGCAGGGGAAATTCCCCTCAAGCTCAACTGGTGACACCCCCATCAGCACCAAATGTGGAGCCTGTTGCTGGAGCAGTGGGTGGACATCATCCAGCTGCCAGCACTGCCACCCATGATGATGCTGTTCTCAGGGAACGACTAAAGCACATGGGAAAGAGTAAGCATTTTTTTGACAGTAGCATGCATATGCTGTGGTTTTGTTAATTACGTCCATGAGATGTATTTGCGGCTGGATTGTCTGTGCAAATTGTGATTGGCCAGAGTAATTTAGAACTTTGGTTTTTAGGTTAGTTTTACAGTTGACTTACTTTAAAACTGCTCTATGACGGTTTGGATGTGGTTAATTTAGTCAGTGGTGGCATTTGGTGAACAAAGGTTAATCCTCTTGTAGGTTTTAATTGTAGTAGATAGATAAATAAGATTTTACTTAACTGTGTGAGAAACCCTAGTGTCTGAAGAAAGCTATTGGGCTGTACATGTACCTTCACCTATATGTAGTACAGAATATTGTACATTACTACTAACTTGTAATTTGGTTTATGCTCTCATGTCTGTGACCAATATGTGGCCATTCATGTGAAAGCTATTGAGCTGCCATTATGTGTCTAGGGAGTTAGTGAGTCAGTGAGTTTTGACCCATCACTTCTGACACCATCTTCTCCAATTGGAAGAAGTATTTGAGTTGGAAGGTATAATAATTACAATTACATGTACTATGAAATAGTTAACTTAATCCATATACAATGATAAATGGTTTACCATCCAACTTTGGTGAAACAAATTTTTGAAGTAATTTTTAACTACCAGTACTGATTTTAACCCTCAGGTACAAGAAAGAAGTTTGACAAGCTAGCCAAAATGTTTCACAGGAAAAATGTGAACAGGGCAAAGTATCCTTTGGACTGATTGCGCTTATTTTTCTTTTAAATTTAAACTGTGTTTAATACAAATAAATTTGGAGTAATCAGTTTAAAGCCTATGATTGAGCATCATGAGACTCATATGAAGTCAGAATAATTTGTTTATGTTCTTGTGCTGTCCTCTGGATTGGAACCCAGCCCATCACAGCCATTCCTCCAGTTTGCATGTATGTGTAGTTGTAGTAGGATCGTAGAAACCTATGTGTGTTTACATGTAAATTTTATCCTCTTATATAGACTACTAATTTTTGAATTTTGTGTGGCAAGCAAGTTGTATGTTTCCTTGACCTTGCAGTCTTATTGCCACTGGGACTGCTGCATCTACTGCTAATCTTCTGGATGGCTATAACGAAGATGATGATGGTAGGTACATATTTGAAACTTTGTTAAAAGATACATTTAAATTTACTTCATTGCACTTCTCCCTAGGGAGGGGTACTCCCTTATTTGGGCTATACAAGATGTGCTGCTGGACAGAGGATGTTTTTTTTGGCCTCGCTGTCCAGAATAGGGTATACAATTTTACTTGCCTCTGTCCTAAACAGGGTCAGAACCTTTCCTAAATAGGGTATGGTATTACGAGCCAAGAGACATTAACCTACTTGTATATACTGTGAGCAGTCTCTTTCTAGTCTGCCAGAAATTAGGTTATAAGAGCATGCAATCTAGCGGCAAATGGCAATGACAGTGTTGTTTTTTCCCCAATCATTTTATCTTTGATTTGCTATTACAAAGACTAATCTAGATTGCTAGGGGTCTCTTTCTTTTCCAACTCTGCAAGAAGTTTGGTTGAAAGAGCATGCAATTGAATGGAGAATGACAAGCAACCCGTTTCTTTTCCCAATCATTTTTCTTTGATTTGCTATTACAAAAATCACCTTTCTATTGATGCAATGATGGCATTTTGCTACGCTAAGTAATTTAGAGGTTAATACTTGATGGCTTTTTGTTTAGCTCAAGTATAGACATGCAAGAAATGGGTTATAGAATGATGCATCAAACGTGATTTCTCTGATTGGAATGGCTTATTAAACAGTTTAAATTCCTGTAAAGTGAAAGAGTGTGTACATCCATTTTGTTTCGTGTCCTAAACAGGGTCTTGAAATAGAGGGTGTTGTCCTACATAGGGTAGGGTTTTTAGGCAGAGTATTTTTGTCCTAAGCAGGGTTAGGATTTCAAACCCTCAGTGGCACCCCCTATACATGTAACAGAACATGGGTGAAGTACCCACCACACAACCCAGGAATTTCTCCTTGTAACTGGTTTTTTCTGAGTCACATGCATCTGGCTAGCCTTTGTTGCTAAGAATATTTTTCTCTGTTGAAACCATTTCAATTATTCAGATGAAATTCTTAATGCCATGGGGTCAGCCAGACTAGAAATCATGGATGAAAGAGACGAGAACAAAGAGAACACAACAGTTACGCAGCAGAAGGTAATGACATGTTCCATTGGTTTAAAATGAAATGTTACCAAATGTTGGTCATAGCACATGATCCATGATCTCATATAGCTATGTGATGGCTAACAATATGTACTTTATTTACGAATTTAATCATAGTCTTGATTTTTGAAATTATTGAAAAAGCTGTTAAATTTTTGTCATTTTTTTTTGTTGTGATGGATTAACCTTTGCTACTGAATGTAACTAAATTTGTTTTCCCTTCTGCTCTTTTGAATGTGTTCTTCAATTACAAATTAAGCAAAGTGCACCGTACATCCAGTATGTCATGTGTGAATGTAGCTTACACAAACAATAGCGTCTGTTTGGGGCCACCTTTCAGAACAGATAATGTCCAAAGCCAAATATCTGAGCTTTTTGTACCAAATAGAGGCTATTGTGTCTGTTGTCCTTCAAATATTTTTTGTAACATGTTCAGTTTTTGAAAATTAAGGAATATCAATGGAATATTTCCCGGTTTAGCTGGGGCATATTCAGTTACGTCACACACAATATCAAAAATATTTGATCGATTATATGTAAGTTGGATTAAACTGTAGTTAACTTATTTTCTGTTGTTTATTTTTTTGAAGCCATCAGAATCAGAGCCGAACAAGGCACCAGGCACTATTGAGCCAATTGTCTTCTTTTCTGAAGATAATGAGTTTGAATATAAAGAAGAAAAGTAGCAAATATATGAAGAAATTTTGTTTCATAGATCAATTTTATGTATTCTAAGGTTGAATGCAATTTTGGGATATACCAAGTTAATTTGGGAAGCTCAATGCAGTCTAGTAGAGGTGTTGGCAGCTCCGTATTAGGTCTGTCTCTGTATAATATGCCTTGTCAGTACTGAAACTTTCTTATATATATGTTATTTACCGGCTGGGAGGTCCGTATCGTGAAAAACTGTGACCGAGGTCTTGAAAATGCTGCCCGAGGCCGCAGGCCGAGGGCAGCATTTTCAAGCCCGAGGTCACAGTTTT
>Ga0126337_10002252_pt1 | contig 12164 bp, 4 predicted proteins | sample DipCmetagenome_FD_92527 | JGI IMG/M metagenome (GOLD analysis project Ga0126337, IMG submission 92527) | Coral microbial communities from La Bocana,Puerto Morelos, Mexico - Diploria C A metagenome | ecosystem: Host-associated > Invertebrates > Cnidaria > Coral | place: La Bocana,Puerto Morelos... | reverse complement strand
TATTATTATTATTATTATTATTATTATTATTATAGAGTTTGTACGGTGTTGCCACAGGCAACTTTCTTCATTTCCAATGGTATTAATATCATTGCCTGTTATTTCCTGTACTTTTCTACCAATGACATCAAAAGCCAACAAGTTGCCACTGGAAATGGAGCCATTTGCCCATGACAACAACACAAATTGAACATAAAAACTGGGTCACCAACTGTTTGCCACTCCTTGCTCAATTGATAATCACTGTTAGCTCATCCAATCTCTGTGATTTCTGGGGTGGAAATGAAAAAACTACACACATCATAGGAAAGCTGACTTTCTCATTCTTCTTGCTGTCTGCAAGCTAATTGCTCCATTCTTGTGGCTTGCCACACATACATGGCCCAATTCAATTTCAGAGGTTGCTGGCGTGCCATGTTTTCAGCCATGGGTTAGTCTAAATGTTATATGATCACCTTTATCTTGTGTTGTTTCTGTAGAATCTAACCCAAGCAGCTGTTGGTGAACAGCGAGACAGTATTGTGAATGGCTACATTATCCATGATTTGCTGGGCTGCTCCTTAGACAGTCACCTAAGAGTAAGGCCATGCACAAGAGTTGCTTTCCAAACTTCCAAGTGAATGTTCAGTAATAATGTAATATGTATATGCTGCCACTTAATATACATGTAGTAATTTGTATAATTAAAGTGTTTGTAGAACTAAGGTATAGAAGAAGAGGTACAACATAATACAGCTGTGTATATATTTGTGATAAATCAACTGGTATTATATCGAGCCATATAAAACAAATAACTCCTGAAACTGAAAGGTATGTTTTATTTTCCAGAATGGAATATTAGAACTCTTGACATCACCAAGTGAAGTAGCAAGACAATACTTGGCAAGGTTGTTCAATGCTCTTGCATCCCTCTCAGCAGGTAATTACAATTCAAGCTGCCCATGGAATATCACCAATATTTTTGGTTACAGTAAATAGTAAAATTTGAGTAAAGAATATTAGAAACAAGAATATCAGGCACAACAATGGTGTCAGTGGTGAATATTTTGACCTGAGCTATTATATTGTAAAATTAAGTCAAAAAGAAACAATGCAAAACCTTTTCAAATCTGAATTCAGTTCACTCAGAATTGGTCAAGCATTCTTCCCAATAGCTAACAATGTCATTGTTTTGATATTATTTCATATGCTGAGTTTGGGTATGGTAGATACCTAATGGTACCTTTTTATATGCTTTGATGAGTTTTTCTGTTTAAATATTGTTTATTCTTCAGTTTTAACTTAAGTAATCTTAAACTACTCAAAACATAAGCAGAAAAATAAATATTTCATTTAACGTTTAATCCTATAGGTTAGCTTTAAAATTGAACAACTTTCTAATAATCCATCCCAGGTATTTGGCCAAAACTTGATGAAACACTGTCACAAGATTTTAAGTTGTTAACATGTGCTTTTCGGTCACATGAAGGGTCATGCACAACTTGATGGAATGTATTTAGTTTAGGAAGTGTTATTCATTCCTGACATGTGAAATGTTTGGGGAAGACAACAAAATTATCTAAATAAAAATGACTGTGCAGTTGCTGGATCTCCCCTGCTGTTCATCTCAGTGATGTACATTGCTGAAACAACTTCACAAAGAGGTCTAGAAAAAGCTCAGCATGATCTTAGGCATTTTTTTAAAAATAGTCATTCATTTGAAGAAACAGTTTGGAACAAAGATTGAAAAAAAAACTTACATAATATTATATATGTTCATACATGACTTTGCTGCTAGAACATCCTTATTTTGACAAAATCTTCTCTTTAAAGTTTTAATTTTTAAAAAAGGAAACAACATACATGTATTTAATTTTGCAAAACATGTTTCCCTTTCATTCACTAACTTTGCATGTTTACAAGCACTTGCAGTGATCAGGGACTTTCATGGCGTAATTCTGTACTGTAATCATGTATACAGCAAAAATTCTAATGTACAATCATCAAACATTTGCAACTGAAGATAACATAGGAATGTCAAAACATGTAAAGTAAACATAAACGTTGATAACGTTTTATAATTTTTATGTTAAGTAAAATTTAAAAGTGTTGATTTCTTTTTAAAAAATAATTGTTGCTACTCTGCTGTTTTTATGACCATTTGAAAGTTTTAATAATTATTTTAAAACTAATCAGCATAACAATTTGACTGCAGCCTTTTCTGTTGTTTTTTCTTTTAGTTTAAAAAGAACATAAAGAATACAGCAATTAATGAACTTTTCTTTTTATGGCTTCCACTGTTTATATTATTATGGGTACTTGAACCACACTAACAAGCAGAATAAATAGTTTGCCAGTTTTTTGTGTATAATATTCCTCTTGTCTTTGCTCCTATGCAGGACGTTCATATTTAGCACAGAATCCATATCTGGTGCAAGCCTTATTGTCAGCTTTAACAAAGGAACCAAAAACATCTCTGACTAGTGAGAACATTCTGGGAACCTTGCAGAAGCTTAGTCTCAGGTTGGTACCTTGGCAGAATTATCTGATATTACAGTAATCTTGGACAGAATAACCATTACAAAAACATTGCTGCCATCGCCCATCCAAATATTTCCTGTACTTCCATACCTAGTGTTTTTGTTTTCTGCTTGATATCATTAATAATTTGTTATTATCCTTAATAACTTGTTCTTATATTACAGACATGTTCCTTAAATTCCTGAATGTTTAGGCCTTCTGAAAAACATGCCCAAACACAAAGGAGAGCTTTCCTTTGAATTTTTTTGATTTGTAAATCACTGGAAATCCAGCCCATTTCATAGCCAATGTTTCATAGCCAATGTTTCATAGCCAAGTTTCATGGCCAATGCAAATTAGGAAAGTGATGACATCACGAGGTGTGCCACTAAATGTTAAAATACTGAATAATGAATATATCTGGAAGTATTGAAGCAGTGTTTCTCAAACATGACACCAGAAATTTACATCACAAAAGAAACCAAATGATGCTAATAGTGTCATTGCCATGGAAACTCTCTTGGCTCCAGTCTCTTTCTGTTAAAAACCAAATATCCTCATTTTCAACCCTTGAAGTAGGACAGAGGGTCATGCTTGAAACAGAAATGGTTACCATATTGTCTTACCTGTCATCATTAGATTGGCTGGAGTAAATGGTCCTTGGTTAAGACAAAAACTGCATGGGTATTTCAGTTTGAATTAAGACAAGACCAGTGTTATCATGGCAACAGCACAACGGGTGTCATTTTGTTTAGTTTGATACACATACAATATTTCCAAAGATATTCTTTATTCAGTATTTTACCAATTTAGTTGTACACCTCATGAGATCATCACTTTCCTGATTTGCATAATACAAAAACATTAATATCTCTAAAACAAAACAAGATATTCCAAAAAGGAAAACACCATTCTTCTATATTTTGAAAAGTCATATACACTTAAAGGGGACACTTTATCATAAATGAATTTTAAAAAACAGCCAGAGATGAAAAGGATACCCGCTTGAAAACAGAGAGTTTTAAAAAGAATTTCCTGTAAACAAGGCCTAAGGGCGAATTTTGAGAAACTGACGTAATCACCTTTGTTTGCCAAATGGATTTATCTATCATCATTTGTGATTTCTTTCTAGACGTCAAATGCAATCAATCATGATTAATGGCGATTTGATTCAGTGGCTATCACAACTGTTGATGGACCATGACAACTTATCAGATTACACACTGGAATATTCTGTTGCCTTGCTCATGAACCTTTGTTTGCGCTCTGCTGGTAAGAGAAACACGTGCATCCAACAATTACTATTTTATTATAGCACTGAAAAACGAAACAACTACATTTTGACTTAGAAAATAGCCCAAAGAAAATGTATGCACTGATTGGCTAAAAAAATGTTTCTATTAAAGCTTTAGATTTAGAGTTTGAGATTTTGATGTTGTGATAGTTGACGAGGATGCTGCCAGCATAGAAATTGAGAGCGAATAATCGAATTGTTTTGATATAAATCTACCAGTTGTTAAAAAATTGTATTTAAATCCTCTTCAGACACTTCAAAAAGGAAAAATGCAGCCACCAGTTTGTTGACAACTGCACAATTCTATGCTACTTAGTATCTACTACAGAATTAGATAGTTAGCCAATCAGAAAAGAGCATTTGCCATAAAACACTTAGCTTAGTAGATTTCTACTAAGACTCAATAGAAACACAGAACATGTTTCTATCTCATCAGTAAAAGTGTTTGGTGATAACTGATTATATGCTGTTGTGTTTTATATCTGGATGTAATACTCTGATACCTAACATTCTCATTCTCCTAGGAAAGAGAAAATGCATAAAAGATGCTGCTCACATTCTTCGAGTGCTCAGTGATCTTTTAGGACATGAAAACCAAGAGGTAAGAAAACAGTAGGAAGCTTTAAAGTACCACATTATGAATTGATTATGAAGCCGTACAAAGTTCTTTGTTGCATGTTTTTGTATCTTTCTTTTAGCCTGAACTGTGCACAACACACAATGAACAACTAACCTATAGAAACATTTCAGTTAACTTGTGTAATTTATACATAGTATGCAAGAGTGAAACAAAGTGTGTGCGTAGCCATGGATCTACCAACATAAATTCTGTTTTTTTGTTTGTCAGGTTTCATGACTATTCTGTTAATTAACTAAGAATGAATCTTCCTATTTTGTAGCCTGCGTCACATCCGGAATTTTCTCTTTATGAAGAAAATTCCGGATGTGACGCAGGTTACCTATTTTGTGTCATTCAACTTATTCTGTCATACAAAATATTTAGCTCTGTGTGGTATTAAATGTGATTTTTTGGGTCATATTCTTTTTTAATAGATTCGTCCATATGTGAATGGAGCCCTGTACAGTATTCTGGCATTGCCTGCTGTGAAAGAGGAAGCACGAGCTCTGGTAATGATTTTATGCACTCAATTTTGCAATTCAAATGTCACCAGCCAGGGCTCAAACCTTGACTACTCAATCTGGAGTTCAGCGCAGTAACCATGAGGCCACTGCGCCTTCCACCTCCATTGTGTATTGGAGGCTTACTATTGTTTTACAAAAACTCCATAAATGTTTATACAATAACCCAAGTCATTCTTGCATTTTGATTGGTTCTTACCTACGATCTATTAGAGGACAGACGCACGATTGACGTCATGATTACAAAGTTTTTCCTTCTGCATTTTAAAATGGCGGAATGTTTTGAAAATGAAGATATATATAGATTACTTCATAGATAGTGCGCCGTACAGATTTTTATTCACTCGTTGCAAAACTATTTTAAGATTGAGAAAAGTTGAATTTTTTTAAATAAATGAATTTAACACACATTTTGTTCATTGGATTTGCTAAATTCGAGGCAAAGCAAGATCAATTTTGTGTTTGGTTTGGTCTCGCTCAACTGCTGACTGAGACTGCTCGAGTATTTTTTCCGAGTTATTCTCAGTAAAGAAAGAAACGGCTTTTTCTTACTTCCAGCTTTTCGTACCTGTTCAATGCCTCGACAAGACGTTTTCTTCAGCTAGTCGCGTAAGATATTATCTTAATTCTCAAAACTTTCCGCCATTTTAAAATGCAGAAGGAAAACCTTTGTGGTTATGACGTCAATTGTGCGTCTGTCCTCTAATAGATCATAGGCGAGAACCGATGAAAATGTGAGAATAACTTGGCTCATTGTATAATTGTTAAATACTGTATGTTAATAGAAAGCCTAAGAACTCTTCTTATAATGAATGTTTCATAAATATTGAATAAGGCAAATTTGTCAATTTATCCAAAAGTGTAGTAGCCTGCAAACACAGATGGATTTCTGGAAAGTAAATGATGTCGCCATCACATCAGTGCGGTCTCAAAGAATGACAGTTAGTGCTCTACTGAATGTCCTCTAATGCAATAGACCATTTTCGTATTGTCGGGAGAATATCATTAAAAAAAGATAAAAATCATTTGTATCTGGAAACATTCCCCGCATTAGCCTTAGTTGCAAGCTAGGTCCAGTCCAATACCGAGAATATGAAAATGGTATATTGACAAACCAGCAACTTTGATCATCTGCAAAATTATAAGTGAACTGGTTGCTGGCATTATATACAGAGCTATTGGTCACTGGGTCTAAACATACATATTCATGTAATTTTACAATTTCAAAAGCCTTTTGCATGTTTACAGTATTTGTAGCTAATTGATACTAGATGTTGCTTGTTATTTTGTACTTAACCGGATAAATGATCTTACCATTGCCATCACAACATCTACAAAAAGACTCCATGTTAACCGACTGCCTCGCTTAAGTGGAAGGTGGGTGCCTGGGATACCCAGGCATTCCAGTGTGGCCAGTCAGCTCCTAGATAGAATACTGCCCCATGGCTGGCAAATCCCCGCAACCCAGCCATGAGCCCCCATTCCAGGCACCTATCACACTGATGAAACAGTGGAAGGGAGAAAAAATAAGGGATGGGAGGGGGGGGGGGGAAGACGCTAAATGAACCCCTCCACCGATCGGAGTGGTGTACGAAGCTACCACGTACCATGTGAGCCTGCACTTATGGGATAGACCGCGAGATTGCCGCTGAGCTCGTGGGCCGCTTGACGGCTTAACTTGAGAACCGCTTGACCGCTAAGCTTCTGGACCGCTTGACCGCTAAGCTTGTGGACCGCTTGACCGCTAAGCTTCTGGACCGCTTGACCGCTAAGCTTCTGGACCGCTTGACCGCTAAGCTCGTTGAGGTCAACTTAGTTAAATTGCATTTTACCAAATTAATATTGTTGTTCTTATACGCTTCGTATTCAGGGAATGGAGGAGATTCTTGAGTGTTTCCTTAAAGACGAAAACCCTGATATGACCAGGCAGATTCAATTTATCATCAAGCAACTTAACACTGGTGGGATATTTATTGTACTGTATATCATTGTGCATTTTTGTCAACCATTGCACAGATTATCCAGTTTATAAAAGTTTTGATTGGATTATTTATTGTATTCTTCATTGATTTTTGAGATCGTAACCCGTTCAAAATGGTTCTGTCATGTTTCGTTTAGAGTGCACTTTTGGGGGGTGGCCTATGGAACTAAGGCTCTAATGCGATAAGACACTACGCTACTAAAGCAATAAGGTGTAAACTTTAATGTGTGTTTAAGTAGTTAATTTCAATTAATCAGTTAGCCTGGAAGGGGGTCCTAGGGGGTAGGTACCCGTGTACTCAACGCAAAATGGGTCATACTATGTTGCTTGTTGCATGACACGACAAGACTATATTCGGAAATCTCTTACTATCCTTGTGGTGCTATCCTCTTGAGAACAAAAGCAACTTGCTCAAAATGCATTTGAAAGATTAGTTAGCGTCAGTCTCTACTATATGATGGGTGAAAGATGCATTTCATACGGAATTTGACGCAATGTTGAGTGCTTTTCCTTGTGGTAGAGCACTACATGAAGGAGATAGCAGCTATATTTCAGGTAACACTAGTCCTCTTTATACTCGAGCTTCCATATGAAAGCTCGAGTCCAAGAATATAGGCCGTTCTTTGTCGCACTTGGTCGCCAAATGTGTGTCATTATTCCAGGCACTCCTAGAAGAGTCCGCGGAAACTAGGTATGAGAATCGCACCAGCGTACATAACTTCGTGAAAGAAAACAAGTGTTGATGCTGTGTTTTGGGAAGAAAGCTCTGGAAAGAATGTCTTATGCGCTCGCCGGTCTCACATACAAACGCACTCGCCATTTATGGTAGACCGACACCAAAAGATGAGGAGCGTTTTCGGAACGAGTCGGCCTACGAATTCCATAGCTTGAAAGCGCTGAAAATTTTGAAAGAAGTGAATACTTCAGATGTGGAAAAAACTAAGAATGAACGTGAGCTACACATCGGAATCTGTTTGCGAAACATGTTGCATACCTTAGCAAAGAAAACAAAAGTATCAAGCTACAAACGTTGGCGTGAAAAAGTAAAATTGTCACATTTGCGACTTCCACGTATTATTAAATTTATGAACGAACCTCAAGTAAAACACGCCAACAAAATTCAAAACCAACTTGACAAACAGTAATTGTAAAGTCTTTTTTGGCCTTGTAAGAAAATACAAACGTGAAACGTACAAACTGCCATAAATGAGATGATGTCTTATCAAGATTTTGTCTCCTCACATTTTGCAGACGGATAAGGCCTGAGGACCTGTGTGACTGCTGTATCAGAGCCGTAAATTGCACTGTGTACCATCTGACACTCACTAGTTCTAAAAGTCCCCACAAACAGTTAAAAATGGTGCAGATACCTGTATCAACTGAGTTCATTTAAATAGTAATACGTGTGTCCGTTTGGTGAACGCAGTGTAATCTATGAATGTTGGTGGAGTAATTTTGTTGGTTTTGAAATTGATATTTAAATTACAGATGATCCAACTGCTTCAAATGATCCTGAGTCTGACGATGAAGATGAGGAAGATGATGATGATGTGAGTTTGTTTGATTATTAACTTGTGGTAAACGAGCCATTTTAGACCATGTTGTTAAATGTATTCCTCGTCAAGATTTACCCAGTGACTAAAGGATAAAAACAAACTCCGTCCATTGGCTCCGGCACTCTTTCATCATTTATTTTTGAGTTCAGTGGTTCAAAACTGCTTTGACTAGTTTTACTTACAAGAGTTTTGTGCAAAGAGCAACAATGGTAGTTGTTATTAATATGATTTTCATGGTGCACAATATAGAATACACTAATACTTAGATCAGCAGTTGCTAATAGTTTACAATCATAACATATAAAGTGGATATTTGCAGCAGCAGAGATACACAGTGTGACACACATTGTTCCACTGTTTACTCTTAATTATGTACTCTGGTCATTAGTACTGAGAAATGCGACATTTGTGTCAAGAGTGTTATTTTAACAATGTTGTCCTTAGAAGAAATAAGACTTTGTTGTTGAGAGTGTTATTTTTACCATTTTGTCATTAGGAGGGAGATGCCATTGATGCTGAGCTGGACAAGCAGGAGATGCTTGAGCCACTTGATGGAGAGTTGTTTGGAGAGGAGTTACTGAACACTCAGTATTCAATGGTATATTGTTTGTCTGTAGCCCATAGAATGAAGGCTAGTTTTCAACATTTGTTGAACAACAACTGTGCTATTTGTTGAGCAGTACTGATGGAGTTGCGGGGAGTAGTAATGCACCTCAAAAAGTTTCTGTAGTCAAAGTGTGGACCCCACTGTCAAAGATTCCTTGATCCACCTCTGTATAGCTTGTTCCCAGTGTTCCAGGGGTTTATACAGTAGCTGGTTATGGGCTCCTGGTTTATCTGAAAGACGTCTCTCATTTCCTCGTCGTTAAACAGACAGGCAACCTTTACTTAAGCACAATAAAAATTACAGCTCAGTAGCTTATTGGGTCATGCCCATCAGTGTAGTGGCTATATTACTATATTAGCCTGTGCAGAGTAGTTATTTTGTATGCTTGTCTTTATCACAAGCAGGGTTCAATAAATCGATACCAGTCCATGCACCTAGGTAAACACCTTCTATATAGCATTAACAATTGATATTACTCGATCGCTGCCAATTTTGAAAATACTATTTTTCTGTTTATTATTATTATCTTACCTTTTGCAATTTTCAACAGAATGCTGCGCCGTCAGAACAGCCAAAGCACAAGAAAAAGGTATATTCACATGAAATGAAAACCAACTTCAACTTTTTAAGCTTAAAAATGAGGCCTGTTGGTAGAGCACTGTGGTTTTACAGAGATTATGGGTTGAAGGCCTTTTCTTGTTTTTCATTTGTTCACGTTTCAGCTGCATTTCATAAAAATCACGTCGTTCATTGTATTACCATGTGTTCTTTGCATTAACTGCCATTTGTTAGTCTGCGGCTATTCTTGGCAGTTGCATCCAGACATTTATTTGTCCCACGAGGAACAGTTTTTCCAGGAGCGAGGCTGGAAAAGTGCTATGAACTTAAAGTAAAAGATTAGGTCCATGAACAAAATAAATAAATAAATAAATAGTTAAATAGTTAAATAGTCGCGCGTTTGTAACATGAGCCCCTGGCTCGGGTGATTGGGCAACCACTCCCTACGTTGGCGACTTTAAATAAATACCATACCATACCATACCATACCATGTTGTTGTAGTTTTAAGCAAAGATGGGGTTGTGTTGATTTATCCTTTGACTACCCTAACATTAATATAGGCGTACACCTTCAGACTGGGGAGGGTGCCTTCGAAAAATTTACCCAATGCCCTGTGATAAAACTGGGACAAAAACGCACTCAAATTGCAGAAAAAAAATAAACGTTCACATTTCTTACGTATAATGAAACTGAACATGTTATAATTTCAAAACGGCACTCTATGACCTCGACAGGTAAAATCAAAAACGTATCAGTGTGTTTTGGCTGTTGGCTGCCTTGTCTTGGCTAATTTGCAACCGTGGCATGTGATGATTCTTGTTATTCTTATCGGCTCAACTAGACCCAAAAAAAATCTCGATTACATGTCGAGACCCAATTCACATAAAAGGTGATGTCATCACGTCACATGATGATCGATGGAGGGTTGTGTTAGGAAAAGGATTGTCACGGGAAAAGGCTCACGCACTCTCGAGTAACGCAATTGCCGGTTTTTATGTGAAGTAGCCAAATTCCAAAATTAAAAATTGCTTTTCCTTCTGAGGTTATAGTTTCATCAGATTATAGAACTTATAGGAACTTGGCGTTTTACAACGTTTTAGCTTGACAGGGTTCTTCGTTTTGCGTGACTAGAATGGCGTTTTTCCTAAGTGTACATAGCGGGACGTTTGCTGCAGTTCTTCTGACCTCGCGCCCTGCTTATACCATTGAACTAGATACAAGCGCAACAAGAAACAGACTATGTATAAACATTATTTATTGAAAGATAAAAAAAGAAAATCGCCACATTCCACTACTTGAAGAACTTTTGGACCTCTATTGGAAGTCATTTGCCACGGCACAATATGTTTCTGATCTCTATAGTTTGTTTATAGTTTTTTCAACATTGCAAGCTGGGTACGAGGTCAGTAGGACTGGAGCAAACGTCCCGTTATGTCCATTTCAATTTTATCTTGTTTGAAAAGTCTGTCTTGTGTGACTTCCTGTTGTCATGACAACCATCCATCACTATCCATCAATCATCACATAACGTGATGATGTCATCTCTTAAGCTTATTAGGTCTAAACATGAAATTTTCCGGTGTGGACTACTACTGCTACAACTACGAATAATAATTAATATTTCTATGAGGCAAATTACCTAAAAAAGCTTGGAGCCATCCATCACCCTTATCCGCGAGGTCAAACTTAATCGCCGTCAAGAGTTCAAAGTCACGTTAAATGTGTTTGTTGTTTAGATTTCGGCGAGTCTTGGTCCAGATCACCCTCTTACAAGGCCGACCACTCCAGGAGCAAGAGCTGTGGAAACAATTAAAGGTAAAGCAGCATTAACCACAGCTATTCACAGACTATTCAACAATTATATAATAAACCACGTTATTCTCGCATTTTGATTGGTTCTCGCCTATGATCTATATGAGGACAGACGCACGATTGACGTCACCATTACAAAGTTTTGCCCTATGTGTTTTAAACATGTCGAGGCATTGAACTGGTACGAGAAGCAGGAAGAATAAAGAAAGGGCGTTTCTTCTCCAGAAAATAACTCGGAACAAAATTTTGCGCCATTTTAAAATGCAGAAGGAAAAACTTGGTCATGATGACGTCAATCGTGCGTCTGTCCTCTAATAGGTCATAGGCAAGAACCAATCAGAATGCTAGAATAACTTGAGTATTTATGTAAAATAGAATAGATAGTGATAACAAATTTTTATAATAATAATAATAATAATAATAATAATAATTTTATTTTTCGAGGGTAACTAATAACACAGAACAATGGTAAGTAAAAAACAAGTAGCCCTAATATAGATATTTACAGAATATAAACAAGTGCTGCCTTTGTAATTACATCCACAAATGGTTAGACTTTCAAGTCTTCCCGGATAAGGACTATAAACCGTAGACCCCGTCTCACAACCCTTCACTGTTCACACAATCCTGTGGGACGTAAAAGAACCCACACACTTGTCGCAAAGAGTAGGGCATGTAGTTCCCGGTGTTGTGGTTAGGCCTTATTTCACTCATTA
>Ga0126337_10002251_pt1 | contig 12167 bp, 5 predicted proteins | sample DipCmetagenome_FD_92527 | JGI IMG/M metagenome (GOLD analysis project Ga0126337, IMG submission 92527) | Coral microbial communities from La Bocana,Puerto Morelos, Mexico - Diploria C A metagenome | ecosystem: Host-associated > Invertebrates > Cnidaria > Coral | place: La Bocana,Puerto Morelos... | reverse complement strand
TTCAACTACACCACCTTAGCTATGCGCCAATACATATATGCTAACAAAACCAATAGCAAAGCCATCTCCATCCATGAGTTTATTGACAAATTACTCTTCAAATATAAACTTGAAAATATTCATCAATAAGAACAAATCCAGGGAAAAGACTATCTCTTCTTTTCGAAATCTTGCCTATTAAGAGCACTGGGCAGCTTTCCCTTATTAAAATGGTTTACATGCAAGTGAAGGCGAAAATAAAAAAAATTTAATTAAAAAAATAGATTACTCATAGCCGATTCTATAATAGATAGATAGTGCTTCTTTAGCATTTCAGTGTACTAGTGCTTCTTTAAATAGGTATTAAGTGCCCCTCTCAAGAAATATTTAAAACATTGTTAATTTAAGATATGGTAAGGATGTAAATATTATAAAGTCAATGGGTGAAAAAATATTGTCAATCGTGTAAAGTTTGAAGCCGGACAGGTAGTTGTAAGACATATTATTTTGTAAATTGTGCTGATTACTTTTATTATGTAGAGCCTGGGCAATGTTAACTGCGTTTTAATATAGCTCTAATGTTGTAGTTGTAAGTAGTGTTAAAATTGTAATGTAGTAGGTATTTTGTGTGATATCATTAAAATAATAATAATAATAATAATAATAATAATAATAATAATAATAATAATAATAATAATAATAATAATAATAATAATAAAAATAAAAATTTCCAACTTGGCTTGAAGCCTGTTGAGGCCTGTGTGGACATGAGAGTTAAATGGGACTGGATGAAATATAAAACTCGTCAAGAAAGTATTTCGTACAGCAAATTAAAGGCAAAAGAAAGGCGGGAAAAACTCCAAACGATTCAAAATAAGCTTAAAATATGCGAAGAGAAAATAGCAGAATCGCCGACAGATGAAAATCTTGTTAATCTCGAAGCGGTTAAAGCGGAGTATGAAAGGGAATATGACTACATTAGAGGCTACCACGGTATTATGACAGCTATTGACTTTGAAAAAGCCTTTGATTCGGTTAATTGGAATTTTCTCCTTAAATCTCTGGAAACTTTCGGTTTTGGTGAATGCTTCATAGCATGGATAAAAATGTTTTATAAGAACATATCGAGTTGTGTAACAAATAACGGTTTTTCGACTCCTTTTTTCAATCTTAAACGTGGGGTCCGCCAGGGCGATCCACTATCACCATCGCTTTTTATAATAGTTCTCGAATTACTCGCAATCTCTGTCCGCAACAACGATCAAATTAGAGGCATTATGGTGGATGGAAACGAACTGAAATTAGTCGTATTTGCAGATGACATGACATCATTTGTTCGTGATAAACAATCGCACCTTGCCCTATTTAATACAATTAAGTTATTTAGCACATATTCTGGCCTTTGCTTAAATCATGATAAAACAGACATTCTCCTGCTTGGAAACATGGAAATGAAATGTTCGGACCTAGGTGTAAAGGAAATAAGCAAAGTTATTAAAATCCTTGGCGTTCATTTTACTCATAATTACTCGCTTTTCTGTAAAATGAATTTTGAAACCATTGAGAAATCTCTAAAAGAATCTTTAAAAGGCTGGAATTAGAGAGGTCTTACATTGTTTGGAAAAATTCAAGTAATCAAGTCATTCGCTATACCGAAAATTTTATACCGGGCTTCTCTCATCTCAACCAAAAAAGATTTCATTAAAAGAATTAGTCACTTATTATACTCATTTATTTGGGAAGGAAAGGACAAAGTCAAGCGTACGGCACTCATAGGGCCTATGATGAAGGAGGTTTGAAAATGCCTGATGTAGAATCCATGATCAGCGCTCAAAGAGTACTTTGTATTAAGAAATACTTGAATTCCAACACAGCTGGTTGGAAGTTTTTTCTGGACTTCTACCTCAAAAGGGTCGGAGGCAAATTTTTGTTCCACTGCAATTTTGATAATAAAAAATTACCAGTAGATCTCCCAGATTTTTACAAAGAATGCCTCCTGGTCTGGACCTCTCAAAATGAGTTAAGCCCTTCCTCGCTTTCAGAGATAACAAATCAAGTCTTATGGAACAATAACCTTATATGTATTGAATCTAAATCAGTATATAATAAAAAGCTAATTGACGCCGGACTAGGTAAGGTTGGCGACCTCTACGACGAAAGGGGCGGGTTTAAATTGGAAAAGGAGCCATTGCGGTCATCTCTCTCGCCAGTCGATCACTTTTTTATCTTCCGTCTCTTCAACGCTCTACCTCAAGATTGGCGCGGGCAACTAAAATGGAATAAGATCTCTATTTTCGTAAACACACAAAGGCAGTTTCCAAGCGAGTTTTATTTCCGTTTAGAAGGAACGAAACGTACCCTTGACAATTTGAATTCAAAATCGTTGTTCCAAAGTTTTGTAACTAAGATATGCAGCAAGCCGACTGCTATGAAGAAATATGATAACCTTTTTAATACAGACACCTTTCGATTCGACTGGGAGAAGATTTACCTACTGCCTTTTAAAACAACTCTTTATACAAAACTACGAGAATTCCAATATAAATTACTAACCAGAATAATATATACAAACGACATGCTATTCAAATTTAGAAAAATTGACTCTCCGTAGTATTATTTTTGTGAAGATGAGCCTGAAACTTTAAAACACTTCTTTTTTTACTGCTCAAAAGTGCGTACTTTCTGGGAAGAGGTAAACCTCCTGCACTGTCTTGCAATGAGAGGTGTCGGAAGATCAATCTTAATCCTGTTGTAGTGGCTTAACATACCAGTATAGAGCGAAAACGTTCTTCACTAAACTGTTGCTCACTAATGCTAAACCGACTGGTAAAATAGTGTACTATACTCTGACAATTTTGACTGCTGCTCATACTGCGGGGGCAATCGCCCTATCCAAGACCAAAACACTCGATATGACGCCCGAGTGGATGCTCTTCGAGCATCTAGTTTTCAGGCTAACTTCGTGGGTTTGAGAGATAGATCAAATTAACTAGAACAGTTTGAGAGATAGATTAAACAACTAGAACACTTGCGAGGGCCAATAATTAAAATCAGGCAATAAAATGTTGTATAGCCGGTCCAATACTTTCTAAGCATTCTTTTTTTTTTTAAGAGGTAAGATTAGTTTGAGGTCTGAACGTTTGGTTTGACACTAACAGGGAAAGGGTTTATCCCACTGAGTGATATTCATTTCAACCCACTAGACGAAACAATGACCATAACAAGTTAAGGCTACCATTCTCTTTCTTAGTTGTCGTACTTACTTCACCTGCCCGCCAACAAAGTTCTGGTATCGTTCGTTGAACTCGTTGTGTACCGTGGTGAGGAAAAATACAAGGGCTGTGGAACAGATACCCATCCCTGAGGTACTGGGCAGAAGTACAGCCAGAGGACGCGTGTTATCCATGGTCTTCTCACACAAGTCCGTTGGGGGACGAAGACGCCCTGGTCAAAGACAAGGACAAGTAAACAGTAGATGTATTACTTCCACCAGTAAAGCACATATCAAAATCAAATCACATGACATCCTTAGCTTACTGTAGAACTTCAAGGGTCGATTTTGTCCAAAATATTTTTTGCGCCAAATTTAAGACTACTCTATAATATAAATTTTCTTTAAAAATTATTTGAAAAACTTAAAACGCGTATGCATTATCCACAAAACGCGATTTTTAAACAAGTCAACGATCCGCAAACTGTAATAACTTAGCCTGTATCACAGCCGCCTCTCCTCCGATTTTTTACCGGGGAGAGGCGGCTGTAACACAGGCTATAACTCAATTAGCATGTTTCAACCATCCAGTTCAGAAATAACTATTTTCGCGGGCTCTTATTTCGCTTCTTTGCGTCTTGCAATTCTTCACACTTATATCTTCACTTTCGTACGGTCTTCACGTCCTCAAATTTGAATACAAGCGCGAATCGTAAGACAATTTCGTCGCTGCCCTCTTGTGGCACACAAGGGGATTGCCGCGGAATTACTGGCGAAATTAATCGTTGATATCTGACATGGCAGCCTTTTCAGATGGTCCTATCGTTTGCTTCTAAAAACGTTCTAGTACAACAAACAGAATAGTAGTTGTATGGGCTCGTATAGACCGTATTTGACAGGTGCTGTTATGCAAAGAAGTTCTATTGTTTCCTTGAGTTTGACGTATCCATGGCAACCAGAAGCCCCACCCCTTCAGCACAGATTTATCACTTCCCATCCCATGTATATACGATCATTAACATGTTGGTGGTTAGCGAGCGATTGAATGTAGTCTTGAAGTTAAAAGGGTAACAAATCCTAGTAACTTCTTGGTCGAAGAGCAGGCAATAGCAATAGTATTCCAGTCAGTTTGGATGTCCGCGGTAATACAAAGGCTGGTAATTCAGTTTCGAAAATACGTTCATTTTTGTGTTTAAAGGCTTGGGCTTGCCTACCAAAACAAATCTGAAAAAATGTAATGTTATTTTCGGACTCTACAGTTTATTAGCTTCACGGTGATATTTAGTTTATCGCTGCTCACACAAAACGAATTTCCCGAAGGCCTACAGTAACCTTAAAGTGTTCCCTATTCATCTTATCCATTTAGAAATAGTACTAGTTTTTGGTAATCAGAGTTCGACATGCTAGTTAACAACGTGCAGGTGTCTGCCTGGAGAATACGTTAACTGACTTCAATAAAAATGAGTGTGCTTAATGATGTATCCAAACCGGCATACCTTGCTGCTCAAGACTTAGCCGCACATGGTTCCATGCATGGTTAAAGCTGGCAATCAATGACGCCAGTTCATCTCTTTCTGTTTCTGTAGAGAAGCACACAGAGACGCGTAAGTGCAATACAGTAGTAATTTAGTAAAATAGTAATAGAATTTATTTATCCTTTGACGCTCTACTCACTGGACGAAATCTTTTGGAGAAAATCTCGTATTTTGATGTGCTCTGCTTCCGCTCTGTCAATTCGACGGTGAAATTTGTCCATCAGAAGGCGCTGTAGTTTTACAATGTCTGGCAGGAAACGGAGGGCGCGGAGTTTATGTTCCTATGGGTAAAACAAGGCCACATGAACATTTATAATTTTTTTTAAGTAATCACTTGTTGCCACATAAACTTTACAAGGTAAAAGTATGCTGCAAGTTTCCTTTAGACTAGATAGCTAAATCATATACCTTAGTTTTCCCTTTGGGAACATTCAAGTCAAGAGTTTCCCGCTTCCGGTTTTTTAGGCAATGTGTTATGGGATATGCGCTCCAGAAAAGTGATCACCGACTCGCAAATCTCCGCCATTACGGCTGAATATTCGTTCAGCTTCGCGTCTGTTTACCTTTTATCTTGTCTTAGTTCTCTGTCTTTAATTCATCTGCTACCAATCCTAATCAACTATATATGTCGTACGGTTTTAAGTGACGGTTTCCGGATAATTTTGAGGGAAAAACTACATTTAAAGTCGTGATTTCAGGCCAAGAATTTCTGACCGGCTGCAATGAGTTCTGAGGAGTTGGAGGAGTCTCTAACTTACGATGAAGTGAACTCTTGGTGCTCTGACGCTCTGAAGCTTTATTGCCGTCAACGGGGCTTGAACGTTTCCGGAAGCAAGCAAGCTGCTTGCTCGTGTGTTTTCAGCCTCGGAAATGGGAATTTCTGTCCACCCGACTGCTGAAGAAAGGATCGCAACCACTGCAGACAAAACAGCCGTGCAGCCCAAGCAAATCTCTGAGATGGTTTGGAAAGAATCTAAGCTCAATAAAGGTAGTTGCATTATAGATTTTCCTCACAGGAGCATAGCCAAAATATCTCATTTAGTAACCCACTTCATGAAAATTTCAGGAATCAACAGTTTTCCCTTTAATGTAGAAAAGTCTCAATTTTTGGCACTTGCACTGATCGTAAAGGAGAGCCAACCAGACCAACTGTTGACAGAAGACGCTCACTTTGAGAAGAAAAAAGGGTTGTAACTAACACAACTGAATGGCGGGTAAAATTATATGATGGCCTCAAAGATGCAGTGCCTGACTAAAGTTTTGTGATGTTGCAAAATGCTGAGCATATGGAAGAAATATATAGGCCTGTATCAGTTCCCTCTGTTAGTGATGTTTTGACTGCAGAAAAAGTAGTAGAAGTTGAACAGGCCACGGTGGGACAAGTAGGGAATCCTTTGCGGCATGCACTCGGCAAAGGAAGGATCACTGCTTCCAATTTTTATAAAGTTAAGACAAAAGTGGAAAGTTTGAGAAAAGCTGGAACAAATTCTGTCAGTGCTAAGAAACTTTGGCCAGTTTGATTAGTGAGTACACACCACTAAAAGATCTCTCTGCATTAAAATATGGCCGGGAAATGGAAGGAATTGCTCTGGCCTTCTACCTCGAGATCTTAATAAAAAAAGATGTTAAGCATCGTGAATTTGGACTATTTATTCATCAGACCAAACACTTTCTAAGGGGCATCACCCGATTTTTTAGTGGAATTCCCTTGCTCTGGAAAAGGAATCCTAGAAGTTAAAATGCCCTTTCTGAATTGCAAATGATATCCCCACAGACTTAAATTTAGATTATCTTGTAAAAAATAATGATGAAAATAATGATGAAGTTACTTTAAAGAGAAAACATTCCTACTATGCTGACGTTCAAGGTCAGTTGGGAGTAACCAAGAGAGAATGGTGCCATTTTCTAGTATATACCACGAAGGGTACCATCTGGAGCGCATTCAACTATACAAGGATTAATGGCTCTCACTGCAAGATTCTTTAAACTGGTCACGTTAATACTTCAAAGTGAAAGCAATAAACCCATGTACAAATGAACAATCATCTATTTTAAAGCGGACAATCGTATATCACATTGCAGCCATTGAACACAAGAAATACGAGTATTATTAATAATAGAGTGATATGAAGTCCTTCCTTGGGGGCTGGATCACCACAACATTCTCAATGTACTGAGGATGTCCAAAATTCAGCTCTTGTTGTCAGGTGTCCTCTGCATTTGGCAAATTACTTTTTTGCAAACTGGTGTACATCAATGCTAATTATATACTCAGTTACCCATATCATTGAAATTCCACAAATAATTTATATATATATTTATATATTTTCCCTGACCCACTACGGTGGTTTATAAGTTATAGCAATATGAGAATGCTCCAAAATTGGTCTATATTTGTAAGACTAAATGCCCACGGAAGAGCGCCCCTCGCTTGTTAGTATTAGCTCCTACATGCCAGAGCAAGGAATCTAGAAAGATGACTTGATTTACTTTAATTTGTCACGCCACTTTTTTTGCGCATTTATACAAGCCGTGGAAAACGGAAAAAGCTTGAATGGTGGCTCGCAGTCGCAGGTGTGTCCCGTTCAAACATTGCAGTTCAAACAGTGCAGGTTTGTTTCGCCAATGTATTCAACCTTTTCCGCTGTTTGGGCAGCCAACAACAACACAAGTCCGGTACCCAAATCCCATATTTAGAGGAGAAATCAAAACAGAATGATTACAGACTTGAAACATTTCGCAAGTAAACAGCCCTCTCGAAACTCATAGAGTTTTATCGCATTGTTTTTTTCGCGGAAGACATAAGTAGCCGAAAAAGGGATTGACTCACCAGTTTATAGAATTCCTGACCAGTATAAAAGGCGTAAAGGAAGTATTCCAGTGGAAAAAACTGCATAAATAAGAGGCAAAGAAACGCGAAGCTGAAACGAATATTCAGTTATGGCGGAGATTCCGAAGTTGGTGCTCACTTTCTGGAGCGCCGGAGAAAAACCGGAAGCGGGAAACTCTCGATGCTTGTATTAACTAAAAATCTTTACATACAAGTAAGTCGCACATTGTGCACTGAAAGTTTGCAAAGGATAACTTGCTGCATTAGCGAAAACTGAATACAATTTAAATTGGTTTACCTGACGTAGAAATTCTGCCAGTACTTTGTTGCTTTCAGGATCGTTCGACAACACCTCCTGTTGAAAAGTGTGCGAGAAGTGATCCAGTGTAACCTGTGTCCGGTACCTCCAAAGGGCGGGACAGGTGGGAGGGACACGGTCAGTCAGGGCCTCAGGAATGACATCCACCTCGTAAAGCTGGCGCATCAGGGGGTTATTACCTGAAAAAAAGATTAACATCTTGCCTTAATATCAGGGCTTCACATAAACCTTAATTAGTCTCTGAGATAGAGGAATGATGTTGAACAGGTTTTGAAGAATAATAAACAAACAACAATAGCAAAACTGGGAGAACGGTTTCATCTCCCGGGGAACGATGGTGCGTTTACACCACATCAAAACAAGTTACGTCTAATTACAAGTAAAACATTTTTTACGATCAATAATTCACACTCCAACAGTGACCACTAACTTTGCAAATTCAATATGAAAACAGCGGGCTCAGCTATGACCTTCCAAGTCAACACACATTACTGGTGCTGTCTGGTTATGCATACATGACTCTTATAACTTACCAAGTCGCTTGTCACCAACCAACATCTGCAAACAACGCTGAATCTTCTCTTCAAGGTTCTTAACAAAGAGGGAAGAAATCAAATCAAGATTCAAACTAACGTACAGAGTTCAAAACGAAACTGCAAATGATCGTACGTACTGTTAACACTGGAGTCACCACACTGGCATTGAAGGCTGTTTCCCAGTCTCTTCGAGACTCTTTAGACTTCAGATCGTAGGAGACGTTCAAGGCGTGTTGTGCTGCAATGATCATTTAGAAACGGTTAAGACTACTGTACTCGATCAGGACAACCATAAAACAAAATTTCCGCCGTCCCGAACTCTAATCAAGCCCTCCATCTCCGCTGTAATTTATGTAAGGTTATGTTCTGTAAGTAAAATCCCCCTTTCTGAAAGAGAAAGCTTCTGAAGAAGAAGAAGAAGAAGAAGAAGAAGAAGAAGAAGATATACTGGCCGTGTACAAACAATTAATTATTATTGAGCCATGACTCTACATTGCTTACAATGAATTCGAAAATATTGCCTTAATCTCTATATTGTTTTGTAACATGCAAACCAAATCAACCCTTGTGATAGTCTAAGATGAGTGTTAAAACAACTCATCCAGCCTGGCTGCAGTCACTAAACAACACAAAATAAACAAATCTGCAACATTTGTTACGTTTCAAAACTTACGATCTGAGAGGTACGCAGTCATTTGTTTCAGAGTCATATGAATGCAGAGGACTGTATCGTCTCTGCTTCTTCCCAGGCTACTGGCGAGAAGTTCTACATCCAACCGCAAGTGATCCCATAAAAAGCGCGACAACGCCTCAGGAGGAACTCTGCGATTGATTAGAGAACAGATGCCCTATGCGAAGAAAATAGTAAACGGGAGATATATGTTGTAGTTAAAAATTAAATTCAGGTAAAAATAATTTTAACCTAGTTTGATTCTCAATTTCCTTTGTCTTCGAACCCTAATAAGGGTTAAGAGACAGAGGAATTTAATTTTTACCTGAATTTAATTTTAACTACAACATATACATACAAGCGCAATATTTTTTCGCTTTAATTCAACAATTTAGCTGCCTCATAAAGGCTATTTCCCAGGAAGATGCAAGCAGTTGGAACAAGACGTGAACTGACAGGTTAACACACTCGTATTACTTTAGCACACGAGAGGACTGAGGACGCGTCAGAAGGAACTCAAGCTATCTGTATGTCTAGATTGTAACGACAAAATAGACTTAATTATTGACAAACAATGAAACGAGCAAAAGTATTAGTGTCATGTGTTGACACCGAAATAACAATAAAGGCGATTCGACTAGTGTAATATAGCCCACAGTACGTTTCATGTTAATCAAGAAAGTTGTAGGTACACTAAAAATTAATACTGCATTAATGTTTGTTCCCTATGTTTTGCGAGAAAGACTGATAGGATGCTCTAATAGCCAAAGAGCCTCGGGATTGAGACTCTTAAAGCACATTCTCAGAAATAAGAAATAGGGAAATGTAATTTTTTGGAGAAGTCCGGCCCTTATCAACATTTTTGTAATTACTTCAAAAGTTCTCGTAAGTCGGGTTATTCAAGTGTTTTTGGTAGTTTTAACCTCTACGGCAATAGCAAAAGGCAAAATAAATCTGATGGTTTATTAAAAAGCTAACCTGTGGATGCCGGCAGGCCCCTTCTACCATGGCACAGTGCATAAGAATCCTTATGATACCAACAACTACAGGTGACAAATTTCGTTCTGAAGTTAGACCTTTAGGTCTGGCACTAGGAAGGCCAAGTACGTCATGGCCTGTCATGGTAGGATCAGCTCTGCAAACAAAACGATAGCATGATTAGAGGTTGCCATCTGCTTTGAAGAGTTAATCGTTACAGAGAGTTTGGTTGTGGAAGGAAGGAAGTCAGTTAGTCAGTTACTTGGAAGGTACAGGAATTGTACTGTCTTCAGTCCTTCAGATAGCAAAAACTATTGCCAAATGCAATACCTCTGATATGGAACATTTCCTCGAGAGGGACGATGTTCTGCACCGCCGATAACGAGTTTGCACTCTGGGCAAACCCTCTTCTCCATAGGCCCGCCACACTACAACAAATACATTTACAACTCTTTAGTTTAACACTCAATTTACATTTCAATGTCTTGAAAGAAATTAGCAATGATCAAAATTGTTTGATTGGTTACATGGGCTAGCAGCCGATTTCACGTCGAAACAAGACTTGAGTGTGATCACGCGTACAACAATGAAAACTACGAATTCCTTTCTTGAAAGCATGTATACGATGTAAAACGGCTATGCACATCCTTTGTGCCTGGGCACATTGACGGCAATGTTTCCGTTAAAAAACGGCTGAGACTGTTGTGAATAAGAGGCGAGTACTACTTACATTTCCAACGAAATAGGGGTGCCCTTTTGGGCACTCTGCAAAGAGAACAGTAAACCAAAGCAGTTAACATCATAAAAGCCCTTCGATGACAATTTCGTTGACGATGTTTTGAATTCCACAAGAATAGCTACTTACGATACCATTTACCAGACTCTTGCATTCCTGCCATTACCTCCTCAAGGTTGTCGTCAGGCATCGTTGGAAAAAAGCCATTCTATGAGACGAAGAAGTAGAGTCCTGTCAAATATCTTTTTTGTTCTTTAAAATAGCTCAGAAACTACACGATTCAACTGGCCGACAGCTATGGGCTCTAATTTCTATAGTCACACTGCCTAGCTGATTGAATCAATGTTAATCAGAGTTCATGCGGTAAACGGAATACAAGCTTCCACATATTGCGTGGGCTAAGTTCAAAACCAATCGAAGAAAATAAGCGCTCATCCTCACAATTTACGTATTCTCTGTTCCGCTTTACCATTCCAATTTCTGTAAATCATTGTATTAAAATCTACGCAAAAATGAAGCATTGGCACAGTTTTCGTAAGCGTACCATCAAGGCTGTAGGATTGTCCATCAGCAATCGCAGTGGTTCACACACGGTCATCTGGTTAATGCACTGTAATACTGCTGTAGTATGAATAACAATTTCTGCCAGGTTCTGTTCCAGGGCTGAGCGACCAGGAGCTACACGGATGCCTGGAAACCCAGCGGCACCTTGAGTGTTGTCCAGAAGTTGGGTGGCAAATGGTTGGGCCTGAAACAGTTTTGAAACAATAAGCTAAACATACAGCCTTTTAGTAGAGTTCTACTAGTGTACTAATGCAAATCCTGCAATCTGATTGGCTGAACCATTGCACACTATCAATCATTAGTGTGCAATGCTTCGGTGTATTCGACAAAATTGCAATGTTTCCTTGTTTCTCTGAACTCTGGAAGCACAGTTTTCAAACATATGGATAATTAAATAAAACTTAAAGAAGGGCACTTTTTAAAAAAAAAAAATAAATAAACACATCCCCACTGGGGCTTTTCAGTGTTCAATTACATGATAATTAATTTATTATAGAAGTATACAATTACAGAATTACATAACTATACATATGAAACTATACATTTAAAACAATTTAGAGCCAGACCTAAAAAAAAGAAGATGTTATTGAAATAAAAATTCGCTCAGAAGATGCCTTTTCAAAGCTCTCTTAAAGGAAGCTGGTTTATCACATTGTTTCAATCTTGAGTCGAGTTTATTCCAGATAGATACGCTTCTATAACCAAATGTTTTTTGGCCTGTTGTAGATTTAAAGAGGGGAATGTTAAGTTGTTGGGAATTCCTCGTTATACGCCGAGATACGCTGCCTCTTGTTACAAACTCGGATGTC
>Ga0126337_10002250_pt1 | contig 12168 bp, 9 predicted proteins | sample DipCmetagenome_FD_92527 | JGI IMG/M metagenome (GOLD analysis project Ga0126337, IMG submission 92527) | Coral microbial communities from La Bocana,Puerto Morelos, Mexico - Diploria C A metagenome | ecosystem: Host-associated > Invertebrates > Cnidaria > Coral | place: La Bocana,Puerto Morelos... | reverse complement strand
GTCTCCTCAGCAACTCTGTATCTTCCCGCCACCTCTACCCCCTCCGTGCCTTGAATCAGACATGTTCGCTCTCCTTGTTGACCGTTCTTCGCCACGTCTCTCTCGGCCGTCCTCTTCGGCGTTTGCCATCTTAGTCATAATCTATTGGTTTGAATACTGAAAAAAATATGCTTGCCAACAATTCACTTACTTCGAGCTCATGGGTCTCATCTTTTTTCATTTCCTTTTTCCTTTTTGTAAGGTAGTTTTGTTGTTTTCCAGAATCGCTGTGAACTTTGCGGGGTCTGCTGTGGAGCTTCACTTCAAGCCGGCGGACAAAGATCTTCCTCAGCCGTTGCTGTGCAGACGAAAAGGCACTGTGTTGGATGTCTTGGTGTGAATATTCTCATTCACTTTCCATTGTCATATCTCAGCGGTCATGCGCCCGCTTAAGCCTTGTTCACACTAGCGACATAACGACGTAAAGATATGTCGCCATGTTCGCAGTGTGAACATCTTTACATAATGACAAAATAGAAAAATAACAGCATGGACGTAACGAAAGTTTGTGCTTATTTATCGATGTCCCATTACGACATACTTTATTATATCACTATATCCTTTATGCCGTTATATCGCTAGTGTGAACTACTACGCCTTACGGAGAGCCCCTTTCGGGTGCGAATGTCAAATTGTCCTCTCGTACTCATCGTTCAAGTGCTTCAGTGTTGCCTAACATCAAAGTAGAACAGTAAAAAGAGAGAGATAAATTGCAGTGTTTTAACAACCTTGTAGCAAATCTGAAAGAGAGTTTGTTTTCGTAGCAGTCGTAGAAACAAAAGAAATTTCTGTCAGCTTTTTTACACTCAAGCCTTTTTTTCGCTTAGGCAGATGCTCACATGCAGTCTTATTTATCGCCAATTACTGATTTGAGAAAACCATTTGAGAAAGCGGAGCTTTATAGATGCTTCAGTTTTACAGCTTTTGTCAAGAAAAATAAAAGAGTCAATTTTACAAGAAAATGTAACATTCATTTGTCGTGATTTAGAAATTAGCTGTGTTGTGCCGCAATATTCTGTAAGTTATATACATTTGTGAAACTGGAATTTTGTGGCTTCAATAAAGTATTGGAGGGGGCACTCCCGTATAAAAACGACGGAGGTTGCTCGTCGGAAATTACAAAAAAAGAAACTTAAGAGGTACTAAGACCCTGTTTTGTGGGCGTAGCTTGAAATTGTCCAACCCTTAGAGGTACCAATTCTAAAACAACACATTACCTTATTGCCTGTCAGGTTTTTTTTTCATTTCAATGTGCCCTAAAAGCTCCCGCTGTGGATAATTTGGTTCCAAATACGAGGAGCCCCCCCCCCCCCTTCTCCGTCCTATTTATGTAGGAGTCACCCTTCGGTTATCACTGTTCACCTCCATGCCACATTCCATTGGAAGTAAATTATTCAAGACTTGGTTAACTACTTTTGTACATTTAACAGTATTTTGTTCTTCGTATGTAGCAACCCAGCGTGTACAAAATTATACTGTTCAAACATATTTTGGAATAAAATTATTTTGAAACTTGGAAGCCGTGTTTGCACAATGTTTTTTGTTTTGTTTTGATTGTTTATTTTTGTTTTTGTTTGTTGTAATTTTTTTTTTTGGGGGGGGTGGGGAGTTTGCTAGACTCATCTGATTGGATAAGTCATTTCCGAGTTGCACTTTTGCCTCTGTGCGACTCGGCACGAAACCATTCATGTGAAATTGTGTCCGCCTAGAGGTATCGAACTGACTTTCATATGAAAGGTTTTGCTTGAGGACTCGTTTCAAAACGGAGACAGAAGGTAACTCGAAATTGGCCTATTGGAAATAATTTGAGATCTGATTGAATAGCACATCAATGGCTAAATCAAGTCAACGGATTAAGTATGTTTAACGTTAATGGTGAACATCAGTATTCAAATACTTTCATGGGGAAGTCCAACTCGACCAAGCTCGTTTGCACTGGGTATTTTAAAATTTTTTGTCTCCTCGTTAGAAGGGTCAGCATTTTCGGCATTTTAGCAGCAGCGTTTTTTCCAACGGTTTTAGCTTTTTTTGGTAGACAGAAGCCTGCTTTCATAATGGCCTTTCTTTCATAGCTCGCAGCTTTCCTTTATAAGTTTTCTCGAATGGGAAAAAGAGGCTTTAAGAAAGATCGACACTTCCTATGCGTAATTTTTTTCATGTTTATACTATTAATAAGTAATCATACGGTTTTTCTCGTTCAATTTGGAATTGACTTGGATGAGTGAGTTATTCAAAAAACTGAAATTGCAGTCTTTGAAAAACTCACTCGAGCAAATTAATTCCAATGATTACCTATATAAACTTGATTTTTTATTGAGAAAAGGTAAATGAAGCAACATCCATAGGAGAGAAAGAGCAGGCGACGACAATTAAACCAAGCTGCTCTACGATGTCTACCTAGGAGATGCCATGCGTAACCAATCAAATTTCTTGCTGATGATTCTTGCCCGGGGACTCCCAGATATGTAAAAAGGACGGGGGGTACTCGTCCTTTTAGCGGTTAACAAAAGCGGTTATGGTATCTCTTAGACTGTTCATTCCGAAAATATCCACAGCGGGAACCTTTGCGGTATCTTTAAGGTATTGAGCCGAAAAAGTTTTGTTTTAGATTTGATATCTCTTAGTACTGGTGATAGGACTGAGTGGAGTCCAATTGTATTCGGTCTGTAATCATACGAGTGATAACAAAATCGGACGAGTGCGCAGCGGAAGTCCGATTTGTTTATCACGAGTATGATTACAGACCGAATTGGACAACACGAAGTCTTATTACCAATTAATCATAAAAATTACTATTTCTGAGAAAAGAAGGTATGAAAATAAGGGAAATTTGCATTAAAAGACTGACAAAGGAGGCGTAAATTGCTTAATGCCGCTCTGAAATTGACGACAGTTTCTATGGTGATTGAAACCAAGGTTGTGATTGGTTGATTTAAACTACAATTTTAAATGTGATTGGTTGATTTAAACTACAACGTTGACTGTGATTGGCTTATCGAACTGTCCGATAACAAGCTGTCCGATGACAAATTGTCCGATAACAACTTGACAAGTGAATTAGTGGAAAATAAGAGTTTTTTTAAAGCAAACACAATCGAGGAAATTGTAATTTTTATGATTAGGGGTGAAAAACATTTCAGCTACGCCCGCAAAACAGGGTCTTGGTAATATCTTAGGGGTTTCTTACAAAATTTCCAATGAGCACCCCCGTCCTAAGTTATATGGGAGCCTTCCCACCCGCTGAGATTAGTCCTGGAAATTCAGTATAACTTCGTTTGGAGTAATTTTCAAATCAATTCACTCTGTAATAAGAGCAGATTCTCCAACCCTAGTGAAAAGAAACTAATAGACGAGATTTGATCGTTTTAAATATTTATTGACAAGCAAACCCCAGTAAATATCTGCATGTGCCCCAATTCCGCGTTACATTTTCAGGCTTTTTTCTAAGTGTTATAATTATAAGCGTTTTACCCTTCTTTACATAGCCTTAAGTTAAGGCAAGATATGTATGCCTTCTCTAGTAACAGTTTCCTTTAATTAATTTATCGTTCACACTGTTGTTTGTGAAACTGCTTAAAAAGCCTGTAACATTAAACATAAGTCCCCTATCTAAATCTGTTTGCTTGTCCAATCGGGTTTTTGTGTTTAGCCGGTGTGAGGTTCATCTTGGCTGTTCAAGCTGTGGACCCATCAGCTGACTTCTTGAAAGGTGCCGGCGCAAAGCCTTTAAAACATGTGTAATAGAGAATGAGAGATAATATTAGCTTGAAAACGCATCAAACTCTCCACCTACTTAACCTTTTCTCACCTTTCTTGACATAGACATTGTTCAATTTCAATTTCTCTCGTTTCTTTCGGTATTCTTCTTGAGCCGAACACACTGAAAAATACGATCAAAGAATTTGTGAAGTAAGGTATGGTTTGTTTGTTTGTTGACTTGTTTGTTTTCCTGGCTGTTAAATGCTATTTGATGGGGCTATTTCACACAATTGAAAATGCCTTTTCGTCTCTGTTCCTATTTACATCTGTAATACGGTTTTTAACCGCATGCAAATCATGAAAACTTTTCAATTGCCATACTCTTTTCTTTTCAACCTTGGTGGGACTCGTCTGAAATTGAACCTTGACAGGCAACTCGGAATGTATTTGTTAATGTTTCTTGTGACCGTCTGCATAACAGGGAAAGAAAAAAAGCGCGACACATAAGTATTCTATTATGAATGTTAAAACCATTACACTTTTGTTAACGAATTAGGGAATTGAACCAACCTCTTATTTCGCAGACGTAGGGTAATTGCACTTCACAGGGATAATCGTTCCAAACTCCGGAACGATACATCTCACCGCAGCCTTCAAATTCACCCTTATGGTTATCAGGCTCCCCATCATCCCAATATGGGCAATAAAGCGGTGAACCGTCAACCCACAGCCACTGTGAAGTGTCCGCGGGATACCTGTGCAAACCAATCCATTGATATCGGTCCGCGGCTGCGATCGCGTCTTGCTTTTCTTCTGAATTAACCACTGCTATCATAGACCCCAAATCCTCACAGGCGGATTTTGCTTCGGACCATGTTAAGGACTCAGAAACGAACTTGAAGCAAGAGCCTTGAACGTGGATCCAATCCTCAGGACACAATCCTAAAATGAAGAAAACGCGAGTTAACTTGCTTCATCTTCATGACCTTCTTTAAGAATCTTAAGCGACCGCTGGGATCCTACCTGGAATAAACTATCCTATTTTATAGTGTATTTTTTCTGGCATGCCGGTATAAAATAGTTTTCAGGAAATTGATTTCTGTAGTTTGCGTAGTGAGATGAGGTAATTCTGAAAATAATTGTTGTTGGTGTTTGACCTTTCGACAACCTGAGTGGAAGTCATCTTCTTAGTCAAGCGAATAGCGCTTGTTAGGCGATAGTGTTATAAGTCTGCCGGGTCTTTTGAACTGATTGCTTAGTTCAGTCTTGATGGAATTGCCTGTAACACTGTTGCCGCACCTTAGTAGATCGAGTCGATTAAACACTAAGGCTTGAGCGGAACATTTTGTTTCATTTAACATTTTGCATGCCTGTTGGATTAATACACCTGTGTCTGAAGTAAAAGAGCGCCAAGAGAGCTTTTAAGCAGATTGTTAATTTTAAAACAACTGGACATATACACACAAATGCAGCCATGTACAAACCGTTTGCGTTAGCATACGTCAGAGCAGATAGCAGCAATATGACCACGATTTTCATCTTGCTTGTTCTTGATTAACCCTCAGCTGAAAATGCATTGAAGCACGATTAGTGTTGGTTTATAGTTAATGACGTTAATATCAGCCTCGACGTTCTTAGAACAAAGGAAAAAAATTGTTTGCAAATTAGATTTTTATGCCTCTTCTTTTCAAGTGGGCAGCTTTTGGCTATCTGGGAGCCTGGGATTTAGGGTTATTGCTTGCCATCTAGGCCTCAGAACGGGTCTCCAGTAAGTAAGATTGGCTTGGAGCTTCAGCCATGGTTCCTAACCAGATTTCCAGTGCATTTTTCCCCACCGGGGATTTTTGTGGCCGGTTTTTTCTGGCCTCCGTCTAACCGCATTTAACTAACTGGCACTAACTGGCACTAAGGCTGAGAGCTTACTGGGAAATGTAGGTTGTAAATTCCGCCTCACTGGCGCCCAATCACCTTGTCTAGTTGATGTCGTAGCGACTATATGTAATGCCAGTCATTCAATTAAGTTTAATATGGTTAACGAAAATTGACTATAGATGTGTTCTGTAACAAGAGTTTTGACTGTGTTTGAATGTGTTTTACCTGTAAGTAAAGATTGTAAAATAGTGTAGGTAAATGTATGGGGTTCGGGTTGGTTCTCGCCAGGCCCTCCCAAAATAAACTTATTTGGTTTAAAGCGTGCGTTTTTGTTTGTTGTGGAGTGGAGACAAAATAGACGAATTATCGCTCAAGTTTTAGCCTGCAAACACAGACGTATTTCCGGCTGTCGCTTCAGTCTTCGTTCGCAGGCTACACAAGTTTTTGCTCTAGAAGAAATATCAATTTCAATGTATCGAAACTCTAAAGTATTTTCGTCTCGATGGCAGAACTCAATGAAAGATGTCGGCACCAAATGTTGCATATTTTTCTAATAATCATTTTAAGGTTTTGATCTTCAGGGATGTTCCACGTGCACGTTCCTGGTTTTATCGACGGCCAATGGAAAGCTTACAGCTGAAGCAGGACTAGACTGCGAAATCTACAAACCTTAGAGAAAATGCTGGAAAAGTCAAGTCAGTGTTTTCGATTTATTGTTAGTCATGGTGGACAGTTTTTTCCTCTGTGGCTTGTGATTCTCAAAACAGTTTGAGATAGGAGGGTCTCCCAGGGGGGGTCCTTGTTCCCTTGTTCCCTTCCAAAATTGCCCTATGTTCCCATGTTCCGGAGATTAATAAATGCTCCCTATTTCTTATATCAGAATGTTTTCGTACTGTAATTTTTTCGAATTTTGTTCCCCTGTTCCCAAAAATTGGCTAATGTTCCCTTGTTCCCTTCGATATTTTGCCAATGTTCCCTTGTTCTCCAAAACCCCTGGGAGACCCTCAGATAGAGTCGAAGACTTTAAAATAAATTAATCTCAAACATTTTCTTTATTGGGTTTGTTAAATTCGAGACAAAGCACTGGTTTATTTCAAGACCAATTTTGTGTTTGGTTTAGTCTCGCTCAGCTGACTGAGACTGCTCGAGTACTTTTCCTCAGTCATTTTCGATCAGAAAAAGAAACGGATATTTCTTTCCTTTTGCTTCTTGTACCTGTTCAATGCCTCGACATCGTTCGCTCAGTTGTAAAGTGTTATCTAAATTCTTAAAATATTCCACCATTTTAAAACACATAGAGAAGAACTTTGTAATGATGATAATGATGACATCAATCGTACGTCTCTACTCTAATTGATCATAGGCTAGAACCAATCGAAATGCAAGAATAACGGGTTACTATATAAATATCAATAACACGACAGAACCCGTTATTTAAGTCTGCCCCTTTCTCGCGTTACATTTCCAGGCTTTCTTCCAAGTAAAAGTTAAGCGGCACGCTAAATGTTTATCGTTTTATTCTTGCTTTTTAAACTGCATAAAGAACAAATTTATTTGTTTTTATTTGTAACAAGCCCGACCCCCTATCTAATTCTGTCCATTCATCTTGTCTCTTCTATATCTGACTATGACCCATCAGCTGACTTGTGCAGAGCCTGCAAAACATGGAACAGGTATCATAGAGAATGAGCGATAATATTAGCTTGAAAACGCACCCTGACTTATCTCAAACTTGTGGCCAGCACAAAACGTAGAAACAGAAAGGCGAAGGTAAAGTCTGCATACGACATAAGTGGCCCATGTCATGTAGTTGCGCTAATCTCTGGATTCTGTAGCTTGAGGAGTATCTTCACTCCACCCCTAGCATTAAATTCACCAGTACCCATTTATACCCCTGGACGGAGAGAGGTAGTTTGAGAATAACACAACACGACACCGGAAAGTCCCCGGTCAGGGCTCGAACCCAGACCGCTTGATCCAGAGGCGAGCGAACTAGTCCTGAGTCCACCGCGCCTGCACGGCAATCAAAAGGTTCGGTGATTAAATTGGCGCTAACAGTGAGCATTCTAAACCTCTTATGCCCATCGGAAATTGAAGCTTTCTGAGTAAAAGGCCTGGCAACTCTTCACCCAATCAAATCAGTTTTACTCACCTATCTTCATAACTCTTTTAGGGTTCGTCTTCACTTTTTTCAAACGTAGGACAAGCTGAAAAATATGATCACAGATATTTTGTTTTAAGGGGTGATTTGCTCTTTTTGTTTGTTCGTTTTCTTGGCTCTTGCATAAAAATCATGCGGTCAGAGTTATTTCAGAAAAAAAAAATGTCATTTCTGCGCTTCTATTTATAGCTGCAGTACAGATATGTCCATTTATTTATTTGAAAGTTTGTTTTTTCTGTTCAACTTTGGTAGGACCCGTTAGAAACCGATGCTAAAGGAAACTGCGAAAGGATATATTGAACAATTGGATTATGGGTTCGAAGCTTTGAGCGCAAATATGCTAGTTTTAAGAACATCAAACTTCCATTTGGCAACTATCAGCCGATATTATCTGTTTCGAGAAGCGAACAGTTTCCGAGAGCGGTGGACTATCACTCATAGAAATCGAGAACGAATAATCTAATTGTTTTAGTATAAATCTACCAGTCGTTCAAAACGTATAACTGAAAATCCTCTTCACAGACACTTCTAAAACACCAAGAAGCGGCCAGTTTTGTTAACAGGGGCACACTGCTATGCGCTACACGCACTTCTCATTATCTATCACAGAATAGACAATGAGTAGCGTAGCCAATCAGAGAACATATTCACTTAAACAAGAGAAAATGAAGTGCATGGTCTCTTGCCACGGTGCATAAGGAAAATAAGGACTTAGCCTAGCGCATAAGTATTCTATCAGTACAGGTAATCGTATGAATGTGAGTGCAATTATATTAACGATTTACACTACGAGTGAGAATTGAAAATTCTCTCAAAATTATACTAACCTTCAGGCGCGCGGAATCTGAAAGATTTTCAGATTTTACGCGTAACACACTGTAAACCATTAATTGGCCAAGCATTCGTTACTCATTTTTCTATAACTAAGAAGAATTTCGAAAGCGCGAGCGTTCATTTGCAGTGCATTATAATTAAAATAAGGAATTAACGATCTCAATGTTCTCAGCCATTCGCAAAGAAGCAATTTTTTCAGTCGCATTGAAAAATAAGTGTTATGACACTTTGTTAACAAGGGAATTGAACAAACCTCTCTTTTGGCAGATGTAGCGGAGTTTCGTCGAACAATTGACATCGTTCCAACCTCCGGATCTCTGTGGCCACATCTCACCGCAGCCCTCCCTACCTCCGGAATTGTTAGGTTCTGCTCCAAACCAGTAACCGCAACCGTTACAAAGTCGCGACCAGTCTACCCACAGCCAACGTGAAGGGTCTTCAGGGTCCCTGTACAAACCAATCCAATGACGTTGGCCTTTTAAATTGGCTGCAATCGCGTTTTGCTTTTCTTTTGAATCCACCACTGCTAGTGTAGACCCCATATCTTCACAGGCGGTTTGTGCTGCGGCCCATCCTAAGGACTTGGACGAAAACTGATAGCAAGAGCCTGCAAGGTAGACCCAATCCTTTGGACATGAATGCGCGGAGTCTAAAAGACGAAAAAGACTAGATCAGAAAGCTTGCGTCAACTTGTTCCGTCCCTGATGAAGGAATTCTTGTTCTAAAAGCTCAAGTGACCGCCTGCAACCTTCCTCGAAAAATATATCTTGTTTTACATCCGCAAAGCTAGTATACAAAGACAATAAAGGAATTGGGCTGTCGCTGTAAACAGGAATGTTTATAAAGAGAAAATTAGGAGGTGCCTGAAAACACGAGAAGATCCCGCTCCATCGCCAACGATTTAAGAACAATTTAGGACTCCATTCCTGAAGGTTTTTAAATGGGTCAACATGTCTGGCAAGATGGAAATTATATCTACAGTACACTGTAACTAGGTTTGCCAAAAAGGTTCAACAGTGAAATATTTCACAACGTGAAAAATGTTTCTTGCCCTTTTATGTGCCAATATGAGCAAGACCTTGAAAGCAATTGGCTGCTCTAGAAACAGGCCAATTAAGGCCGTGGTGGTGGCTACTTTTGGGACTTACTAGCGGCCACAATTTTTTGATGTTATTTTCAGAGGGTTCCCACTTGTATTGATTAACACCGCTGGATTATCTTCGACTCAAGTTAAAAGCTGAACACAAGCTGAACACAAGCGATCGCGAAGATAAAACCGCGCGTTTTTTAAAAACTCTAATCTTCAGGAATGGTGTGAGTTTCTTAAGATTCCAATCAATGGCATTTTTTTAGTCAATCAAGAAATTAAACTAAGTCATGATTCTCCTTGTATCATCAAAATTGACTGATCTCGGAAGTCAGGGAACACCGTTGGATTCAATCGTTGTTTGTCGAGAGCGCCCTTTGGCCGCGGTGAAGCCGACCCTCACATCTAAAACCCTTCACTCTTTGAATAGTTTTGCCACCTCTTCAAGAATGGGAAATGTATCCTTCTGGCTTTGTTTCGAAAGGAACAAAGACCAAACTCAACAACTCGATCGGATCAAATGTGGCCATTTCAGCCTCATGTTTTTGAACAAAGAAAACTAAGGAACAAGTTTCAAGTATTGTGCAAACAAAAAAGATTACCGGAATATTTAATAAAAAAGATAGTTGTTTGCAACAGCTGGGTTCCATTGAGAGCCTTCGAAACAAATGAGTTGAGTTTGTTGAAACTTGGGCGATGTAAAGAAAGGTAATGGTCTGTGGCCAAAAACACTATTCTATCGGAACAAAACTCAGACTGACAATTATTCATGCGTTTGTTTGCAAAGAAAAAATAAGTTTGACTTTTTTATTTTGTGTCTCTTTTTTCGAGAGAAAACAAACGATTTTTTGCTTTTGGTTTAAAAAAAATCAATTTAAACCATTGAAGCTAAAAAAATTATTTCTTTCTGATTACTTCCCTTTTGGAAAGAAATAAAACGAATTTTGTTTCACCATTTTGATGACAAAAATTTTCGGCCACTTTGAGTTTGGCATGAGGTAAAAAATCACGGCTTGAAAACTTAAGTGATTGCATTGGTCAGTATTCCTGGCAGCGGTCCCATGTGATTTTGTGGCATCCCTATGTGACTTTGTGATGCCCCTATCAAACAGTGTGATTTTGTGGTGTCCCTTATTTAATTTTATAATGCCCCTACCAAACTTTGTGATTTTGTGATTTTAAGGTGTCCCTAACTATGTAATGTTGCTGTATAGCACTTTTTAGGGACTCACAGCTGGAGGTTTGGTTAAGCTGAGTTTTGGACAGGCTGCTGCATGGAGCAAAACGCCCGGCCGGAAAGCTTCGATCAAATGAAATCCTACGGTAATCTAATATAACACTGTTAATAATATTGTGTGCATGGAAATTTATCGCTCGAGTATTACCGAGTTAAAAAGTCACCAACTGAATTACCTTGAGATCTGGTCACTGGGATCAAATATCCCACAAGGACTACACTTAGCAAATGGAAGAAAGCCATCCGTATCTAAAACGGGGCGGTTTGTACCAATGTGTCCGCTGCTGTGAAACTCGAACTTTAGTGTGCGTGGATTGAGTTATATACAAGTTACCTCACGGGATGTTGGTGCTAAATTTATTTACAACGGGTTGTTTCTCGTCCGTGAGAAGCTCAAATATTTGAACTAAATGTCGACGACACAGCTAAGCCTCAAAACAATTGCGAAGCAAACGAACAACCCGCTCAAAAATGACGCCAAATAGCGCCGGACCTTGACTTATTCCGTTGTGATTAATTGGTTATCCTTTACTTAGCTAGCGACTAGTAGGTCTTATCAAGTCAACTTTTCTGCTAGCTGAGTTTGCTTTATGATGCGAAAATTAAGAATAAAAGAAAAACTAGTTCTTTTTCAATTGACAGGGAGGAACTTCATGCTATTGACTGTGTTTGGGAGATTGACGCAGTTTATGCACGTGAATCTGAAGCTGTATAGTTTAGTTTAGTTTAGAAGTCAAACATCCAAGTTTTTAATTTATCGTTGTTGGAAACCAACCAGCTGAACTTACGGTCTTAACACTGTCTTCTTCTTTCTATTCAGGTTTTTAATTTCTCTTGCTATTATTCAGTTGGATAAACCAACATTGAAAATAAATAGGAATGAAAATAAAGTCATTCACTTTCAATTTCGTATGTTTGTTCCATCTTAATTCAAGTTCGCGATTCTTAATTTCAAAGCTGTGAATTTTGTACAGAGACACCGCGGTAAGCATACAATCATGTTAAATACGATGAAAGTAAATAAAGGAATCCAAAGAATAAACAGTTTTCATTTGACTCCTGTTGACATCTCTTATGCGACACTAGCGCTAATCTTAATTATGTCCACTACTTAAGTCCTTAAGTGGCAGTCTCTCTAAAAGCGGTCCACTGCATTTCGGGTCGGAAAAAAGTTTTCCCTCAAACTTTTCTCAGTGAACTATCTTGGGTCATAAGTAAATGCAAAGACTTAAGTTTTTG
>Ga0126337_10002249_pt1 | contig 12169 bp, 7 predicted proteins | sample DipCmetagenome_FD_92527 | JGI IMG/M metagenome (GOLD analysis project Ga0126337, IMG submission 92527) | Coral microbial communities from La Bocana,Puerto Morelos, Mexico - Diploria C A metagenome | ecosystem: Host-associated > Invertebrates > Cnidaria > Coral | place: La Bocana,Puerto Morelos... | reverse complement strand
ACGGAGTTAATCTTATTTATTTACCTAAAGGGAAGGATACGTACCCGGAAACCCTTCAACTCAGCCAATCACAGTGGCGCATTTTATGGTGGATGGTGGATCAGATGATGCGTCGCTTCTTCAGCAAACTGTAACACCTGACGAGTCTCTTGGAGATGGACTTAAAGTTTACAAGGATTCATTCAACGCCTACTAGAAACAAAGCCACTGACAAGGTGTGATCATGCTTCAAATGTAACAACAATGGTACATCATTTTGAAACTGTGGACCTTATAACTCCAACGTGAACCTTTGCGCAATCAATGTCTAGCTATATGAAGCGAGGATATTAATACAAAATGTAATTTAGAGTGGTTTTCGCAAGACCACTGAATTATCTATATATAACTGGATGAAAGAAAATTGAGCAGGAGACAAGTTCTAACCAGCTGGAACAAACGTGCTGTGTCTTTTTTTTTTTTAGCAAACAAGAAGTAAAAACTGAGCGACTCGTGATTTCGCGTGTTTTCCCACGCGTTGTGCCGGCTGCGTGTTTTCTCTCGTTTCTGTTTGGTTTAGATCGCTATGTGCATGTTGATTAATCAGGAATTACACTTTTCTTTGAGTAATAACGAGGAAACAGTGTCAACAATCATTAGAAACCATAAACCTTGATTTTTTTATAACGGATACGTAAAATGACTGGTTCATATGCGTTTAATTACTGGACATTGTAAAGCTGTTCATCTATGATCTCCTCGATATGAAATCTCTCTTAGTTAAACTGAACGGCAAAATCTGTTATCAAAAGACCATCATGATGATCTGCTTGTAGCTGTGGATATCCTACCAACATACTTCATAGGAATTTCGTCACTAGAATATATCATACTCAGAGAGAAATCAGCAGCGGCTAGGACTTTCTCTGCATACAAATCCAAGATGGGGTTTCTTTACAGTAAGGCGCTACATGTATATTAGATTTTAAGACCAAGTAAGCCCTGGTGATTGGTACATAGCCAGTCTGGTTAGATACATTTTTGTTAACAAAAATAAAACAAAATAAAAACCTTTCAATTTTCATGATCAAGTTCTCACTTTCTTTACTCTTTTCTTTACTCGACAGTAAACGACTTGCAGGACAAATAACGACAGAAAAGATACAACGGACGGACATAAACTCATGGTGTGGGACACTACACTGCCTTGTACATAAAGAGTCCAAATCGACTGACACCGTTTTCTAGGTTTCAAAGAAGTTTTGTTTGGTGTCGAGATGTGAAGCAATTGTAAAAAAACTATTTGCGCTGAAGGACGCGTACATCAAGGAGACAGTTTATGCTCTATACGTTAAGAGCAATTAAACCGTGTTATTACTGGTAAACACGTATATTATTATATTAAGCTACGTCAATGTTGCTGTGTGTCGGGATCGCGACAGGTTGTACAAAAGCGTTTTTCTTCACTCACATATCTAGTGTCCTAGAAAAGCTAGAGATCCAATTCAGGTGTAGTAATTGTGAAAATAAATCACTCCTTTAAATTAAATACAAAAATTCTTAATTAAAACGAGAGGATATTTTGTGTCCGTGGGCACTTACTTTGATTTGATTCATCTGGAATCATTTTTCTGTCGTCGAACGAAGTGCCGCATTGGCTGGCCAAAACATTAAAGTATTCCAACTGCTTCCTAAACCAGTGAAGCATCTGGCTTGGTTTGTATTTGCTGTACTCTATATTCAAAAACTGGCGCACGTCCTACGTCCAATACTAACCAATCAGAGCAAAGCCGGAGTTTCGGGCCAATCAGATTCTAAACCACAGCCAACGTGGATGAGCCCATTGGTCTTGTGCCGTGCTTTCACCTAGTTCTATTTTCTGATCTGTGACTGATATATGAAACCCTTTAACGTGAGTCTCGAGCTGTAACGTTTTACTGTTACAAAGAAATACTGAACAGGGAGGGTGATTGGAGTATGCTGGCAATTCGGTGTTTTCATACATTCGTCAGGGTATGTATCGAAAGTATCCTATTAGCGGATAGCACAAATATTGGCCAGCACCTTGAATAAGGACAAGTCAGCGTTTTCTTAGCAATGTTTCTGACAAGAAAGGTGAGCTCAGCCAGTCCAGGTGGGTGAAATCAAGTGACTTCATCGGGAAAAAGTTGCCGTCTTAATATACTTCCGCGCTTGTATTTTTCGCTTGCAAAATCAATAATGGAGCCAAAGTAACTTGCATTGTTGACCTTTTCGTTGGTTGAGATGACAAAGGAACAAGTGTAAAACACTACGGAACAAATAAATAGCAATCTTAAAAAGCGTTTGTCTGGTCGGGGGAAGAGCAACTTGTTTTCAAGATCTTTCAAATAGAATTCATAAATCAGAAGCGACCATCTCAATACAAACAATCAGTTACTCGTCAAGTTAGACAGTTCATAGCCTCTCTATTTTTCCATGTACGGAGAAAAAAAGCGAGTGCGAAGCGCGTGGGGAGGCCAGCAAAGCGACACTATTTTCTCGGTCCCCACTCCCTGCCTCGTCAAGTCTCACGGTTTTGTGATAGCTTCCAGTTTTCTCGCGATTGTGCGATATCAAGTCACTGACCTGGTTTGATGGGATTTATAACTGTATTTGGGTACAGTAAATACGTAATCATACCCCCTGATCCACTTTGAGGACATTTTTACACAGGCAGAGAGTACAGCCCGAGACCGCATTAGTCACAGCATAGGGCGTCTAACTAGTTGCAACAACGCGATTGTCAGCGAGGAGTTTTGCTTTTTTTTGAATTCGTATTGCTGCTATTTGTAATAAATGCTATGCAACGTGTTTTGACCAATGAAAGCGCAGATTTTATACGTCAACCAGAGGTAGAAGAGAAAATGGTGCGACATTCACAAGAACGTTGATTAGCCATGTCGCCTGATGTTGCCTAGCAACGTCATTGACAAGAAATGTGTACTTAGTGACACCATGTGACGTCATCAGCAAACTTCCATTAACTTCTTTCATCCGTTTGTACTTATTCACATTTCAAAACAACAATAAAACCAAGGGAGCTTGTATTATTTATTTTTTCTAGATAGGAACAGAAAAGAGACGATAACTGAATAAGCGAGACATTGATCTAATCCTAATCCTAACTGACTGAAGTACGAGCTGGCAACACGAAATTCCCTGATTACGTTTTCCGGGGCAGGAACCTGGTGGTGCGGTGGAATGAAGTTGTTTTGGATATCAGGCGATACTAGCCAGCGCTATAAGGTTCACTAAGATCCAGTAAGGATTTCTGTCATCTACTTCGTAGACTACTGGGAAAAAATTCAATGTTCACGTCAAAGGATGTACTACATGTATTCTTTGCTATTCTAATTTTCTGCTTTGTTTGAAATTTAAACTTTTTTACCGTGCACTACCATGGCAAAGCCAACAACAAGACACATTCACGGAAAAAAACACTGTTTGCATCGCAAAATTCCACAAGCCATTTGCACTGGGTGCGAATGAACGTTCGTAAAAGATTAGTTATTTCTTTCTCCGCTCGATTATTCAGTCATTCCATGAATCCAAACCGTCACAAGAAACCGCTTCACAACCAAATCTCCGTTGGCAGCTATTCAGGAGTACCACGATCGTGAACTGGTCTTTCACTCACGCTTCTTTACTGATTATCATGAGGGCGACAATCTTCGTATTGACCGGCTGGTCAGTCAACAACTGTTATCACGCCACCATATCTATTCCTCCCTCCGATTTGACAACTGCACTTCCATTACTCGGTGCTTTTAATGAGTTGTTCACTTCGCGTCTGAATATTGATAAGTTTTGTGTGAATCTACGAAAGATAAAGACCAGGATGTTAAAAACTACTCGTTGTACTTCACCCAGCCTCTCAGGAGAAGGATTAACCAAGTTTGCCTACAAAAAACTCACCTCTCGAACGCCTTGGCGAACTCTCTGCAAACTTCTAATGAATATCAGTTGGAAAATCCGATGAAAAAAATTCGATTTTCCTTGACTTACTGACGTCCGAGGTACGATTTCTTCAATCGACTTCACCACATTAGTCAGAATATCACAACTATCAACACCTTCGTTCGGAAATTCGAATATTAGATACCTAGTTATATCACGTATCATCAGCATCACCCATCTCGAACTCGATGACAACACCTTTCTGTTACAAGGCTAATAACATTGGCTACAACATACCTACATAATGTATTCGGAGGGGTTTGGAGATGCAAGTGTTTCGCACGAACTGCAGGCCTATAAAATCTTGCACATAAAAAGACTCTCACCTGTCCCTGTTTTTGGTAATAAGCGAGGGTTCCACTCCTTCCATGAGATTCCTGAAGCACTGCGCCATGTCCTCTTGTTTCTCCAAAGGCTGCATCGCAATAACATTTCGTTGTAACTCTTGAAAATACTGAAATAAACGAAAACAAGCTCTTACTCCTGAACAGGGTAACAAGAATCGTTTACAGGAAATTTTCGTACAGTGGTGTGTTCAAATATCAAGGCAACACTCGAGTTGGTGGTTTTCCTATGTATCAATAATTTAAGGCAACACTGCAATGAGATAGTTAAGGACGAAGGCAAGTTAGCCAACCTGTTCAATGTAATCTTACCTTCTCATTTAACAGAATAAGGCCGAGTAGGGGCCTGGACATTGACCACTGCAAAAAAACAAAACAAAACAAAACAAAACAAATCAAAACAAATCAAAAACAAAAGTCTGTTCAAACTACTCAGGCTCACGATATCAGAGGAACCAGGGGTCTCTTGTTAGCACTACCCAACATCTATCAACGGGATTGTTGATCATCCTTACACTAGGCCGTTTTTCATCATTTTTCTCTCTCGCGCCCAAGATTTCGTCTAGTGCTCAATGATTCAGGGATACAATTAAGGCCTACTGCCGGGGAAATACAAGAAAAGGACGTGAAATCATTCACGTCACTTTACAGCAACAGTAAGGTAAAAACACCTAATTAACTGCAACAGATTTTTCAGAAACAGCAGTTCGTTTTCGTCCTCACCTGGTTTTTACAATCCTCAAACATGACAATGTTTAGTACTGTCGACAACATCTACAAACAGAAAAAGAAAATGCCGTGATCAGCATCATGCGTCCAACACAAGACACAACAAAACCAAGTGCGTCCTGGCAAGCACTGACCTGTTGAATCATTTCAGGGTGGGACTCCAGAATTCTTAAACATGGTGGTTGTGCTTCCATCCCGTTTGCGCTCTTCTTCCGTCTCTTTGAGAGCGTTTTGAACAAGTGTGTCACTATAAAGTCTAGCGTGCCGCAGCATCCAGTGCATACCATAATATCTGTAAATCGACACAGAAGAAAACCGGTTATATTGTAACAAACACTGAACAGCGTTGTAAGAGTTTACAGCAACAGGCCCAAACGTCGCAGTAAGACATACACACACATATATTTACATTTACTGTTACATATTTAAATTTAAAGATTAATACAAACCTTAAACTGACGCGATGCTAGCATTGGGCTAGTCTAGGTCGATCAATTATTATCAGATTACTTAAATAACAAAACAAGACAAGACAAGCAAGAAGAGAGACAAATGAAATAGATAATATCAACTTTAGTTTTAAATTAGTTATACGTTTGGCGGTTGTTGGTGTTGAAACACAAAAGACAAACTGAACATTTTTGGTAGTTCTTGGGGGTACAGAAATGGTTGCCATATCCACTCTGGGTACAACTTCTTCTTCCCGTTCCCATTACATTTTCTGACCTCACAACAGTTCTAGCTCGTAGTTGACAAGTGATCTGTGTACAAAATACAGTATATAGCAAGCAGTGCAAAACAAACTTCTTACCTAAAGCTGTGAGACCCTCCAATATGGAGGATAATATATACATAAATACCTATCGAAAAGACAGTAAAAAACAAATTAGTGCAAAGAATTCCAAAACTCACAGCGGTATAACTACATCAATGAAGGAATGGAATACTTCAAATCTTTGGTTCGAAGTTTGGTTATCAATGAAGACAGGCGACAGTTAGCTGATGTATGAGGCCATTTTCTAACCTTTCTATTCTATCCATTCTCCCGACATTTCACTTAGTTCTTTATCATCAATCTCTACCCCTCGCACGCTACAACACTACTTACTTGAGGTTCAAGACTACTTAGAAAATTCATGTGATCCTGAGCTAGAATCTCCAGCAAAGCGTAATACGACTGACTAAGTTTTGGGTATTCCTGAAAGAGAAGAACATTGATTAATGCCACTGTTAATATTCTGTCACCATAAGAACTATCCGACTGTAACCAACGACTATGACTAGCCAGAGTAAACACACTGTTTAACATACCACTCGACACCCAAAAATCCATACTGACGACATCGCTATGCCGTGATCTGTCGTGAGTTTGGCACGCAATTAAACAAACGGTCAGAGATGTTCGGTACAAACTTTGATTTTCCTCGAACTTTCCTAAAACTTCCTTGACCCCTGCTAGTAGGATCCGGACACCCCAATTTTATGTTCTGACATGCTAAGGCCAGGAAAAGAATTATTGCTCCATTTCTTTCTCTCACGTGCGACAATGTAAATTGACAATGACGTGTTCTCCAAGTCCAAATCAAACTCCAAAGTTGACTCACGGCATGAACTCGACTCCGTCAACAACTTACCAAAAGATTGCTGTGAGGAATGGACGAAAGAAGTTCCACGAACGTTTTCAGCGCTTTTTCTAGAGCATTATCTCCGTACAAACCAAACACACCGAAGTTTACATAGCCACCACATAGGGCGGCCTTCAACATGGAGAAGCAAATTGCGATTCCTTTGAGTCTAAAGAACAGTTAAGGTTCGCTAAAAATTCTCCTTGGTGAGGAAGGTAGTTCACAGGTTAGTGAATTAGTCTCTGAACTGAGAGACCTTCATGGTTCCAACCCGAGACTGGTAGGGGGGAGGGAGGAAGAGGAGGGGTAAACTACGATAGACTAGGATTCTATGCAGGTACTATATTAACACTTGTAGTCAATTCATGCTTTAAAACCCAAGTTAGGCGCCCGTATTGATTAAACACCTGATGCTTTTTGTCATACATTTCCTATAATTCTCCTTTGGGGGAATCTACAGTACTGCAGGTGATCAGTTTTTTAAATCAGCTGTATACAGTGCTTGATTTCCTTGACATTGCAAACTGGATACCTTGCATGCTCTAATTGTTTTATACGTTTCTTTCTCTATCTAGTTCTGTATGTTAATTAAAGGATACTTGAGTTTGTACATCTGGTCCTCAGGTGTGTCTGTTAATGTGAGAATCCTTGACCCTGGAAAAAAAATACACTTTTCTCTTTAATAAGAACAATCCATGAAAAGGAAGAAAAACAAATCGCGCTACAATTGAGACAGAATGCAGATTACAGCATCAAAACGGCGGATGAAGACACTTATACTTTAACAGAACTTTGTCATGATTTGCACATCTTGTAAAGGTTTGCAATCCATGTTAATCTTCTCCATCCTTAACCATCCTTGTTCCTTATGGTTTTCATTTCTTTTTGCTTTTTTTTCTATCTTAGTAAACTATTATTTTCACGTTTTTCTTTTGTAAGTTGCCAAAATAACCCTATTGACGCCAGTAATCTAGTTTGTTGGCTTGTTAGCAAATATCGCTTCCTCAATCTTGTTTCTAAAGGTCACCATCTTTTTGTTTGGCACCGAGGAATCAAGACCTCTGGAGAACTGGAAGAAGCGCCAGTATTAGTAACTACGATTGCTCTCTCTACGCATGTTCAGAAACCGTTATTAAACTTGAACGCGTGCGCAAAATCAAACCGGAAACAGTAATTCGTATTTTCTGGTTCTAGTTTTTGATTTAGTGCAGAGCGTCGCGCGATAGCTCATAGATTGAAAACGCGCGGGTTGTAGTGACAAGATTGCCCTCCCTTGTTGTCCTGGTAATGCTGCATCTTAAATAACATACTTTCTGTGTGGGAAACTATTAATTGTACATTTCAATCGGTAACGTCCATACCGTAAGCTACGATCATCTCACTGGTGACCCTGAAGAGTAGTATTCCATTGGGCGAGGAGACATCAAAGTGTAGTCTTTGCGACCGATTTTGAACCAATTCAGCCATGAGTTTTAACACTGGTGTGGACACGTTAGGATCATGGTACCACCATTCGATCGCCCGCAGGAGAACTGACGTGTATGTGGGATAACTTAGGCAAGTTAAAGAGTCAATAGCAAACCTTACTGAACAAACTACAGTACTGCGGCAATGTGGGTTTGTTTTCTATTCTTATATTTTTTTTTACATCACTTGGTCTAAGGAACAAAAACTGCCACGCAAGATGAGAAATAAACGTTCCTGTTTCCAAAACAAAAGAACTTCAACAGAATTCGTGATTCAGTGGCTATCGTTCACCGTAAACTTGTGTAATAATCGTTCTTGACTCTTATGTGCACAGTGTAACTTGGTGAATGTACTGACTCCTCCCTCCCTTACGTACGTCCATGGAACACCTTTGAATGGCAACGTTTTCAGTAGCCTGATGAAACATTAAAACACCTGACCTAAAATCTTAAAACAAATCACACAACGTGCAAAACACGCTTTAAACTCTGCCCCCAGTTAGAGTGAGGTATATATCTATAACTTGTCATCTATCATAGATTGTGCAAAGGATACATCCAGTCAAACAACATCATGTAGCTGGATTTACTGTTAAAAGCAAAGGCGAGTCCACGAATGTCCCGACACAGACCAACAAGAGTACGCTACAAAAGAAATACAAACATCATCAACTGTGATTTCCCCTCATACCCCCATTACAAGTTTATCGAGCATTCGCCATTTTAAGTTGCTACCAACGCAGACGTTCTTTGCTTCACCGCGCAAGATTTCCTGAACCGTTAACGAATTGCGTTACGAGCTACAATTTCTTCGCTTAACATTTAGAAAAATATTTCTTTCTTGAGAACAGACTGCTTGCTCAAGTAAAACCACGGATACAAACCAATGAGTTGGATAATTATCTCACAACGCCAAGCGTCACAGTAAGGATTTTCTATTAAATACAGGCCGCCATTGCTTGCTTAGGTCGGCCTCGTGATTAGTGCGCTAGCACCCCGATTGAGCGGTCCGGGTTCACACCCTGGTTAGGAACATTGGCAAAACACTCCAATGTCAGCCGGTGTCTCTGTCCACCCAGGTTTATGATAATTTGGTACCGGCGAATTTAATGTTGGGGTCTAAATCCTGCCATGGACAAGCATTCCATCCTGGGGGGACTAGAATACTCCTACTCGCTTTATGCTACAGAAAGCAAAGATAAAGATAAGCGCCAGCCTGACGGGCCACTTGGTTCATATGCAGACGCATTGCTCAGCGAAGAAAAAACAAATTGCTGATACCTTTGTTTCTTCTTGTTGGAAAGCATTATTGCCCACAGCAACTAATTGACTTGCTACTGAATCCATGTTGCCTGAACATACAATAATAAAAAGAAAACAAGAAGTTAGCCATGAAAGGACAGCTAAAAAGAAAAAAAAAACACCTTTAGGATGGCCTATTTAATGGTTATTACGTATGTACGAAACAGGAAGCAATCTTCAGTGTAATGTGATTATAAGTTAAACTCACTGAAGTGTCACTCGCATGTCACTCGTGTGTTACTCGCGCGTTTCGCGAAACAAGACGTTTTCTCACACTTTCACGCGAAGAAAATTAGTATTTTCACGCAATTCCTCAGTGATAATAAGATGAGTATTCTTAGATCAAACGGTTTGCTAAGTGAATCTGTCATCCCTGACGGTTTCACTGTAACAATCGAAATAGCACTTACTTGTAATTGGAGTCATGAAGGATTCAAACTTCTCGTCATCCTCGCCCAAGTCCACCATCAACAATCTGCCAAGGGCAATGTAAAATGTGGTTCTACTGCGCATGTCTTTGTAAGCTCGAGTTGTGTGTGTTCCAAGGAAGGGAAAGTGCTCACTCTGGAAATCAACAAAACAATATTTGGACGAGCTACAGTAAACGTTTTTTTTTTTAATTAAACCGCCGAAATTACTTTGTAAGATGATGTAGACTTTAGCCACTGTAAATCTGCTAAACGAATGGAAATCACACTACGCCTTCACAAAAATCCAACGTCAATGTTAAACTGACATACCGTATGATTGCTTAGTACAAACTGTACTGCGTCCAACTTGACCAGTTTACGAGCACTGCTATAGTTAAACTAAGTTAAGAAATAAACTCGTGAGCTTTAGAGTACAGCAAATACAGTGAGGGATAGCCGAAAACTGAAGACCAGCTTTGAAAGTAGCTACTTCACGATATTTAATCGTTGTGATACAGAAAACAGTAGCTTAACAAGGCAAAGACACTAATTACGCATTGACAACAAGAATGGAACAAGCATAGTTGAAACTGAAGATTTCAGTCGAACGACGACCTTGAAAAATATAGGTTAAAGATCTGTCTATAACCATCACGAAAACCCTGGAAACAACAGAGGACCCAATATTGCAAAGGATATCCAACAGACAGATCGCTAAGAAGCTGCAAGGTTTTAGAGATGATAGCCTCACTGGTGCCCCAGAACTTCATATTGGTGATTCTGTGAACAATAAAAGACAGCGTAATGTTACTAAAAGAATAATAAGTAAGTACGTTTATGGTCTATCGCAGAAATTGCAAATTACGTGGTTGAAGAAGTTCGATTCTTCAATATTCATTTGTCCAGTTTGACTAAAATCGGGGGCAAACTCGTATAGCAGTTCAAGTAGAAGGGGGTACATGTATCACTAGACAGTGACTGTTACTGAAATCCAACGCTTTTAACAAGAGAGAAAGAATACGCACAGCGTGAAACTCTAGCTTACATTTTTCCCATGAAGACGCTCAAAACATTGGATTCATCATGGAGCCCGAGTCTCTCAGAAAGTCGTCTGTACACCTGTTAGGTAAGAGCAACAACACCAACAAATAACAGTTTTCATCAACAAATCTGTAGTACACATAATAAGCAACGAGATACCGAAACAGAGTAAATACCTCTTACTAACCGAGTTCGAGGTCCGTACTGTAAGTTACGGACCGAGTTTTTTCTGCTCGCTTCGCGCTTGGGCCATAAATCCAAGCGGAAAAAGATGAGGATGCGTAACTTACAGTACGGACCGAGAAAACGAGGTCAGTAAGATATTTATTATATCTCTGGGTTCAAAGAGATCGCTATTTAATTTAGCGGGCCGTACTCTACTGTACGGCCCGTTAAATTGACTAATTACAGTGCGCGTACTGACTGAGATATAATAAATGTTTTTAAAAGTCACAAGCTTTGAAGACTGCCACAGGGTCTTTCTCAAGTGAATGTGAACGTGAGCTTGGGTGACCAAGTCACGTGCTAAAACAGGGCCGGAAGTTCAAATCCACGGTCCCGATTGAACGTCTGGGACTGGCACAGAATTTCCAAGGCCTCGAGAATTTCTATTTCTGAAGTTGTTTCCTTTCCTACATGGTAGCTAAGACAGCCACCGTACTCTCTTCCGTTTGTGGCCTGTGTCACTAAGGTGTTCTCCTAACGGCGAAAAGTGTCGATCTGGTAGTGTTAGAATGTTCCTTTAAACTGACAACAAATTGTCAGGGTTTCTCCAACATAATAATGCTACCCATAAGCTGTTTCCTCTAACCCTAAGATAATGTAACTAAAATAATGCAACTCTCCATAGACTCAAAATCGTTTAATCAAAACATAATCAGAAAGACTTTTCAGTGCAGATGATGTGATTCAATTTGCATGAAAAGCATGCTACAAAAAGGAAAAGGATGTCAAGGTTTGATTTTCTTAATTTAGAAATACAACAAACGATGGATATATTTACCTTGGACGTTTTCTGAGCCTGGTCTCCAACGTACATCTTACGAAATTGTTCAAAAAAACTTAGAATAGCGAGCTCCAGCTTCTCACTTCCTCGCTGAGAGAGTTGAGAGTCAGTTAAATTCATTAGCTGTAGAACCCTGCAAAGAAATGAAATACAGTGAGTTTTGACACTGTATGGAGTGACCTTATACCCTCACATTGTCGTGTGTGTCACTGGTGCTGTTGTAATAAAGTAGGTGCAAATAAAGTGGGTTTTTTTCACCAGAGTATTGGAGGTAATGTGCACTTTCTTT
>Ga0126337_10002248_pt1 | contig 12171 bp, 6 predicted proteins | sample DipCmetagenome_FD_92527 | JGI IMG/M metagenome (GOLD analysis project Ga0126337, IMG submission 92527) | Coral microbial communities from La Bocana,Puerto Morelos, Mexico - Diploria C A metagenome | ecosystem: Host-associated > Invertebrates > Cnidaria > Coral | place: La Bocana,Puerto Morelos... | reverse complement strand
TTTTAAATTAAAGGGTTGAACGTAACACAAGGAGACGGAAACGGCGGTTCTATTTGTATGCTGCACTTTTGATATCTCTCGGCTAAACTTCAGAACACAAGGAACTGCGCATAAGACATTCCTTGAGTAAAAGTTCTACTGCTTTATTTTTTTCAATATTGCAATACATTCGTTCGTGACTGTATATGATTACACATCACACCTCTTCGTTTAAGATGGTGGCGATAACCTGAGATACGAAGCTATGTGGCCAGAAAAAAAACAACCTCCACAATCTAGAGAATTACATGTATCTTTATTCTCTCAGTGAACGGGTTTGCATTTAGCCATTTAATGGAGGGGCGGTAACGTCCGCTCGATGTAAGGCGGGTTCATCGGCGCTTTAAAAATAGGATTGGTCGCAAATCTTAACTATGTAGAATTGTTTTTACTTTGGAATTTCTTGTTTACTAACTGATAGTTGCACGATCTATGTTCAATGTTTTGGATTCTGTTTAATCGTTTTGAAATTGACAGCAGAAGTGCAACCTAATCAATAGACAGGTTAATTTTCAGTGCTCGCAGTCCCGTTTTGTTTCGTGCTCATTTTATATTCAGCTCTTCCAAGAGGATGTATTATAATAACAGTGTTTTGAATTAGCTTTGCCGGTGTTGTGACATTTGAGTCAAAACCACCAAGAACGACGCTTTAGGTGCAAGCAGTCTACAAATATTTTTACAAGCCATAGTATAACACTGACCTTAAGTAGTCTCTCTTGCAGAGGATGAGGTTGGCTTTATTGTAGAGCGTTGAACCGATTTCTCCGAGTTTACACTCGCAGCAATTGCATTTTAAACAGCCTTCGTGCCAGTATAACCCCAAGGCTTCCAGTAAGTAGCGATCATTTATCGGCATTTTGCATCCACTGCAAAGATGTCTAGTCTGCGATTCCTTTGGAAGCTCCACGTTTTCCGCGGCTATAAAAATGGATAAAGATAGCAAAATGATTAGCGCGGATTAGCGACAACCGGCTTAGATTTTTATTGTTTTTTTAAAGTACAAGTAAATGCGACAGTCCTACTAAGGCTAGCCGGTTTAAAGTGATAATCAAACCGTTTTGCTGATCTCAGACGGACTTTACCATTTGTCAATATATTATTACAGTACTCGATATTATCTAGTTGAATCTCGTGCTTTTAAGAATTAATTCCTTATTACACGGGATATTCCACCATGTGAAACTGCCTACAGAAAAAATTAGGCCAAACTATGGCCAAATCTGCCATGAGGTTTGGCGTGTTCATACATACCCATAACTGGCATAAAACTCCTCTGAGTAAAACTTTCCTCGAGCGAGCATACAGTATAACTTTCAACCTGCAATGAATTTCAAACTCATTGTCGCCTGGTATTTCATCAGTCTTGTTCAACGCTAATGATTTCTGGCGGCGAAATAACAAAAACGCTGTTATTCAGCCAAGCAATTATCTCTAATGACATACCTCTCTCTATTGGCTGAAATGGGCCAAATAAAACAGGTATCCATGTGTAGAGAAAAGAAATCATCGTAATTATCAAATGCGATAAGCGACTTGAAAATAGAAGAGTTAACCAAGCTTGCCATTCTCTCATTTCCTCTTCGATTTGAGAGGATATTTAAAAGGACGTAGGTAACAAGAAATTGAGATACAAATATGGCCGCGTAAGACTTTTAAAGGAGGATTTTTGTGTGGTTTTATAAATCAAAAATACGACAATTTTTAGATTAATCCCACAACATGTGAGAATGGTCGCTAATTGGCCATCTGCTCGCAGTTTGCATGCAAATTCTTCAAGGTAATTACTATCAAGTTTTGTTTTGTGTCGCTAATGGCTTCCTTTTATATTTTACGTAAAACGCTTTCAGTAGCAGAAAAAATCGTAATTACCTTTCGCCGGTCAAGACCCAAAATTAAAATCATTCTATCAATTTTTCGACTTTTTTATGGTGCTTACTCTTGCACAGAGAGCATTTTCTTTTTCTTTGCAAAGTAATTTCCTGCTCCGTAAGGTAGAATTAATATTTGAGAGCTCGGGGGCGGAGAACATTTGTAGACTTATTTGTAATTTGGGTTTGAGCGACATATTAAATGCGCTCCATTATGAAGAGAATAATAAGCTTTTCAGTAACGCGAGTAGGAACTGGAAAAATCTTTTTGCCACAAGCAAAGTTACACGGGTACCAAAATTAAATTCATAACTAAAACATCATTAGTCAATGCCAACAATAGCGGATGTGTTTTCCGAAAAGAAGTTTATTTTTCCTGGCAAAGCTCTTACAATATAACTGTCCTTAAAAATGTAGAATTCTCTAACCTTTAGGTGAACGAAATGACCGATCAAAGTTAATTTCTTTTAGATAGTTTCTTCTCAGTGATACCCAGGAAGACAAATAAAATCATTTATTCATCGTAGTTTCAATCCACGTTGCAGGTTCTGCTGAATAACGCTAAATATCATTGTTACTTTTTAGTTTGCTCTCTTGTTCCTCTTAGAGTCTTGATATTTTATCTTTTTAAGATGGCTAATACAGATTTCCAGATATATTTTGAATAAATTCACTTCACATCAGTTAACCAGAATAAAGCGTTTAATGTTCTTTAATTATACATTGGAACAACCTTCAAAATTTCAAGCCACTTCAAAATGGAATCTTCGCCTGAGAATTTCAGTTACAATTACTCTTGATAGTATTTTGAACTTAATGAAAAAATGTTCCCAAAGATTTATACACGTATACCATAGTTTTCTTCTGCGCAGAAGGAAAATTCATTTTGTATAGCCTCATGAAAAAAAAAAACAAAAGAGAACGACACCACTTTCTTGTCCGCAGCGGGTTTGGACAAGCGTGGCAAGTTCGACGTTTTGTCAGAACCTTCTTAGACGCCGACACTCCCCCTAAGATTTTTAATTAAACACTGGAATAAAGGTAAAATAATAAGGTATCTCCACTAATATTTCAAAAAAGTAATTATAAATCAGTAAACAACAACCTTTATAAAACAGATCATGTGCAACTTGCATTGTTCGAAACGTTTTACAAGAAATGAATCAAAGTTGTTATGTTGAAGGCTATTCAATTAGATCTTACACTGATAAACAATGTTACTCTCTTCCAGGCGTCCTCGTTCAAGTTAACGCTTAGATGTTTGCCTCTTGTACTTGAGAGTGGCTTGTTTCACGCAATTTCCATTTTTTTCTTTTTATTTATGGTCGTTCTTTCAGCCAAGACTCAGGATATTTGTGATCGAATCCAATGCGGGGATGGCTTTGTTTGTAATCGTAACAACCCAGGACGGCCTTGTCAAGGTAGGATTACGCTAAAGATTCCCACGTTAATCACATCAGTACCCACAAACCATTTCACATGTTTTGCTTTCTTACTTCACATTACGCACACAATGCTGTTATCGTGAACGAACGGGAGACGCGTCCAGCAGTCATTTATTACTTCTGAAGTTGATTTATTTTAATGTATGCTTTAACATGCGCGGGTCCTTACCGGTTTCCACCGTTCTATGGAAATCGCTCAGATGTTTCAGAATGTCTCAAGAACCCAGGACAGAGGAGTTTAGGGAGTTCACATCCAAAACAATTCCTGCGGAGCACGGCACCCGACCCCCCTAGAAGCTTCCACCTTCGGCGCTCATTGTTTCGAAAATCGGTCACCGTTTATCCAAGATCCATGCCTGTCTGGCGAGAGTTCCAGACTCCTGTTCAATCAGTCGGAATACTGGGAAGTGCCATGCGATAGACTTCGAACCCATGGACGGGGGAGGGGGGTGGGATGGTTAAACAGCTAAAGATACTTTTCTTTGCTTTTCTGTGGTTTTCATGAATAACATTATAAGGGATAAAGTTTATACAATTACAGATGGACGTAGATCATCCTTTTATTCAAAACTTACAAGATTTGTATTCTAAAATAAAAAGTTTCCATTCAGTATCATTATCCACTGGTTTTATCGTCTCTTTGGTTTTCTCCTTATCTTACAAGCCTCCAGCATCTACAACTTCAACAAATTCAAGGCAACGTAAAACAAAAGTAGCGCCGCGTTCTTGGGTCTGTCCTCTGTGTTGTGGTTAATACTATTCTAATATAGAGTGCAGTTGAATGATACGTATGAGGGAGTATCTTATGTCGTCAAACTCTTGTTTTAGTTGATATTCGTGGAGCACTCAACGACGTATTGATTGTAACTGTAAAATGCAAGATATACTTCGAGAGTACTGACGCATAATTGATCAACGCGCTCAATATTTTATGATAATTAATCTTTGTTTTTTTTTCTTTAGACATTAATGAGTGTTCGCTGTCACCCCCTAAGTGCAAAGCAAACGAAGTGTGTTTCAACTTTATGGGGACATTCGAATGTCGAGGTACACTGCTCTTACAGCTATATAATATTGACGCTTAAATAAAGTCTTTCATTCTTTCTTACTCACTATCTTCTGTACAACATTATACATTTTTCCGTACATTCCATCCCAGTCTCTCTCATTTTATCAGTTTCTGTTGATGCTATAACCAAAGAGAAAAGCATAAGACAGATTTTGATCTTCTTTCAAACTCAATCTTACACACAGTGATTGCAAAATTGATAATGAAGGCGAGCGCTTTCCTCAAACAGTTCTTAAAAAAAAACATACTTTATTTAACTGTCAGAGTATTTAGCACTGTTGTGCTAATTGTGGACACTGTAAATAAGCAAACAAATATTACAAACAGAACAAGAATCCCAACTGGTAGGAGGCTGACCAGCTGGCTATTTACAAAGCGTGGAGGAGTTGAATTCGGGACCACCGAAGCCAAATCCATCTAGTGGCAGGGAGCAGGATTTGAACCCGGGACCTCCGGATTACAAGTAAACCTTAACTACATTGCGTTAAAGCACACACTGAAATCTTAACCTTGAAATGTTCATCTCTCAAGTTCACTTGATCCTAATATAAGTGGTTTTATTGCTGGCTTAGTATAACATCGTGCCGGGTACGCGGCGGTTATAGGTTCCCACTGGTGCTCTGAAATATTTGTCTTCGGACCTCTCTACAACAGCTTCAATTTTTAACAGTATAATGATCACTTTTTTCATTTCACCTTATTTTGTTATGTCTATATTTCAGACCCATGTAAAAACGTAGATTGTGGATCAGGGCTAAAGTGTGAGCCGGCAGAAAGATCTTACAGTTGTAAAGGTAAGTCCAAAATTCGTCTTCTAGTACAACGGAAATTCGACCGAGTTGAAGACTATATCATTTCGCTTGAATTTCTTGACTGAGTTTCTGTTTCTTCAGAAGAGTCACTGCAAGACAACCAAAGTAGCAGCTGCTAAGTACAGACTCAGGCTGCGTTTTACATCATGAAAGTCACGCCACTGTCTTTGCTTTTTAGATATAGACGAGTGCAGAATTACGCCGAGAAAATGTACGGGTAACCACGAGATCTGTGTGAACAGTTTTGGAAGCTACAGCTGCAGATGTCGCGGTCAATTCCAAAGAAACAGACTGACACAAAAGTGCGAGCGTAAGTTTTTGACAAAGAACTAGCTAAAGGCTCTTGCAAAAGTTTCTTCGTGTTGGTCGTTAGGTATTACAGGTGAGATCTGTGTAGCGCCGTACAGATCTCTGTATTGTCAAAAAACTAACTGGAAGAATTTGGTTTTGTAAATCCTTTTTCTTTTTAGTAAGTGTTGCACTTGAAGCAGTGTTTGCCATGCCCTTCAGTAGTGTATTATGAAGGAAGGACGCTCTGTATGCTTATGGTACTCGTCAGCGAGTTTTTAACATACTTATTTAACGTGATTTCTCTCTTGTAGGTATTGACGCCTGCACATATAAACCTTGCCCCGCTGGCTATAGATGTGAAGTTGTCGACCAGAAAAATGCTAACTGCAAAGGTCGGTGTTACAGCATGATACCAAGGACAGCTAATCACTCAGTCATGATAACGTAGGCAGCCAACCATCTACTCACCTAATCAGTCATTCAGTCTGTTAGACAGTCATTCTGCCTACCAGGCAGCCAGAAAGCCAGTCAGTAAGCAATCCGGTAAGCAGACAGTCAGTCAGTCAGTGCATCAGGCCACCAGTCAGCTAGAGAGTCGGTAAGTCAGTTAGACAGTCATTCAGCCAGGCAAGCTGGCAAGCAAGCGGTCAGTCAAATGGGCAGGCGAGTAGACAGACAGACAGACAGACAGTCAGTCCGTCAGACCGCTAGTGGCCGCTAGTGAGCCCTAGGAGGGTAGTCAGTCATTCAGTCAGATAGCCAATACGTCGGGTCGGTCAGTCAGCAATTTTGGTATCTGCAACTTCAACACTTTCTTTTTAAATATTTTCTGAGTTATTTGCTGTTGAATTTCCATTTTTACCAGAGATTAATGAATGTCTGGAGTCACCGCCCAGGTGTCGACCAGATGAGAGCTGCCAAAACTATCCCGGTGGTTACTACTGCACATGTCAGGAAGGATATCGACGGAACAGTATCGCCAATAGATGTGAAGGTGTGTGAGTGCCAGTAGGATTGGTCTTTGTTTATGTGGATATGAATTAAGAAGTCGCGGTTTGGTATGGAAAAAAGGCGTCATGTAACAACATAACAAAACGCGGAAAAGATTCATGGCATCTTCCCCTTTTCTTTAGAAATCGATGAATGTTATGAAAGACGATCGGGCTGTAGCCAGATTTGTGAAAACACGCCCGGTTCGTTTGTCTGTCGCTGCAGGAAGGGTTTCGAGACGAAGCCTAATAAACCTAAGGGGACATGCACAGGTAGGCCATAACTGATTTGTTGCACGCCGCGACTATTTGTTACAGCAAACTCAGCAAAATGTAGTAAATAACTGTATAAACATATACGAATAAGTTTTTTAACTGCCTTCAAAATATTACAATATTTTTTCCGGGGTTTCTTGAATTTTTTTTCGTGTCATCCCAATTATGGTCGAAAAGGAAGCTTGTCAACTATGGGTGTACCTTGAACGTGGAGATATTGCCTCTTTTGTGAGGGAAAAAATTGCTAGTCTCAACAAAATTCTGAAATTACTATGTCTATACAACCAACGGGAATTGAAGTTTCATTTCTGAGTGTCTGGCTGAAGTTTAATGTCTGAGTTTAATGTAATGTGTAAGTGTCTGGGTGGAGGTTCATATCTTGAGTGTCTGTGTGGAGTTTAATGTCTGAGTGTCTGCTTGCAGTTAACTGATCGCTGAGGGTTGGTGAATCTGTTAAATATAAACTAAAAAATACTTTTTGTCAACTGATATAGCAGGGATCTGAGATCTGGGAAATTGACTGGTAGCTGTGAAATTGGTTAAAATTTACAAGTGATAGCAGACATTCCAGTACTCACTCCCTGCAGCCCATGTGCCTGTTAATGCAATTAATGACCTTTCTTTGTAATGACCAGATATAGATGAGTGCGAAAAAGGTACTTCTGGATGTTCCCATATCTGCGAAAATACCCAGGGGTCCTTTGTATGTCGATGTAGACGTGGCTACGTGCTCAATTCTGACGGACGAAGTTGTAAAGGTATGAGTGATTCAAATTGTGCAAGTATTTAAATTGATGGTTATTACGTTGATGATAACATAATAAGAAGTAGAGTAACTGTCGTTATCATACTAGCACGACTGTTTTACTTAGCTCTTATTAACCGAGCAGGAGGTCTGTGTGGGAGAATCTTGACCGAGGTCGTGAGTACAGACCGACGCAAGATGATACAGGCCGACTTAGCTCGGTTAATAACTTAGATGTTTATTACATGACAAAGAAGAAAACTTAATTCGTTTTATGTAACTGATTTGCTTACATTTCGCTTCCGAACGGCGATGAACTTAACCGGCTTAAACCTGCCGAAATTTGCTCGTCTCTTTCCCTTTTTTTGTCATCAGGCTTTTTGGCACTTGCATAAACGATTAAGAAGAAAATAAAAGAAAATGCTGAACATTTGGGTATTTTAGTTTGCTACTTTTTCAACGCAAAATGAAACCGGTCAAGATGCCGGTCTAGATGGGAAAATCTAGACCGCGGTCAATATCGATTTTAGCCAATCAAATTGTGAATTCGGAAGTTGCCAGTCCTTGTGAGACAGAGTCATACAATAATAGGAAAATGGGGCACGCGTAAAATTCATACGAAACTACATCCGGGACTCGCGTGGCGTATTTTCTCATTAGTGAAGATATCGATGACGTATTTCGCGCTTTTTAACTCGGATAATGACGTAGTCATTAATCAGAGATATAGGTGTGGATTGAGCACGGCACTCCTTCCTTTCTTTCTTCCTTCGGTTCCTGATAACGTTTTCTGCATCCACTGACCAGTATATAAAGCGGTAGCAGCTGCTTGCGCCCAAGTCGGAAAAGATTCGTTCACCAAGTGATTATTTTTTCTGTGGCAATATTTCTTATTCGTGGATTGTTTCAGCACGGTCTACCAGTTTGTTTTTTAGCTTGATGTTCTCACCCTTAAACCACTTCAATGCTGTTCAATGGTGTAGTAGTGGCCTTTATAATTGGCCTGAACGTAGGGAAATCTTCATCGTTTTTCCTTCGCAATCCTATTGATCTGACACTAGTGATGAGTTCGAAATCGATCACAGAGCTGAACGAATTCAGATGATTTTTCATCGGAAAGCAGACGCTGCGTTTCGGTATTTTTAATATAATGCTTTTTTAAGCATCGGAAGGCAAAACAAGCACACGATTGCCGGTTTATTCCCAACAACAACACCCCCGTTGTAGACTCAGCCCACCAACCCTAAATTGTTATAGTCATGTTTTGCTTATTTTTACTTGCAGACGTCAACGAATGTGATTCATTGAAATGTGCTTACCGTTGTTTAAACACTGCTGGAAGTTTTCGTTGCGTCTGTCCGAGTGGTTACATCTCTTCCGGTTACTCCTGCAGTGGTAAGACATCAAATCACTGGAGTTCTAACGAGAAATCTAGAAAATGAACACTGTACAATTGGGGGTAATTTTTCAATGAATTAAAAGTAAAGTAAAGCAACTATATTTATACAAGCTTGTGGGGCCGTGTATATGAAACAAAAAATACAAATAGAACAGAAATTTATTAAGAATCCCAACTGGTGGGAGGCAGACCAGCGGAGGAGCTGAATTCGGGACTACCGAGGACAACTCCATCTAGTGGCTGGGAGCAGGATTTGAACCCGTGACGCCCGGATTCCAAGTCCAGCGCCCTAACCACTAGGCAACGCTTGCCTCCAATTAATCATCGTGTAATTTTTAATCTCTACTTTTTAAAAGTGCTTGGTCCCCCGACCCATTTTCTCCTCATTCGCAAATGTTTTAAGAATCAATCAGGAAAATATTCTTGAACTGTAATGAAACCAGACTGCAAAAATATGACTGTCAGTGAAAATGAAAGAATGGTGATATGAAAACGTCTGAAACCTGGCAATGAAGATTGCTTTTTCTGTAAATTCTCTGATTCCATGTAACATACATTTCTGGAGTGTCCTGTTGGTCTAAACGTCCTGCACGGCTCAATAATGAGCATTAACTTACCTCTACACCATCTAAAATACAGCTACTATCTTAGAACTATAAACTTACCCCAGATACAAGCCCAAACCCAATCCGGGAGTTTGGGATTTTATTTGTGCAAAAAACATTTTCTGGCAACATTTTGAGACGAAACAATCAATTTTCTGGTACTGAATTCAGCGCTATTTTGGCATCGGAAAGCTGAAAATATGCGAAAGTTAAATTAATATCTCTGTGACAAAGTTAATTGTTAGCGTTTTACTACTTTTTTTGTCTACTAAGTATTGCAAGGCAATCATATCTGCCTTTTTAATTAATCGAAGTTATTCAAGTTACCGAGAGCCCTCAGATTCATATTGCCCGTTTAACAACGATAAAATAACCACAATAATTTACCGAAAAACTGCGAGTTCTTAGAAAAAGACTTGACAAAACAAAAAGTAACGCATTCGTTTTCTACTATGTTTCAGATATTGATGAGTGCAAAGACGGAATTGCTCAGTGCAAAGATAATGAATTCTGTTTTAACACATACGGTTCTCACAGATGTATAGCAAAAATGACCTGTCCGGCTTCAGACTACAGACAAGTCAGTGATAGGTAAGTAATAAAATAATGACGTTATTCTTGTTTTACGTACCATTTCTCGACAGAGGTTTCGTTTTTTTCTACATTTTAACTTCAAGGCATATTTAAAAATGCAAAACAGCAAGGCCTCGACTGAAGAATATCATGATATGTGGTCACGACGGGATGATCATCCTTTCGTGCACCCGAGGGGTGGGAGGAGGGGGTAGTTCTAAAGTTATAAGGCAAAAGAAATGTACTAGTCAAGCAATAATGTGCTTCTATGTCAAACGAGTCTTCGTTCAAAACCTTTCATAGAAGAAGAGTTCGATTTGCATGAAAATGAACCTGTAGGTGAACTCATTTTCATATGATTGGTCTCGCACGAAGACTCGTTATGACACACAGGCACAAAGGTAACTCGAAGATGGTGTATTGAGTACCCTCTAAGAAGAGCAACAACAAAGCAAATTATTCGAACATGATGATTTATTTTTTTATATAAACGATCTCTTTAAGATCACAGCAGAGTTAACCCTTAGCCATTCTTAACCCCTGGTTAGGAGGTGCGACCGAGACTGCAAAGACGGTGACCTGGGCTGCTTTAGTAGGAAGGTGCGGAGGTACAGTTTGTGGACGTTCAGGTTTCGCAGCAACGAATCCCTGTTTCGTATTTTCAGCTACCGTATTGTCTATTGGGGTAAGAGCTAGATGTAAAGGGTTTGGAGAATCATGCAATCTTAAAACTATTTTAAAGATTTATCAAGGGCTCATATTATTTGTAGCTCATAGACAATCAGTGAATCAATTAACCAATCAATCTATCAATCAGTTAGTGAAACGATCAACCAATCAATCCAATCCAATTTAAATGAAGAGATACTTATTACTTTAGACGTCTACAGAACCCATTTCAGACGGCTCTTGCAAGGGTAGAATTAAGTGTTGTGAGACCCAAGTCCGTTTATGCGGTCCTCTCGGCTTCAGATATCCGATTTTTCTCGTAGTCCTGTCCAGTTTCCTAAAATTAATCGTTATTACTTCTTCCGCAGTTTTCCTTGCCTGTCTGTTTTGGGGGTTTTTGATATCGAGATTGTTCCTAAGTGTTCAACCCTTAAGCCGAAAATAACGTCACTCTTCGTTCATTTTTTGTCACTGCAGGCTACAGGAAATCCCCGAATATAACATTTTACTTTCATCGAGGTAACGAAGAGGATTACTTTGAAATAGAAACACAAGAAGAGAGTAAGGCGGTAGTTGCACACGTCAGAAACAAGAGACGAATCAAAGGCCCCAAGATTTTCTTGATGGAATTACGTGGAGATGTCGTCGATGTCGATTCTGGTGATTTGATCTCACGCTTCGTAAACAGGATCTTTATGTTTGTATCGCGTTACGAGTTTTAGCGTTAAAAACACATTAAGGTTCGTGATCACGTTGGCAGTAGGTCTTTGTGAACGTTGATAGGAAAGCGTGCCCGAAATCGTAAATTGACTTCAGGACATGAAGCACATTTACTAAGCAATAAGACTAAAAACAAGTTTGTATTACTGTTGCATAACTAAGAGCTATTTTCTTACTGTGTTTTTTTAACTTTTTTGGTACTTAATTAATGATTTTTACATTGGAAAAAAAAAAAAATTTTATGTCAAAATTTTCTACTTGGGCGTAGCTTTTTCTCAAACCTCCTAAAGGCTGGTTTTCGCCAGTAACATGACCACAGAAAAACGGATGAATTCCTTTTGTTTTGGTCACTTGACATCGTAATTTCTATTTGACAACATGTTTACTGCCTTTAGGCTTATGAATGTCTTTATGTGGCGGGAATTCTTAGTGAGGTAAACAAAAGATTGTCACGTTATGCTTACGTTGCTAATGGAAACAAGCCTTAAATATTTGGCATTCATTTGGTATTCCGCTATACAGAAGTAGACTTGAATAGCTTAAAACGTTATTATCATCAATATACAAGGCCAAATAACAAACTGCCCTCATAAAAACGCGCGCCTAGCGGGTGAAAATGAATTTTGGCGGGCCGCAAATCATATCGCATCAGCCCTGTTGCTGATTGGAAG
>Ga0126337_10002246_pt1 | contig 12177 bp, 7 predicted proteins | sample DipCmetagenome_FD_92527 | JGI IMG/M metagenome (GOLD analysis project Ga0126337, IMG submission 92527) | Coral microbial communities from La Bocana,Puerto Morelos, Mexico - Diploria C A metagenome | ecosystem: Host-associated > Invertebrates > Cnidaria > Coral | place: La Bocana,Puerto Morelos... | reverse complement strand
CTTCAGCCACATCTCTCGTGGGTAATGCTTTGGATAGTTCCATGGTGGAACCTGTTCCTTGATGTCTCAAGGTGGTGGGTTGTAGATCAGGCACACTGATCATACCAGGCACACTGGCACCCAATGCATTCATAGTTCCCAAAGCACTTACATAAACTCGAAGATACGGATGATTGAAGGGAAAGGGAGTGAAAGGAGAGCTGGTTCGAAGTGGGCCAAGTATGGTACAAAGCCCTTGGACTTGAACCAGGGGTCGGCAAAGCCGAGTCTGGATACTGCATCGGACCAATTGGATTTGGACGGGATCCATTCCCAGTAAATCCAACACTTTAGCGCATAGAGCGCCATGTGAATGAGGTGGGACATAGCTTCCAAATCTGGGGAGTCTGAACGGCCCTTAATAAGTGCCATTAATGCTGCGGTATTGTCGATGAACCAGATGCCTCGACGGTTGCGGAATTTGTGAGGCCTCGCTAGGAGCCCAAAAAGGACCATCAATAACTCAAGTTGTGCAATCTTCTTCTCCCCTGGGGTCCACAGCTGGTAAATAGTAGAGGGGATGTCGGCAACAAAAGCCTCACGCTGGTCATAGTCCGATTCAAACCAAACTGCCAAAAGTCCTCCTGTACCAGCTTGAGGGACTTCAAGGGCTGCATCTGAGGCAATACAAAACCGTTCACATGGTTGAGGAAGAACTGGGAAAACTCGATATGGCTTGGAGGCCAAAACGGCAAGGAGGACAGAGAAGCACGCTTGAATGGATGCTGTCAAGTAAGTAGCCTTCTCGTACTGTCTCTCCTTAATGGCATGGAGACCGCCACATCCTATTCGACCGTAAATTCCTTGTTCGAGGAAATTGGCAATGCCATAGATTTTGGAAGCTACTCCTGGAGGAAGTTTGTTCTGGACTTGACAACTATTAATAATGGATGTCAATTTAGTTTCCAAGCGTTCCCTCGCCCAGAAAGTGACAAAACCTGGATTGAGGGCTTTGGAAACGTCATGATCCAAACCCAGGAACAACCCCTTGGATGACATCTGCTGTCGTTTCTCTTCTGCAAAAGGAGTTCCCAGCAATTTGTTGATGTTAGCCATGGCTGCCTGTCCTGACCCTTTACTGCTGCTCCAATCGGAGATCAACGCATCATCAAAGTAGAAGCTGGCAAGCACAAATAAGAGCCTTCGTGCTAACATCTCTGCCAATCGGCTGTAGCGATTAAACGATGTCACAGCTAAAGGCAACCCAAATAGGAGACCAGTGTAAAGTTGGTAGGCTGGCTCTTGCCAATCCTTGTGGAACCAGGTGACCACGCACCCGAGTGATTCCTCAAAGCTCATGGGCGAATGCCTGTAGGCGTTAGGCCAATCCTCGCCACCTGTCTCCCAGGTGTCTGATTGTTGCGCTTGGCTAATCGAAGATGCATCCATGTACTGATGTGTGGCTACGATATGCTGGGCAACTCGGAGAGGTGAGCACAAAACCAACTTATTGGCGTCGGACGATAGTGCACTTTGGCCCCCGTGGTCAGCGTTGTCAATGACACGCTGCTTGCCTGAACTCTGAGTGATGACACATCTAGGAATGAGTCTGTGGGGTTGGTTCTTGATGAACTTCAGAAATTCGGCCCTGGTCATTGGGTGAGTACAGAAACCTTGCTCGGCATCCTGGGTACTTTGGGTCAACAAAAAGTCATCATCTTTCCCGGCACGAAGTGTGCTCAACAGGTTGGCATTATGGGTTTGCCATCCATCTAGGACGTCTTCCATTGCCAACTTGACTGCCGGCTGTTCAGGGAAGATGGAATATGGTGGGGCGTACCCGACTGCTGGCAAACCTTTAATCAAACTGAAAGGATAACTGGTATCACCCCATGAGGTAAGCAACGTAAGTAACGTGAGCATGCCCAAATCTCGTCCTGCGGTAACCTGTCGAATTGCTTGAGTCTGATGGGTTCTGAGCACTTTGGTGATGGGGGCCATCCTGGATTGCAGTTCGCGAAGAACTCCCATTGCTGCTTCACGCTTTGTACGGAGGTCACCCCTCCAGGTCGCGTGGCAGTACCCGGCAAAGAGAAGGTCGCTATCCAGCACTGGAGGTGATTCAGTGGGAAGTGGAGACCTAGCTCGTCTGCATGCCCTATGGAAGTGGTCGTCTGGCTCCAATCCGAAAGGGAGTAGTGGCGGCAGAGCTGCCTTTTGCGAGATAGCTCCTGCTTGTTTCCCTTCGGCAGTCCGGAGGGCCATCCGCACCGGAGTGTATGCCATCATTGGATTGAGGGGACCGTCCCATTCCCACCCTTGCTGATGCCGCCACTCGCTGTAGCAACTAAAGGGTGGTGCATTGACGAGATCCTCGACTAGAGGGAACGGGGTCTTGGAAAGCCAAGGTTCCGGGAACAGCTTCTGAAAAGCTAACCTAATGGCCTCTTGACTGAATGGCTGGGGTGGGACCGGACAAGAGGAAACTTGAACAATACGTGAGGTGGCCACCGCTGTCACCAATTCTTTGGCACTCTGAGAACGGCGTCTCTTGTGAGAACTTGAGTGGAGAGGTGAGGGCGCCGGGGCTGTTGCTTCAAAAACCAGGCCTGCGAGCAGGTCCGCTTCGCAGAGGGACTGCCATGGACAGTCACAGACGAGGATCTTGTCACATAGCGATGGAAGAGCCGCCCACAACTCCGGACAAGTACACACATGTTCCACATACTTGGCAATCCACTCTTCATCTGAGCAGTCATGGCCAAGCACAAACGGTGACTTCCATTGGGTTGTAGGAAGCCGGTGAGAATGATGGCCTCTGCCCACATAAATGCACTTGTCAGGTAGTGTCTTATCATCCTTGAGCCATTGTTCTATGGTGCCTCTCTTGGGTACCCTTAAGGCTTCTCCTGGATCCACCGGAGAGAGGCCCAGCGAGATGGCCAAAGGAGTCATGAGCCATTCTCTGAGTGAGCGTGGGTCCAGAGCCAACCAGTGTTCTCTGCGTCCCTGGCAACTAAAGGTAGGCATTCGGGGTACGTGGATAGTTGCTTTCCCTGTACGCACTGCCCACCAACTACACGCCACTGCCACTGCGAAAGAAAGTGTAGCTGTGTACGTTGCTTCTTCGTGGCTCGGGTATATGCGTTTGCCATCCTCAACCCTAGGGTCCCACTCCCTTGGGTCGTGTGAATGGTGACAGTCAAGCACCGGCCATTCTTGGATCTCGGGGACGTTGTGTCTAAGACACTGGCTCTTGGCCCTCGCACCCATAAGGCAACATGCAGAATAACGTTTGTCCATCCAAACGCCTGAGTCCATCATCTGTTGCTCCTGTGGCAAATACCAATGAAGGCTTCGCCAGGGGTTTTCCCTCACCGAGATGCCTCCTCGCTCTGCAAGCTGTTGGATTTCGTCAAGGACAAATTGACATGCCTTGTTGTCTGTATCCACCCTGCTTTGTTCAGCCTGAGTCAGATCAGGCAGACCTTCTGGATATTCAATTGATCGGAGCGGCCGAGGGGCTGGCCGACCATCATCGAAATGGCGAGGGATTTCCCGGGCTCTACTTTTCGTTGAGCAATCCATGGCTGCACAGATGCAATCAACGTCCTGCAGCTGTGCATGCAAGGAGGACTGACGTGCTGGACTGCTTAGGTCATGACTGGAATCGATCAACCAATCTACCGGTAAGCATTCCCATCCACAGAAAACAAAAGCCTTGGTGAGTGGGGCTGTAGGACCAGCCATCAGATCCGCCATACGGGGGGCAGTTCGAGGTTCTCCCTTGGAGGAGGTCGCCCCTACCTCCTCAGGGCACCCTCAACCCAACTTGGGTGTCTGTTTACAGCTGGCTGCCCCATGGCCTGCTGCCCCACACACTCGCTCTTTCTTGGTGACTAACCCGCAACGATGTTGGCCTAATGCACAAGGGGGTTTGTTCTTGCACTGGCCGTGTTGGAAGCTCTGGCAGAGTTTTGTACCATCTTTCAAGACTTTCGCCACTGCTTTGCCATTGATGGGTTTACCCAATAAAAATTGATTGGACAACGGCGTGGTCTTGGTGTCGGACCCGGCTCCACTTCCTGCCGGCTGGGATGTCAAAACTGCCGTGGTGGGTAACCAATGGGCGTCCCTCGCCACCATGGTCTCTTTGATGACCTGCCCCAGAGGCAATGTAGAGTCGCGGAACTTGGCAACCCACTCCGACCTCTCGTCACAGTCCCGTGTTTGTAACCAGGCCAATCGTTGATTAGCAGGGAGCTGGCTGGCTGTGCGCTTGGCCCGGAAAAAGTAGGCCATAACCACATCCATGGGAACCTCTACGTACTTTGTTGAGTCGGCACCCAGGCCCTCTGGGTCCGCTCCTGGAGGCGGTTGAGGGGTTGCTGTCCCTGCCATAGAGTAGGCAACCAACAGTGTGTACAACTTGTCTAAGTATGATTCCCAATTCTGAGACACCGAATCATCATCATCATCATGGTCTTCTGTAAACAAATTGTCTCCAACCTTACGTCTCTTGTTTGTAGTGTGGAGCTGGTACTGCAAGTTCCGAACCTTCCAAATATTGAAGACGCACAACATCCTTTTTCCCATCTCCCGGGAAACCCTAGACAAGGTTGCATCGGATGGGTGCACCTCAGGTGGGAACTTCATGCGGTACCTCCGCCAGAATGCCGCTTTGGCATCTCTAAGTTCGTTTTCTTCAAGCATGGTGTCCAAATCGGCCGAACTGACCTTAGAACGATCTTGCTCCATGTTGCGGTAAAACAACCGCACGGCGAACCATGCTCGGCGGACCCGTGCAGCTTGAAGTCCTTTCTCTTCACCAAGGCGTAGCCCGTTCACCCAGGCATCCACCTTGGTTTCCTCGTCAAAAAAGAATCGGAACTCATCCAAGTTGTCCATCTTGGTGGCGATGAGGGCATCTCTGACTACGTCACTCAAGTTGAAGTTGGTGGCCAACTTAGTGAAGACTTCGGTACCATTAGACCCATCTCGGGGCACTAGGTTGAGTGAGGCTTGCCACATGACTACAAACAAACAATCTAACGAGAATTTGAGCCACAAAATCTAAGGAGCCGGCACTCGGCTATGAGAACATGGGGAGGACTTGGCACTCAAGCCTTCCACATAATATATATGCAGTCCCATTGCCTGGGGAACCACCCCAGACTTGAGCCGCGTATAAAAATTATACATGCGTTACAGCGGTGAGGGAATATATGTGGTAGGAGGGACCCCCCCCAAGCCTAACAACTTGATGTACAGGTCCCACCTGTCCAGCCCCTCGACTACTGCAACACAAGTGAAAGCAAACTGAAAAGAGGAACTCAACAAAGCATGACGACTAGCCAACTCCTGTACTTAGCTGGGCATCACCTCCCTCACAAGCACAAGAAACTAGCCGTCGCGCCATTTTCCCGGGAAGATACCATCCGATCGGGCTACCAGTTGAGCAGTTTCATCTGCATACTGGCAGGGGATCGATAGTAGCATGCCTGACACAAAGGCTTGTTCCAAGCCTTGGCCGAGGCGATGTTGCTGGCGAAGATGGGCCCCACAAGACGTTGCGATGCCTTCTCCGCAGCTTGTTTGTGAGCGCACAATGGGATTCCACCCACTGTTTTGAGGTGCGCATTCGACTTGGCTGTGGCCATAAACCCATCAGTTGATGGCATTGGCGGCACCATTGCGTAGCTCCTCTTGGTGTTGTGGATCCACTCCTTGATGCTGTGATCGCGGAAGAGCGAAGCCATGTCGATGTTGCGGCGCTGCTGGATCCATGAGGCCGACTCGTCCACACTCTCCTCCATCAGGATTGCCCTCAAAAGCGCACCCAGCCCGGCTGCGCGGTGGCGTCCTGCGACGCAATGAAGGACTGCAACCTCTCCGGCTTGGAGGGTGTTACGGATAGTCGGCCAACTAATCTTCCATTGGCCTTCCCGGTTCATTTTGGACGATGGGCAGATCCTCAGGAGTAACGCTCCCGGAAGACAAACCCCTCCTTTGGCCTCGACCTCTTGGCTGAAGCAAACCACTTGGAGTGTGGTCGTCGAAGGGAATTGGTCCAGGGTGTGTTGTCGAGGGAGTCCTGCGAGCCATAGTTGGCCACCTTGATTGTTTGAGAAAATCAAAGTCGGAGGCTCTGCGGCCTTCTTCCCCTTGCCAGCCAACCCATCAAAATGCTTCTCGTCCTCCTCCTGTGGTGGACCAGATGCTAATCCACTCTGCCCCAAAATCGGAGCCCCCTCAACTGCAGAAGCTGGTACTGCGATCGGCGGAGATGCTGGCAAAGGTGGTGCTTCCTGTGGTGCCTTTGGCTTAGGCCGTGGTTTAGCGGCTGGTTTGCTTGGATTTTTGGGGCGTGCAGGAACAGATCTGGAAGGTTTCTCCTCTGGTTCGGCCATCACGGCTCGCTTATCCCTGCACTCACACGCAGGATGGCTGCCACCGCATGCACGACCAGTACGCAGGACCACTGCGCACTTGTGCAACTTGGAGCAGTGACTGCCGGCTGCGCAACTGTTCATCTGGAACGAGCTGCAGAGGGCTTCGCCATTTTTCAGGAAGGCGGTAGTAATCCTCCCTTGGATTTCATCAGGCATAACCCCTTCCGTTGATGGCTCCATTGCTTCGGCCTTTCGTTTTTGGGCTCTTGATTTCAAAGCTGTAGTGAGCTCAAATCTCTCTCTGACTTCTTGTGGGTCCAAAGGCACCGCCCATAGGATGGTGTTGTCCTGCTGGGCTGCCTTGTCGGCTGCGGCCTTGCCCTGGGCTCTGGCCTTCACGATAGCTTCCTGCGGGATGAGTTCCCAACTCTCGTACCGAGAAAGCTCCTCCATAGCTCGCAGGACGCAATGTTTCGCACGAAGACTCTGACCATACCGAGCTCCAGAGTAGTGCATAGGCATTTTGCTCTCCTGCGGAACATCCTGCTTGTTAACCCAATCTCCAAGCGCCGCCAGCTCCAACGGCGACATCCCCATTGTATGCGCTGCTGTCGTTGGCATGCGCCTCCAGCTGTAAGATTTCAAATCTTCGGGGGCGCTCACGGCTTCCGCAAAAATGGAACGTGCGGTTTCCGTGACTTCATGCAAAGTCCAAGCCTGCCCCAAACTGTTGAAACAGAGGCCACTTGTTGACTGCCTCCCTTCAGGTAGATCTTCCCATTGTTTGAGCACTGTCTGCGCCCATGGAAAACCACTGTTGAAGACGGCTGGCAAGCAGTAGGCAAAACCAGAGCGTTGACGTGCCTGCTTGCCTTTGGCACATTTGCAATGGATGGTTGATCGGCTAAGCTTCCGAATCGTTGAACGTTGCACGTGTTTGTACCTCAAACACCCTGCACTCACGATCCAGCTTGCCAATAGGCATGTCCATCGTTCATCCTGCACTTTCCAAAGTTGCTCCACCCTTTCCTCGAGGTACGGGAACATGGGGGGCAAAACCACCAGGGCTTGTCCTTTGGTTGGCTTTCGTGAACGATGCGTGGGAGCAACCAAGGATGTTACGTCCCACTCCAACTGGCCATGCCGACAGAGCCATCGCAAGCTATTGAGAGATCTGCATGGTGCCGAGGTCGCAGTAGGACAATGCAAAAATGCATCTAGGTCCACCCGACACGGCTGGCCGCTGCGGCCCCTCTCTTCCATGAACTTGTTCAATTCTGTTGCAGTTTGAATTGCATTTGTGACCGTAATGGGCTCCGCCGATGTAACGAGTTGTTGGCTCAACCTTTCACAGGTCTGCTCCCACTCCTTTTGCAATCGGCTGGTAAGGAAACCCAGAGGCCGCAAAGCACCAAAGGTAAGAAAGACTTGTGACAATGCGAAGACCCTTCGTTGGACTGCCTCTGGCTTGTCCTGAGGGTTTTCTCTCAAACGAACGGATTTCCGCTTCACCTTTCCCCATGCCTTTGGTTTGGCCCTCACTGTCAACTCCGGGGCCTTGGTGGGGCGTGGACGCTGGATGGAGGCCATCATCTCTGAGGCAACCGGGAGCACGTTAGCTTCTTGACGGGCCCGGGCTTCCAGCCAAGCCTCGGCGAGGCAATGTCCTCCAGCTAAAATTGCGGCCTCTTGGGTCGAGAACGCCCAGGCGAAATCCTCCTCTTGTTCCATGCGGTGGGCTTTTCTCCAAGCATCGACACGCTTGGCTGCTACGATCTCCAGGGCGGTGGATGCTGTTGGCAAAACTGGCGGCCCTCGAGATGAAGAAGCCACCGGGCGGTCATCGTCTTCCGCACAGCGAAGAGGTCCTCTGCCCTGCCCCAACAAGAAGCCACGATGAAGTGATCCTCGGTACCTCCGAGTCCCACCCTTGGGCCATGTCTCAATCGTCCCTAGCTGGTAGCAAAGGAGCCCAACGAGCCACCAGCTCCCGGACCAAAGTGCCTTGGTCTTGCTGGAGGTCCAATGCCGGAAGATCCAAACGTGTAACTTCCCCAAGCATGAAAGGCCCACAACAAATGGGCGGTCCAGCACAGGATTCGCACTCACTGCATACACATTGGATGCATCCGGTGCATGCCCTCCGACTGGCCTTTCCACATCCAAGGCAACAGTCTGGCATATATTGTGATGGGTTCTCTGTGGCAAAGGTGAGCCAGGCTCGCAATGACGATTGGGCCTTGATCCTTGCCTCTGCTCGTGCATCCGCCTTTGACGGAGATGGCCCGTGCCTCGGGTCAATCCATCGTGGCTCTCCAAGCTGCCAGGCCCTCCATGCCGCAAAGACAGTGCTGCGCCTCGCACATCCAGGGATGACTGAAGTCCTTGCCAAGACCGTGTCCATTTCCCGGGGGAAGAGCTCGTCCAGCTGCCAACCTGAAGCCAGGTCACGGACTTCTTGCAGGCTAAGATGTTGCTCATCATGGTGCCATCGATTCCATGCTTCCATGGGGGTCGTTCCGGTTTCGACGAGGACCTCTCGTCGGCACCACACTCCCACCCACGGGAATTTGAATCCTCCCTGCCCACGTCTGCAACGGTCACATGCCGGGTTGAGGCATGGCATCCTCCGTATGGGAGGAAGCCCTGGGAGATCCAACGTTGCTTCATCGGGTATGGGGAAATGGCATACCTCTGCAACGGAATCCCAAACCTGAAAGGCAAGCTCCCCACGACCAGAATCTTGTAGGGATCGCACATAGGTCTGGAAGTCAAGGTACGCCGCAGTATGGAGAAGGTTGCCATCCGAGTGTACACCAAACCGTACCCCACTCATGGATGACCCAACTCCAAACTGCTTCGCACCAAATCAAATGCCACCTTTTGGCTCAATGGCACTTGAGCCAAAATGTGTTAGTAACACCTGAATTACAGATGATACATGTGCACCCATGCCTGCCAAACTCAACACATGACATACTTTTTCTCTGCAACTTCCAACGATTGCCCTCTGTTATTTTCTGCTGCTACTTGAGCAGAGAAAGAGAAAGGGCGCCAACTAAATACAAACGAATATACTACAACTGTATAAACTATTAAACATGAAACGTCTACCAAATCACGTTACGGCCTGCCGGCCCAGAGTACACAAAAATGTAGCAAGTCGCCACATTGAACATCATTGAACGGCATCAATTCTACAGTATGACTTTATGCGATCCATATTTTGCTGCACTTCGATTTGATGTGTACTCGCAAATGTACGCAAATATTCCAAGTTCAATAAATTTCAGCACATCGTGAAATCTCAAATGACGTTGTGGCAACCTGTAGTCAGCCCTTGCATTCTGCTTCCGATCAGCAATGTCAGAATCATCTCAGCATCGCCATGAGGCTATGCCACGCACAAATCTTTTTAGAATTCATCCTAGGAAGCTTTGAATGGCACAAAATTGACGACAAACATCCAGCGGTTTGCCAGCAAACCGCTTCCTCCTCCTCATCATCAAGATCAAGTCATGACGCCCTTCAAGTAGCAAAGGCTGGAGTGCAATCCAGTGAGACCTTGATGCTTATCTAAGACTTTCTACACGCCTCACCATCTTTCCGTCGCTTGAATCTACTTTAAGTCTTTCCACTGTTGCTTCAGGTTCCCAATCAAGGGAACGTGCATCATAGAAGATCTGCATTTCAATAAAGAGGAATGGGAGGCGGGAATCAAGTGATAAAACATGCAAGCATCACATGGCACGACATGTCCACAGCAGTTGCTTCATCCACTCACAATAGAAGCTGCGTCGCAACAAGTCGCAACATGTCGTAACCGCAAAATGTAACGCTGAATTAGTTAACCGCAGGATAGTGACAAACCAATGCCTTTGCACATCGGGTTACGACTGGAGGTTAGGAGACAGTTTCTACCAGTCATGTACCAAGATGACATGTTCTTGTTTGCGGCTTTGTCATTTTGTGTTTTGCCCAATAAGCCTTCCAGCTGTCCAACAATTCCAAACGGAGAGAGGAGTTTAACAAAAGCAAGACCGCAAGGCTTCTGGCCATTTCTGGCGCAAATAACAACACTTGCCGCAGGACACAATTATCGATAAACAGATAGACCTGCCAAAACAACCAAAAAATGACCTGAATTGCCCTCATGGAGATCGAAAGTATCAGGCCCTTCAAGAAGAATACCGTATCTGTATATATCTTTACATATTGGATTCTATTGTTTATGATAATTATTTGAATGTATCTAATTATGGATGGAAGAATCCCCACATTCCCCGCAGTTTGTATACACACACACAATCACCCACACATTTCTAGGACATTCCCCCCAGCGCGAAATATTATGAAATTCTGATTTACCTGCCTCCCAGCAATCTGTGGTCAACAGCATGTCAACAGCATCTGCTGCTGCTACTCAGCTTTTTCCTTTCCAACTAACACTGCTGTCAGATTAGCCAATCGAACTTGAGTGAAACTTGATCTCAAATCACTTCTCCCGTGTCAAGGGAGACATTGAATCCGTATCGACTGGCATTTCATACTGCTTCAATCTGTAGTAGTCATAAGCTTCATAAGCTTCCGGTGGAGGTTTTGGCCTTGGTCGGCTTCTGGTGTCCGAAGCAGCACCGGCAAAACCTATAATCTATATTATGACAACATCGCCAGGTTGCAAAAGATGCAATGCAACACGTGATTTTGGGATGACAGGAGAAATTGTGAAGAAGGAAAAGGATTTCATTGTTGGAAAATGTGGGAAGGAAACAATGGATTATACAGCAGGCTCTACAAGTTGGGATGAGCAAAACAGCACATCATTGTGCCTGCAGTTTGGAGGGCTTCACATCTCTTTACATCATATGCCCGCTGGTTCCAGAACTGGATTTGGGATGACAAAGTAGGCTTTGCTCTGCACTGATAAAGCACTGTGGCTTGGGCTCGCAGTCAAAGGTAATTCCAAAAAGAACCAGAGGGACACCAGGCGGTCGTCTCCTTTGAATTCACTGCAAACATACCACAATGTCTTGATATGTGTTGATCAGTGAACTATGGCTTCGCTTGTTGCTTCAATGCTGATCGGATTTGCCCACAAAGTGCCATGCACAGTGAACAGTTCCAAAGACTTGCCTGGTGATTTCCAGCATCACAGGAACTAGTAGACAAATGCCGAGGAGGGTAATCCTTAATTTTCAACAAGCATCATCACATTTGAGATCCAATGTACCGATGCTATTCGATGTTCAATCATTTCCCCAAAATGTCTGAAGCAGTCTCTGCAACACGCCGAGGTGCACAGCTAGAAGCGTTGCCCAAAAGAACTTGGTGAAACCACCAAAGCATGGATCCGCAGGACCTACGCATTTTCCAGACTGACGTGCAAATGCGCCCTCCAACGACCAACCTATCTATGGTACAATGTCACTTTCCACTTTCCTGTTCCAGCATTATAAAATTGCAACACATGACATTACTCTATACGGTACACATCATAGATGTACATTAACATACAACCAGCTCTTCATGGAACACCTTCAGAGTGTTCAAAATGAAAGCTTGGAAGCAAACCAGTGAAGAGTGGTCTTACCCCGCCTGGACTTCCCATTGAAAAGTCGTTTTGTGCTACTAGTAGTCATGGTTTTGAAAGGACACGTGCAGAATTTGCATGAAACAACCGCAACTTTTTGCGCTGACCAATGCAGCCTGCCCTATTGTCGTTGCGCTCAAGGATGCCCAAGCGTGTTGCCTGTACAACTGCAGGGACTGAAAACATCTTTATCAAAGACTATAAAGACTAAAGACT
>Ga0126337_10002245_pt1 | contig 12177 bp, 4 predicted proteins | sample DipCmetagenome_FD_92527 | JGI IMG/M metagenome (GOLD analysis project Ga0126337, IMG submission 92527) | Coral microbial communities from La Bocana,Puerto Morelos, Mexico - Diploria C A metagenome | ecosystem: Host-associated > Invertebrates > Cnidaria > Coral | place: La Bocana,Puerto Morelos... | reverse complement strand
CATAAGCACTTATATTGTGTAAAATTAATTAATTTTTGATGAATTTCTTATTGATTCTTTCTCGCAGCATTGTTTTGAATTGACCAAGTTAAGTGAAATCAGATATGAAACATAAATAACTCAGTCAGATTTGTCTTTCACGTGACCTAGATAACTCTTACATGGCTTTTCTTTATTTCAGGCATTCATGAGCATGTCTTGGTTGAACTTTGATGATCAAAAGAACAAATCAATACATCTGGTAAATCAAATTCATTCCCAAAAAGCATTTTCTTAGTGTTTTGCTAGTTAGGGAGCAGAACGGAACGGCAAGAGAAAATAATAGGTAGGGAAGAGTAGTCCCCCCGGCGGGGGGGGGGGGCGGCGGAGGTTGTTCACAAAGCCCACAAAGCCTTAACATTGGTCTGAATTAGAGAGCTAATTAGAAGGCAGGTATGAAGCAGGGTCAGGTGTTAAAAGGGGTATTTTGGTCTGAATTAGAGAGCTAATTAGAAGGCAGGTATGAAGCAGAGTCAGGTGTTAAAAGGGGTATTTTGAAATACTAAGGAAAAGTCGAAGAACTTGGTCTTTATAGGGTAAGGTTTTCTGGAAGCAGGCTGCAGACTCCGCCATATTTTTCTGGCAATATCTCCTTGATGGACTCACAAACCACACTTGACCCATATTTTTTCTCTGGCTGCTTTTCTGCCCGTTTACTGAGAGACTCAACATCTGGGACAGGCTAACCCAACAAACGTGGTAAATTTACTGCTCGCTGGAAAAAAATATTCAACCAATAAACGCTGGTGAATAAAAGCACGGAAACAAGTGTGATTTCTATCAAAGTCCAAACGAAAAAAAATTTCTTTCTACAGGTATTTCATTTAAACTTAATCTTCAAGGTAAAGTAACGTCGGGACCTTCAATGGTTATAAGATTGAGTATCAGCAAAACTTTGCAATCTTGGTGCATTTTGATTGAGTATTTATTCTTCACCCCAATCTTGTAATGATAGTCTCCTAATCAACTGCTCGAAACCAAGAATAAATGGAAATAAAAATGGATGGAAAATTGCAAATTTGTACTGGTGTTTAACTCGTACCTGCACCGCTGTCTAATGCTGTGTTCATACATGGTGCCCGGAGACTGGTGCCTAGACATTGGCAGGAGATGCTGTTGAGTTGAGACACAGGACCCACGTGGTAAGTGTGGGAGTTTGTTGAGTCTCACAGTAAACGGGCAGAAATGCGGCCAGAGAAAAAATATGGGTCAATCAAGTACGCACCAGAGTACAAGGTTGTGACCTTGTACCAGGGTGCGGCCATTGTACTTGAAAAAAGGGTGTGTTCACGTTAGTGCCCAGTATTCTGGCACCGTGCTTGGGCACGAAGTGTGATCACAGCCTAAGGCCTGGGTCTGAGAACCTTACTACGACTGTACTTACAAAAAGCAGTGAACGATAACAAGTATCCGGAGTGTACAACACTTGAGTCGGAGTGAAATTTCAGCACAACATAGTCTCCAGATACATCGACGAAAAATCCATGCTTAAAACCACAATATTTCCCAAATGTCTGGTTTCTGTCGTTGGTGATCTCCAAATAGTCATAGCTAAGAGTAAAACAGGTCGGAAGAATTAAAAACAAGTCTTGATAGATAACCGTCGCCTGTTTAGTTCAGTGGCGGGAGTTCGAGGGTTCGAGCCCCAGACCGGACCAAGACTTACTTAACAATTAAGAGAATGTGCTGCCTTTCTAATTACATGGTTGGACGTTCAAGTATTCTCGGATAAGGACTATAAACCCTAAGCCCCGTCTCCTGCATCAGGGCAAGTGCTTCACATAGGTCACATAGGGTTAAACTCATTGCACCTTTCACTCTTGGACAAAATTGTCCATGAAAAATTGCTCTGACTATGACTACAGTTATAGATTGTCAGTACAAGAGATATAACATGCTCAGTAAAAAGAAATGTATCTTCACCCTGGGGCTTTAGGGTTTAACAACGAGATACGTGCAGTCATGGTTGACTCCTGAAAACTGCGATAGCGTAAAATGCAAGTTGAGTAGGTAAAAAAGTAGCAATTTTAATATCAATCACCAGGCTCAAGAACCGGGCCTTTCTTTAAGGCTGCTAGAAATAGCAGTCGCAGATAGCTTTCAATTTCCCTTTCTTTACTGTATTTCAAATTTTCACTGTTTAACCGAAAAGGTCCATTCCACCATCAGCATTAGGAAACAAAACTGATGAAAACAATTTAAAATAAGATGTTATTTACCTAAGTATCAGGTAATGATACCTCACGTTGATAGTTTTATTGATATGTCATTTCTTACATGCAAGAAGATTGAAATTCCAACGCAAAGTGATCGAAATGTATTCTCATCGCCTTTCCTGATGGAATAGGGACCTGGTACTCACAGTCCATGTAACTTGGGTAGTTGGAAGGATATCCGGGACTTGCCAGCGTGTTATTAAGATAATTATAGCTCCCACATCCTATCAAAATAAGAATCATATATTAACAATAGCCTCTATTTGGCTCGTAAATATTCTCGGATATTTGTCCGCGGATATTATCTGTTTCGAGAAGCAATCAGTTTTTGGAGCGCTTAACTCAAAGAAAACTGTGAGCTTTGAGAAAAACAGATACTGTCCGAGGACATTCGCAAATCTGCGGAATATCACTCAAACATTTTTTCCAGTTTCAGCTAGGACACATTTATAGCAATCGTGCACGAACAAAAGTTTTTGATGAATTGAAAATCTTTGCGGTGATATGATTTAGAAGGACTTTGGACGAGACTTTTTTCAGTCGCCAAGTTATCCGTTTAGAACTCAACTTGAAGAAATCACTCGAGTTTTATAGCCATCCTTTTAGAATCTATTTTTTACAAGAGAGTATTTAATGAAAATGTCTTCGCATATTATTTAATCGTTGTAGCCCATGTTAACATGTCCATTTTAAAGTGCAATTAAAACTGAGTTTCTCTGAAACCTCTTGACAGTATTAGACGTGTTTTTAGAAATACTGAAGGATTCAGTAAATCAAGTCAAAAATGAAACTATAATTGAGGCGTTTCCTTAGTTACAATAATGATGGATGCAAATGAAGTAAGGATCTTTGTTCAGCTAAAGATATTCTAAGATCATCAAAGATCCTGTTTTTTTTGTAGTCCTAACAGATACTGTTATTCAGAGGAAAAGAAAAACATTACAAAAATTACATCTTCAAAAGTGACGGTTAAAACTATAACAAAAACTTATAAATTAAAAAATAGCGAAGCAGTGATGACAGGCTAAAAATTAGTATGGGTAATCAAATGGTGACGAGTGAAATTAGGAAATAATTTCACGCGCGTTTTGTCAAAATTGTAATAATTTCCCGAGCCTTTAGGCTCGGGAAATTATTAGAATGTGAAATTATAAATTACGGCTGAAATTTCGCGCCAAAATTAAGGAGTAATTTGTCACCCATGATATTAATAATATAATTGATACTTCCTCTAGTTGATAATTTTTTGTTATCAGTTTAAACCGTCACTGAGCTGAAGATGAATGTTGTAACATACGAAACGTTGATACAGTTAAGGTTTTTAGACCATGCGTTGTCTATTTATGTTTTTAACCGCTGTTTGTTTTCTTTTCGAAATTGAAAAAAGACGAAGAACAGGAATATTTATGTTACTACTGTTCACCTGATGACGATTGCCTCTTTGCTGATTCATCTGCTTTGATTCTTGAACCAGATCCATCAATAAGCCATTTTGGTCCTGCGATAAATTCAATCAGGAATCAAGAAAAAATAATTAGATAAACAGCTCTACAGGCTTCCAAAATTGGAGGATGTTGAAGGTCGAGTTTAATTTGGCAGAAGAATTTTTTGAATTTAATTTCTATGAAACTGGACTAGGATATAATTGTATTACATGCTAAGTACTACACTATTCAAATTAAGAATTAAGTGTCTATACCGCAACAGGTTTTTGGTATCTCTATAATGTGCAAAAAAAACATTCTAAAAAAAAATTTTGGATTCCGACGCGAAGCATAAGACGCTCCGGAGTTGACGTCATTCGTCTAGCTAACGGGATTCAGGTCGGATATCAGTCTTAATTGTAGTTTCGTTCAAATCCAAAAAAAGTATCAGTACTTATAATCTTAGTTTGTAAAGTAAACTAATCAAAGGTAGGTTCGAACCATCTATACCTAAAACTCCAGAAAGTCAACAGGTTAAAAAGCACATTATTGGGGGAGGATGGCACGGGCAACTCCCCTCCCTCCCCCTGACACAAATTTCAGATTAATTTCAGATACATTCAAATACATTGCGCATGATCATACTGTCCTACATTCAAACTGAATTTGAGAGCGAAATTAAATATGATATTCCTGGTCTTGGAGCTCTATTCAAATGTATGTTTGTCTCTTCCTCCATCAATGCTTTCAACTCGCTGGTTTACATTCTGGTATTTTCTCCTGTCTTTTGCGAGACAACCACGGTATTAAAGAAAAAAACTGGTTTGAGAAAGCAGCTATTTGAAGTAACCTCTATTCCATCATGAAATACTGAAGCAGAGCGATTTGAATTTATCAACTTACTCCTTTTAGAGATTCGTCAAGGCAGACGACTCCACGATCAATATATCTCACATTCAACATAACTGTTTTGCATTTAAATCCAAGCTCAACAGCCGGAATTAAAATTCCACGTGAAGAATTTCAAATAGTTTTTCGTCGAATATTTCTAGCGTGGAAGTGTCACCCGCGTCACGATGTCGTCATCTTTGCGATTCTCTCGGGCATCAATCACGATAACCTCGTTCCCAGGCTTTCCTCTGCGTCCTTTTGTCGTTGCGAGAAAGACCCTGGTTGCGGCTAGTCACGTGACCACCTGTGACACAATTTTTTTCCACTGAGGTTGAGTCAACGAAGAATTTTTGTCGCTCTTAACTAATTTCTTTGAGAACAAGCCTGCGTATTGCTATATTTGGGGACAGCAGAAATAATGTAGTGTTCTTCATCGGCAAAATTCGACTTCGAACCCCGATAAAAAGGGTAGTTTTAGCGACTGCTCGAGTATTTGAAACCCACAAAGTTTGTCAAAACATCAATCACTCGGTCACCTCTTTTGTCCAACAGATTTTTTTTACCGCCCAGATTCTGGGTACCACGTGAGAAGCCGCAACCAGGGTCAGGAGGCAGAGGAGAGAGTTGCAATCACGAAAGTTCTAAATGTCTACACCAGGTCCATAAAAGATGCTATAGCCTAAGATTAAAGCATGTTTATATAAATTTTATAGAATTTTCCTAAAATTCATTAAAATTTCATATCAAATCAAAGTCTTACGGCTGAAAGCTGTTGGAAGATTGGCGAGAAAGCCACACATGAGCCACAAGACCTGAAAAAGGAAATAAAAAATTCCTTTATTAATAGAACATCGAACAACGCATCCTGCAAAGGGAGAAGACAAATACACTTCTCAGTGTCCGCTACATGTATTTGTTTCGAGTCTTGATTGGTTCATTACATTATCTGTGTCCTTTTTGGTTAGCTGAGGGTGGTGATTATGTTTTTGATCTTACGGCGATCAGTTGAATACCGCTCTATCTATCCCTGTTGAGAACGACACGGTTAAATTGCCGTTGTATTCAGTAGATCGGTTTGGAGACAATGAGTTTCTCCTGTTTTAATCCACAGTAGATGAAGCCTTAGCTAACTTCGTTTGATTACAGTTATTGTTCGATAAAATTGCTTACTTAACTGAAAACACAACCTCCTTATTGATAATCACAAATGGCCCATTAAACATTTTATGACAAAGTTAGTTCAATAACCGCGGATTAAAAGGCAACCATAAACGTTGATTACTGCCTCCGCCTGTTTATCCATTGTTCGGTATGACGAAGAATTGTCCAAGACGAGAGAAACTAATCACACTTACTAATCAGTGTGGGGAAGAAACAAGTTTCAGGAGGCGATAAGTGAGGTAGCATTAGTTTAATTCCGGGAGAGTTTTTGAAGAAACTTTTTTTTTATATGTATAGGCACTCAACCTCGGTTTTCATTGCGCGAATTTAACAGGTTGCAATATTGCTACTACCACTAAATCAGAAGCACACAAGGGCGGTTTTTTTTTTCAAATGCTTTGACACCCTGCTATCTGGAGTGCTTTTAATGCTCTCTCGGTTAAGTTTAGACTGCGCTATAATGTTTTTTTATCTGTACTGTCATTCTCGAAGAATTCCAAATTCAGAAAACCTTTGGTCTTATCGCTTTTCTGAAAATCATAGCCGACCCATTTTTTTCGTTACCGAAATGACATTTTTATCAATCCGAAAACAATAGGCATTAATTAAACACATCATTAAAGTTCTAGGTGACAATTCTCATAAGAAAATTGGACAGCCTTTCCACTGAATACTGACAAAATCAGTTACTCTTTGGATAATTGGCCGTGCCCCTGACTAAATGGGATTGGTACATGACAAGCTGCGACCTAACATAACAGAAAGAGAATTGAACAATAATGGGTGAATTTGGTAAGGCTTGAAGCCAGACATCTTTATCGACTAGGATTAAAATAGGGCACCCTTACTTAAGTTTAGCAAAAAATGGAAGCCCTTACTTACCAAAACTGCAGACATCTTCAAGGGCGCTGTACAAATTGTCAGAGACCTGAATTGAACCGCGCAAAAACTCAAGATATTCAGCAATTTAAAAAGGTCAATTTATATCCCTTTAGCGTCCCACTTTTATTGCTTTAAAAAAATAAAATAAAAGCAGCTTACAAATATTGTAATTGCTGAGTATTTATGCTACTAAATTAAATTCCAGTTGAAACAAAATGTTTCTAAGCAATTTAATTACCAACTTTGAATCAATTTAGAAAGGACTGCTTACAGTACACCTGCCTTATGAAACAACTCTGATAAAGGGTTTAAAAGAATGGTGGATAACATTCTACAATAACAAAATCTCAACAAAATTATGTTGCAACTTTGCTTAAGTAACCCTTCAGATAAGAGAGGCAATAAGCGTGGGCAACGAACATGTTTTCGTGTTTGTTTAAAAAAGCACACCCACTTCTTAATTAGTACTAGTGCGAGTAAATGGAAGAAAAAAGTTTTTAATTAATAATTTTTAATTAATAATTTATATTCATCGAAGTTATAATTGCTTGTTTAGCGAGAAATCATTGGACGTTAAGCAAATGCACAACGTACTATTCAATGTACTCACAATGCAACATAGAGTAATTTGAAGTAAAATCACACCATTAAAATGCTTGGACGTTAAGCGCGCAAAATTTCTAAACTTTAATGTGGAATAAAAGTGAAAATCATCTGCGGAAATTTAAAACTGTGACTCCAAACCTATTTTTGGTACTATATAAAATATCTCTGCTCTCTTAAAGTAGTGATTGTTCAACTGTGTTATTCTTCAAGTAATAACATGAACTAAATTAAAGACCGTGTTTGCTTTAAAGAAGCCACAATTGACTTTTGCTTCATTAAGTAAAAAGGTGCACAAACACAGAAGATAAATAAATAATAAAGAAGACTCGGCGTGCAAGCATAAGAAAACAGAATATTTAACTTTCTTCGTAAAATGATAAAAATAATTTGAAAACAATTTGAATTGAGCGGTGTTGAAAGAACCTGATTTCATATTTTCGTAGAGTGTAAAAGGTTCCTTATGTATCGCTTGTTTTGTTAAAATTTTTTTTTTTCTGTGATTATTCTGTAAAGAGACTCGCGATTAATTATACCGACGCTCCCTTCAACCTCCTTAAATATAAGTGTGCATTCGACGCCAAGCGGCTCATCAGGCCAGAGTCTATCCCTGTTTCTGCAGCATGAAGCGACTCGGAGTGGCTGGGTTACCCCGGAATTAAATTCGCCGGTACAATTTATACACCCGGGTGGAGAGAGGCACTGTGAGAGTAACGTGTCTTGCCCAAGAACACAACACAATGTCCCCAGTCATGCTGGGCTCAAACACGGACTGCTCGATGCGAGGCCGAGCTGTTTATGGTTACAGTAACTGAACTTTTTACTTTCATCCATACGTAGCCTGACTCACAGCATTAAACTTAAGGCATGTCTTTTTAAGGATCATATTGTTGCTACAGTTAAGTGCTACAGTAAATGTCAAGAAAATTATTATAATCTCTTCCATTATGTCTGAAAAAAGTTTGATAGCCATTCGGGGATCATTAGCAGCAACCGTTTACAATTAAGGTGGCTAGCTTCCAGCATATTTTTTTAGCACTTCTAGTTTGATAGATTGATACTACCGCTCTTTTCCGGGAAAAGAGCGGTAGTATCAATCTATCAAACTAGTAAACAATGAATTTATATTTTACCTTTGAAATTCTCAGTTTCCTAGAACTGTTCAGTTCTCAGAATTTGCTCAGGTTAAAGATGCACTGCCAGCGTTGAATTCCAAATGAAAATACGAAGAATTAATTGCCGTCGTTCGCGTTCTAAAACCATGTCCAAAATACGAAGAACTTAGTCATTGCACGTTGTTGTTTTGCAGACCACGGCTAAGAAATGTACAAAGAATAATAACGCACGTGCACAGCCATTGATCTGCTCATTACGCCTTTTGTTTGGTGACGGTTGCCGTCGTGGTTTGATTAAATTCCCTATTATTTCTTATAATACCTATATATACCTTTTTTAAAAATACTATTGCAATCTTTTTGCTCAAAAGAGACTGAAAATAAAGTCACAACTTCATAATGAATACAATGCTTTCACATGACATCGCGGCAGCCATCACTTTAGTGTCCCAAACCAATCCTGTGGGAGGTAAACCATCTTTTCTTTGTGCATGGGGGCTGGCCATTTGAGTCGAAAGGCTTTATTGAAAATTCTTAACATTGTGGCAAAGGTGTCTCAATGTTTGCTGAGAGCGGTTAGCCAGCAAACAGTTATACTAGTAACTCTGATTTGAATCCACAAATGAGTGTAAGGGATGTCTTCAGTCGATTTTCTGATAGGATCTCTCCCTTCCGACCACCCTCGCAGTCAACCTTTCAGTAACGCTCAGTGAAGTATCGAGGAAGGGCGGGATGGGGCAGTACTCTAATTAAAACTGATTTTAATAGTTTCACAGCTATTTTAATGCGATGTCAATGGCCTGTGGTGGGGTAGAAAAGCTTAGAAAGGTCACAACGAGGAGTTATGACAACCATGAAGCATGGTAAGCCACTCCTGTAAGAGGTATAACGACCCTGAAGTAGCAGAAGTATTCATCGATAGCTTTTTTACTAAAAGTCAGAACACCTTAAATAAATAAAAATTGCACAATTTCATCAGTGCTACTCTCTTTTATTCAGGTAACGGGCTTAACGTCCCTATCTGATGAAAGTTTAATTGTGTCAAAACATTAGTTCATTCCTGTTTTGCTGCTAACATCTTCAGGTTGTGTTCCGGCATTTCAGCGCTCGTGTGGTCCGACATTGTTTATCAGCTGAAAATAATTACCCCGAAAACAGTGAGCAAACGCATTCTAAACACTATATTCCCAACGACTTGCAAATCTATTTGCGTTCGCTTCGTTTTAAGCTCGTTAAAAGGTATGGCTTTTTCAAGATAAATTGGTTCTATCAATTGAGATTTAAAAGAAATAAAAAATTGAATTAATTAAATTTCATTATAAAAAAAGTGGAGAAAGAAGATTGTGATTGCTTCAAGTTTTACTTTTGTAGATTGGTTATAAAGACAGTTTTGCAACCTGGTCTAACCAAAGACGACAAACGTGTTGTTTTATCAACCATTCAGATATTCCCGACCTTTCGCCCGCGCTTCCCAGCATGCAACTTTTTACTACGAGCTCTGATTAGGTCCGTTATAGTTTCTGAGAGGGTTACGATTAGTCTACGCACTTTCAACGTCACTGAACCCCTCTTGGTTTTCAGTTTCTTCGTGAACTCGGCGGCATTACTTTGTAGGTCATCGATGATGACGTTACGTTTCTGTTGTTCTTCAACCTTTTGTGTCGCGTAGATGTCGTTGAGGACTCTTTTGTCCCGCCCTATTGGTGAAGAAAAATATAATAAAAATCTTAAAGATTAAGTTGAAGTATGAAATTTATTTTAAGGTCGACAAGAAAACTCATGTCTTACGTTTACAGTTGCTGAGAGGACGTGGCCCCAAAAACATGTTGTGCAGTTTAGCTTTGTATGTGTTCCTCTTCGATAGCAGTCAACAACTACACAATGGCTGCTGCATTCTAATGATATTCTACTTTAGTCTATTTCTTAAACTTTCAGCTTTGTTTTCCCTCGCAGAAAAATGGCCGCCAAGATCGTAATCCACAATAAATCCATACACAAAAACATACATTTCAACAGAATTGCAAGTTGATATGTCAGCAATCAATCAATCAATCAATCACAGCACAGTCACGAATCCGTCGAATCTAAGAGAAATAAGAGAGAAAAGAAAGGTTGCAAAAGATAATGTTTATTTCAGTAACAGAATTCCAACTTTCGTCATTATTAAATCTTTAACTTTGCCTGCATTCTCAACATCTCCAATTGAACGCATACATAATTTTGTGTAGTAGCAACTTTGTCGACAAAGAAATTGAAGTACGTACTCGAGTCCAAGAGAACTTTGGTTATTTCTGGGAAAATGTTCATTCGGATAACATAATCGTCTTAACGAGTTTAGAACGAAAATACGTGTTGCACAGAATTTTATTGTATTTGTCAAGGGAGAGCGAGCAAGGCGAGCTTGCGGTAAAGAACGCGTCATAGTCAGAAACTGGTTTTGACACGTTTTACCTGCATGTACAACCTTCAATTTGAAGATTAATTTTTGTATGTTGTGTTTCATCATATTAACATAGATAGAAACTACCCACGAGCATGATAATATAGCTGTTCCTCTAAAGATGATTTTAATTTGTTTTGCGTAAAAAATGTTGCCTATGGTGTTCTTTTTTGATAGAATTTGAAATTACAAAACTTGGTCAGTAACAAGACTTTGTAAGTTTGTTCTATTAATAAAAAATGGTGAATTTTAAGACGTGGATTTAGTTATAAGGTGTTTTTGTATGACATCATGGCAGCCATATTAGCAAGAGAAACATTCTCGTCACAGGATTGCCTATTTATAAACAATCTTCGGATATTCGTAACCAGGATTGATCTAAAAGAAACAAGCTCGACAGGGATTATCTTGGGACTAACGTGTATTTTGGAGATGAGCTTTTTTATCCTCACTTAGTATAACGTTCTGTAGTCGTTTGACAAGGGACTGGGAGTAGTTATCATAAGGAGGGTATTTGAAAGTAGTCGTCGGTATTCAGTCACTGCGAAGATACGCAAGCCGTTATTCAAGAGAAACAAGACATTTCTTTTTTAGTGAAAGTTACTCTAACTAAATAATTAATTTTAAACAGTTGCTTGCAGTACTATTTTATTTAGCTTGTTTTTAAAATGCCTATCTATAGCTAATGAAGGTTAAACTGTGTCGAAACATCAATTCCTTCTTTTTTAAATGCGTTTAACATCTACATTGTGCTGCTAGTTTCCAGTAAGTCCTCTTCATCAGAAAATGTTCCTGCAATTGATGAGAAAGAAACAGAAAAAAAAAATATTAGTTGGTTTAATTGTAGTTTTTTCACCGTTGCTAGATCGAGGTTCCGCTGTTTCAGTGCAAAACGAACAGTGCGAGATCATAAATTAGCTTTTTTCCATTGCGATAAAATAAGTGTGAACGTTTATGCATCAATGTGAAACAAGCACTATTTATTATACCTATATGGCATTATCACGTTCGCTCTTTCGATCCTGCAACACAACGTTTCTGGCAGCGGTTTACTGCAAGATATTTCGCTTACGCTATGCGTGTTTTCTGTTCCTTATACGATTAAGTTACGTCATAATAAAACTGAGCTAAGTATTTATCGGAGCCAAGCGATTAGAAGCCAAACGACTCACCCATTCAGCGTTTTTAGGGAGCCAGCCTTGCCAAGCTTTCTATCATATCACTCAGTAACTGAGGTTTTGGCTTCACGTATCTTTTTCCGGCCTAGGAATAAATTGCATCATAAAATCAAAGGCCTCTTTGAGGCTACGACTATTTTGCATGATGAAATACATGCATCAGTATAAGCAGAAAAAGAAAGAAAAAGATGAATATTTTGGCTTTGTTGCAAAAATAAATTTCTTTCT
>Ga0126337_10002244_pt1 | contig 12179 bp, 7 predicted proteins | sample DipCmetagenome_FD_92527 | JGI IMG/M metagenome (GOLD analysis project Ga0126337, IMG submission 92527) | Coral microbial communities from La Bocana,Puerto Morelos, Mexico - Diploria C A metagenome | ecosystem: Host-associated > Invertebrates > Cnidaria > Coral | place: La Bocana,Puerto Morelos... | reverse complement strand
CTCACAGGAAAAAAACTCACGCAAGCGTTACTGTGACCGTGGTCAGAGATAGGAAAATCCGGACCGCGCTAAGAACCAATCAGATTGCAGGATTTGTTACCGTGCCCGCTTGGAAAAAAATAATTTTGTTTATTTGTCTTTTAAGTATTTTGATATTAAGAGGACTTGAAAGTAGATACTGCCAGCAGATAGGAATTTCACTTTTTCCCCCCTTGAGCAATACAAGCTTCTTTCATTTTGAACCATTCATCACATCTTACCAGACATAGCTTCTATTGACTTGACTTTGGAGTGTCCTATTCAAAAATAGGTGGAGGTGTCATTGATACCACCTCTCAAAAGAGCATTAAAAATGTTGTATGAAACCATTGCAGTCTCCCTTTTCTTTCGTCTTTCAATGCCTATGCAACTTGGGGCTTGCAAGTCATGTTCACAGTCACATTCGCATATTACCTATCACCTATTTTGCGTTTCTTCCCTACCAATTTCTAAGCAAAAGATAGACTGCTTGCAGTGTAATTAATATTTGTGTGAATCACCTGTGGTAGATTTTGTTCCTCTTGTTTCCTTAAATCCAAGAACACTGTATTTGTTGACCTGCCTGGAGTTGAAGGATCCAGGCTAGCTGTGACCCCTCTGGAAGACACTGTTGGACCACTCATCACTCCAACATCCTGCTTCTTCCTGCCTCTTGCATGGTGATCAACTGGACCCACAGGTTCTGGGGCAGCGTTACTCTTTTGCTTTCTACTCAGTCTTACTAGTTCATCCATAAGGCTGATGCCATCATCAGCATCATCACTACTGCTATCACTGAGAATGGGTGGAAATATTGGTGGCACAGTAACTTCATTAGTACGCTCTAAATAATCACCAAGATTTAAGTGCTCCAACAAGTCAAACCTTAGCTCAACTGTTTCTTGGTCAATTGTCTGATTGGAGGATTTAACAACAGGAGACATTCCTGTAGATGTTTGGCTTTCTGAAAGTTCCTTGTCAATGCAGGTTGTCTGAGTGGAAATTGATGCAACTGACTTGGTTCGAAGAGTAGAGGGTAGCAATGAAGGTGAACTGCCAAGAAATTCAATACTATCCTGAAAGATACACAACAGATAAATACATATCTAGTAAGCTGCATTGCCAATTCCAGACTCTTAATTGTCTGATTTCTGGTATCTATAAGAAAACATCACTAAAGCATGTGATTAGAATTTACACATAGTTTTACATTTGCAGAACTAGTTACATGAAAGTGTAGGTGGTGAGTAAACCTGTTCTGCAGCTATTGAATTTAGTTATAGTTTAATGTCAATATTGAATAATAACCCGAGAAAACAAATATCTTCCATCAAGCTGCTATATACTGCTGTCATGTAGTTCCCAGTCACTGAGAAGACAGAGAAAGGTATCTAGAATAATCAGCCACATGTTATTAATATACAAATTAAGAGATCGCAATAGGGTTCTGCATATTGGTCAGGATATTAATTTGTCAAGAGCAGAGGGGAGTAGGGGGACTGTTGAAAATGGTCTGGGGACATGCTATCCCAGAATTTCTTTTAGATTGGAAGGCTCTGAAAAAGTACCCCACACCCTGACCCCATGCCCCCTGTCAAGCTACAGCCTTGACTGTCCTGAGACAGCTAAGGTTCACTAATGCTTCAAAATTAATCAATTACTTACTCTTCACACCTTACACATGCATTATTTCACGAAAACAAAGCCCCTCAGAAACCCGGGGGAGGTACTCAAAAAAGTTTTATACGGGGAGGCCCCGAGGTCCAACCCCTTACCTTTTATATACCATTTTTTTCAGAAAAGGCACCCCTTTCGTATACCTTTTACTGGAAAAAGGCACCCCTTTCATATACCTTCTTAAGAAGACTTATGAATAAATTGAAAAAACAGGAAGTCTTCTTGTCATTCTTTTCACGTAGCGCATAATAAATTAAAATGAACCAGTCATAAGTTGCATCTGCTTGATCTGTTTTAATTCAAGGCCCTTTTTAATACCCGAATGAAGATTTTTCTACCCTTTCATATACCTAAACTTGTGAAATCCCTACCCTTTTATTTACCTGAAGCCTGAAAAAGGTACCCCTTTCAGGCGGAGCCTCCCCGTATAGGCCATTATAGGGAGTAACCCCCCCCCCGGATCAAAGTAGCCATTTTTTTACCTAGCAACAGGTACTTTCTGATAACCCTGTAATAGTAAACTTTTTAGCAACAGTATCGTGGCATTGTCCAACTTGAGTGTGGTGAATCTTAGTGTGCTCAGCTGGGTTATAGAGAAAGGTTAACATTCCTTAGGACTCAAGAGTATGCCATTTAAACAAACCTGTTCACAGTCGGAAAGTGACGAACTACTTGTTGTGTGTCCATCTGGGCTGGCAAGGAACAGTCCACTGTCTGATGCACTGACCGCAGGTGAATTGTTTACCTTAGTGGAGGGTGAACTTGTTTGTAATAGAATGTTTGGTGACAATGGCCATGCATCCCTTGTGTACAAGACTGGTTCTTCATCATTGTCGCTTTCCTTGGAGCAAAAGTAATGTTTAAAATTTGCATGAAGGTTAATAAAAACTTCATTCAAAGTGACGATGTAAGGTCGAGGTCATGACGATTTTTGAGAGGGAGTGTCTTGCTGAGACACTGAAAGCTATACCTGATAACAGACCATGTTCAGCTCCGTTCAGTGCCAAGGGTAAGGTCTGCAATGTCTATTGACAAACCAAGAAACTCGCCTACTCTAAACATTGTTCCATCGGCAAGTTGGAAAGAAAATCTATCACGCAGCTTTATTACAACTGTTGATGAAGAATATTGGCCTACACTAAGACAAAATGGGGGCTAGTTTGAAGCCACATAATTTATGCAAGGCGTTTTTAATGACTTGGCAGTTTATTTTGAAAGGACAATAATTCTGACCAGTGCCTCCCATTTTTTCCAATTAGTTTTGAAATAGCACGTTTGCGAAGAAATCACGTTATCACTGCTGGTTGCTCCAACAGAAGGAGGCTTCTTCCTATAAACGTTGCCTAAGCAACAAGATTAAACGCACCCGATGCCGAGCCCGTTACGAGGACGTGACGACCAAAAATTGAAAATAAACAACCAAAATATAATTTAATCTTGCTATACACTTACCTCTGATGAATTTTCCAATTCCAGTGTAGGAATATTGGCTTGAATATCGGCGAAAATATCGTCAAACACAGATTTCAGTTTACACGTGCCAGTGGCAGTGTCAAACTTTCCAGAATTACTGGTGGAAATTTCTTCCTCAAAGCTCTCATCGCTACTTGAGGCAATCTCGTCTGGTTTCCACATGTTTTACTGCAAGAAGCTCAATTATCACTTGGTTATATTTCTAGAAACGGACAAGAAAGTAAGAAAGATCTCGTAGCCTGGACAAAGTCTGACGCCATCTTTGCAAGTCCTTACTCTCACCAGGCCCTTCGCAAGCTACAATTTAAGATGGCGATTTTCAGTGTGTACATTTTGAATCGTGCCGGTGGACTTATTTACCATTACGACCATTTTACGCCCAAAAGCGAGATCGAAAAGACATTCAGTTATCCTCTAGATATCACGCTACGCGAAGATGATAAGTTAGTTGTGATATTTGGTGAAAGAGATGGTATTAAGGGTAAAAATTTCAATCTTACTTTGAAGAGTTGGCTTCCCCTGATCTTTCGTATCGTTTTGCGCAGTTGATGAATTGTATCTTTTATTAGTTGGTCACGCCTTACTGGCAATAAATGGTGAGCCAGTTACTGGGAAACGTCTACCCGATGGAAGAGAAGCGATGGAAGTAATCAAAAACCAGGAGAACTATCCAATTTCCTTGAAGTTTGGTCGGCCAAAATTGACGACTAATGAACGAATTATGCTAGCGAGCATGTTTCATCCGTAAGTAAACCTAAGAGGAATTCTGAAATTTACAACCAAGCTGAGTAATGATAAATATATGTACCCAGACGGGACATTCTTTTATTTAGTGGGGGAGGGGTGGGGGAGAAGTTACCGTTACCAGTGTGGCTAGTGGTGGGGAGGGGTACATTGATACATACTGTAAGCTCACTGCATCAAAAGGTATGATTAGGATACAGTTTTTCTTCTCCCTGTAGATGGTTTGCTAACCCATTGCAGGTTAGCAATAGCTTCTTTGTACTCTTGGCCTTATTCTGATGTCAAATAAATTCATCTTTCACGACTAAAAATCAAATTTGACAGTAAAGAACTCTGTTGTGCTTACATATTTTACATAGCACGTCAAGAGATGGCGTGCATGTCTGCATGCACCTAGCACTGAATGTGTCCTAGATCAAAAGATGATGACAATGGCCACTATTCGAATGCATGTCGTCCAGTATGGTAGCCATCACCTACAACTTGCTGGAGTGCAAACATTTCTTATTTCCTTCATGCATCAGGAAAATCTCTTATTATTTTGATTTCAACAGGCTGTATGCCATCTCAGCAAAGCTGTCTCCAGAGCAGAGGTCTTCAGGAATTGAAGTATTAGAAGCAGATTCTTTCAAACTTCACTGTTTCCAGACACACACAGGTAAGAGGCAGTGACTTGAGACACCCCCTTGTAGAGCTGCCAGTTATTGAAGTTAGCAAAATATTGCAAATAAAACCCTCTTCTATGATGAGAGGCAGTGTTTCATAGAGATATCCAAACACCAAGAAGAGAGTTGACAAGATGACAGGCAGCAGAGTATTTTTTATGAAATTTGAGGTGTTTGGATAGAAACACTGTCTTGAGTGCTTCATATCCTCTCAAATATTGAAACAAAAACTAAGGAGTAATTAGAGAAGTAAATTTGACAAAATCCATGCTAATTAAGACCAACTATAAAAAAACCTCCTTCACAGTTGTGATTTTCTTCGCTTTATCTTGATGGATTAATTATTAAATGAATTTGAGAATTAAATATCTAACCTGACTCTGGCTCAATTCGAAACTTGAATGTTGTTGATGTTACAGTAATTTGTGCTTTTCAAGGCTTCCCCAATACTTTCAAAACAATTTTTCAACAGGTTTAAAGTTCATTGTGCTGACAGATCCAAAACAACTAGGGATGGATATTTTCCTTAAGAAGATTTATGAGCTCTATTCAGACTTTGCTCTGAAAAACCCATTCTACTCACTGGATATGCCTATAAGGTAACTAGTTACTTATTCCTTTAAATGCCTATGATTTCCTAATACATTGCATTTAGAATATTTGAACTCGTACAAATGCTTGAAACTGAAAGAGTTTTTTTTGCCAGAACTTGCTGCATTTAATCAAACCTGATTTGATGCAGTGCTCATTTGGGTCTCTCACAGGTCCAATTCCCATGGTCAAACAGCGATGGGCCACTTGCTATATATTAAAATTCAGCTTGACAGTGAGACCTTGAGGACACAAACAAAAATAGTGAATAAACATTGTCATTCAATTTCCGTTGTTTGTGTCCTCTAAGCCTTCCTGCCAATCTCTTGGAAGTGGTCTATTGAGCCTATCCTTGTCTCTTATCTATTTCATCATTCATTGTTCCCAGCCCCATCCCATAAATGCTGTCCAAATGGGTAGAGATTTATTTAGTAATCCCCTCTTTTCTTTCTCCTCAGGTGTGAACTCTTTGATACCAACTTGCAGAAAGCACTTGACCAATTAGAGAGGTCAAATCTTTATTCAAGCAACCCTTCCTTAGCTTAAACATTCCATCAACCAAAACTGCTGAACACCACATGAACAATGGAAGTTAGAATTCATGAAGTCAAATGAATTTTAAATTTCCTTGAAATAAGATGAACTGGATATTACAGACATATGGTTAACAGTGACCAGGAATGCTATTCCAAAGGAAAAAGAATTCTTTTATTAAGTATAGACTTTATAGAAAGCAGTGCTATTGTCAAAAACATGAACACCTGATGGAAAATTCTCAGAAAGTTATCTAAAATGCTGTAAATAATAATAAACTTTAATTTATAATTGAGAATTAGAAACTGGAGCTGGTTTCTTCAAATTCAGTAACTGCACTGGTACATTAAGGGGATTTAAAGAGAACAGTGGTGTTCTTGGTTTACTTGAACTGCTTCCTGGATCAGAGCTGTTGTTAGTAGCATTGGCTTGACCACAACATGCAGGGGGCTGTATCTGAGTAGATAAAGTGGCTGTATCTTGATTTCCCATCACTTCTTTGTATTTGTTAGTAACAAAGTTGACTTGGCTGCTTACATCATGACCTGCAAGTCTTTGTTCCAGGTCACTTAACAAATCCAGAATGACACGTGCATCTTCAAAGAAACAAAGAAAAGAACACAAGAGTTGGATGTTTCAGCTTGCATTTTGCCTGAGTGAATTTACCAAACATTTTCAATATGATAATCACTTACCAAGTGGGGTTAGATCAGGTGGGGGCTGTCCCCGCATTATTCTGCTCAGTAAGGTATAAATCTGGCTATAGTCGGGTGTCTCGTTTCCTGTTGATCATAAATGCAACAGTTTGGTGACCTTGTTACAAGGAGCAGTTTTCATTTGAGTTTTGTAAAACCAAAGAAACCACTCTGACGAATCGTAAAGACAAAGACAATCTAATGAACCAATCAGATATATGTGGCTGATACCAAAGAGTGAACAAATGTGTGTGTGAAGGAATTACAATTGATCTTTACTCCTCATTGGTTGAAAAAGTAGTGCAGGTTTTGTATGCCAATTGTGTAATGTAGCAATTCAAAACCAATTACTTTTCTACACTCTAGTGAAAATGGCTCTATTGGTTAGATTTGAAGTAAAATACCAATAATCTAATAACACTCACACTTTACGAAAACTGACGAATGCAAATACCATCACTGGCTGTTTTCAAAACGTGAGCAAACAAAAGCATTCAAGGAATAGTTCCAGCTCATTTCACACTACACTTAATTTGTTCCCTTGCCACTTTCTTGCTAGTAGAACAAAGTGACTGCAAAGCCTATTTATCTCATACATTGGGTAAAATGTCTATCTGAAGCGTTAAGGGTGATCAGGGAGGACAATAATGTTCTATGCAGATGTCCTCTGGGCTTGTCACAAACAAATTTGAGTAGAGAATGTGTGATAAGCACAATCAAAAAGCATCAACATCTGTAAATGCAAAGAAAGGTCATTGGGAAGTTTTCTTACCAGCAACATTCTGTGTTGGCTCCATGGCAGCTATAGTCATAATCTGTACAGAGAATGGAAAGGAAAGTGATTGAAGTAATTGCTAATAAAACAGGGAATAACATTCAGTCTGAACAAAGTTATAGTTTCCTAGGAAACTGTTGGGCTACATTGGCAGCGGAGAAAACATATTAGCTAATCATTTGGGAAAAAGGGAATCTCTTAGCTATTTATCAACTTGATGATGAACAAAGTTATAGTTTCCAAGGAAACTGTTAGGCTTCATTGGCAGGGGAGTGAACATATAAGCTATTCATTTGGAAAAAAAGGGAATCTCTTAGCTATTTATCAACTTGATGTTGTACATTGATTGTGGTAATGAGTTTGTAAAGCCGAGGTTTTGAGTGGTAGCCTTTCAACAGAACGAACAACTGAAATCCTGCGTTTGCTATGAAAAAGGGCTGAAGCTCTTGATAACATCAGCTTCACAAACTCACTAGAGCAGTCAATTAACATTTTGGAACTTCACGTTGACAAACAGCTGAAAGAATATAGCCTCCTTTGCTGCTGTCATTTGGGTTGTTCACGCAACACTCTTCCTTTCCTCTCTGTAGATACTTGTGTCACAAACATCAATGGGTTTAAATTAAAGCCCACTTATACAGGAAACATTATTTGTACACAGCAAGGTTGTATTGCTAGTTGAAAAAGCTTACCAAGCTGTGACAGTAACTTGGACAACAAACAACTTGCATCCAGTTTGTGTAATTTGTTGCCATATGCATGTCACATGCATGTACAAATAAAATGCTTTTCAATTTGTAATTGAATCTTGCTGACAGGACAGATCACAAAATTTGGCCTTAAACTGAATTTTACACCAAACGTTTGGTTGCATGATGACCACACAACAAACTATTGCTCAGGAGGTTCATTGGAATGAATGGTCACACACTAGGTTTTCATTCAAAAAATTCATTTTCAAAATATTCCAAAAACTATTTTCTTGCAGTGAACTGTGTTATTCTCTTCTACTCCAGATTGTAGTTGTGCAATTGGACAAAGGTCTAAAAGCATCACAAACAGCATTTCTTCAGTAGATTTTACATAACAGATTAATAAGTAGCTTTATTGTATTGTTTGAGACTCAACATTTAACTTTCCAAGTCCTGTCAGAATCACTTAAAAACTCATAAATTAATGCTTATTAGTGCTCATAAACCGCATAAATTAATGCTTTGCATACATTATTTATTCATGGTTCCTGCTTACCAAGAAATGAAAAATTTTCTGACGTGTCATTTTCTTAATAAAGGACTACAACAATTTCTCTTTGTTTCATTTTCACTACGCAGACATCAAGAAATATGCAGATATAAATCTGTCCTCTACAAAAATTCTATTTCTTGCTGCACACCCAAGTATTCCAGGACTTTCTTTGAAAACAAAAGGATTTCATCAGACTGGCATTCCCTTTAAAACACGAACCCTGACTATTCTGTACAATAAAAATGCATAATGTTATTGTCCATTAAAACTTTTTTAATAAATACTAAAAAGAATTGGAATCCTGAACTTTTGATTCCAGCTTTTTCTTTTACCAGATTTACTCTATACTTGTACGGAACATCATTTTTTTAAATTTTGAATGGTAGTGTAAGTTTAATAATTTAACTAAATAGAGACACTTGGTGCCAGAAACGTTCACAATTGGTTGTCTTATGTCTATTACTGGTATCAAGGATACATCCTTGAACATGAGCAGTATTGCAGTTTGTATATAATAGTTTAGTTCTCAACTATTAATTAACATGGATAACTTAGTTTGAATGGTAAAATATAACTTAATTTAAAAACCTCATTTAATAATCAAATATAAAATATTAGAAAAAAACCTTTAATAATTTAAGGCAAATAAGAACATTTTTGGTGGGCACAAAATATGATTGAAAAACAAAACAAAAACTGATAACTTAAACCTTAGAGGGAAATTAAAACACTTGTTCGTTGCTGTATGTATACTAGGTAATTTCCATTACGAGTCAGGAAAGCTATCTGTAAATAGGCTAACCTGAGTACTTCCCTTCTTAACTGGAGCACTATTCAAGTGAACTAGCCATGAATGCCATTTCAGGGTTCATACTCTTTTGAGCTCTTGAGCTCCCAAATCTCATGACTCAGTTTCATGACCTTTTCCATTTTTCCATGATTTTAAGTTCAGCTGTCACTTATGAAAGCTATCAAAACTATCCTTTTTTAGGGGCATCTTGGGACAAAAAAAATCAGTTCAAGACAAACAGATCAGAGATGAAATTGGGGCCAAGCTACTTCTCCTACAAAAGCTTGTTTGTCAGTTTTTCACATATGCAGTGATGAATGCACTACATAAATTTCATGACTTTCCAAGCCTGGAAAACTAAATTCTGTACAAACTGTGTATTCAGGCTAATCAGGGCACTGTTCAGGTGGAATAGATTGCTCTTAAGGCTATCTAAGTGCTGTTAACCACAGAATTACTCTAGCTAACCAGATAGTCATTTGACTAGACTCTTGCCATTCAGAGACTTGTGTGACTGATGAAATGGGGAACTTTGCATTGTACAATTAAGTATCTAGCACTTCTAGCTCTTATGCTTTAATAATTTTTTAAGTATTCCCTCATACTCCATACTGTAACAAGCAAATTACGCTGGCTACATGGAACAGTGAAATGAACTAAATTCAATATAATGTAATCTTTTCAACTGTGTGGAAATTGATTCTTCCCTTCCAATAAAACAGGCAAAATCTCAATTAACTAAAAACAGCAAAAAGGAGTAAGAAATACTATAAAAGCACCTCAGCTGGTTGTAGCTGAGGATGTTGATCCCTATATAACATAGTCTCCTTTGCAGCCGCTTGGGCCAGAATCATGCATGGCTCCCCATCACAGTGTTGTGTGACTCTAGTCTGAGCAGCTGTGAGGAAACAATGTATAACATGACATAATGTAAATAAATTACGATTAATAACAACACTGACTTTATCTTTTTGTAAAACATCTGTAACAATATTTTGAAAGTAATTGCAAAGGAATCTTGTAAGCGACAGCCATTTTCTTTGGTGATGACCTTTTACTTTCTTTCTATTTATCATCTTCATTGTCGAGGTGGTTTGTATGGACTGTCCAGTGATTTGCAACATGGATCTTTGATCTGTTGTATCGAAGGGTTTTACATCTAGTGGCAATGCTTGTAATACATTTGCGCAACACTGCAGTCCTCTGTTCTTTGCTGACTTCTTTTAAAAATCTCTCTGACACTTCATCTATAGGCAAAAAAATTAGAGAAATAAGAATAGACCAAAACATAAAAATTTTAAGTCCTAATTTACATGTGCACCAAGTATCAGTTGCCAGAAATTAAGTCCTCTTCATGTAGCATGAAGAACTTGCCACAGGTATTCTATCTAACATAAGATGAGGTCTGGAGCTTAGTGGCTTGTCAGGCCAGTGCTGATCTCTGATTTCCTTTGCATGAAGTGGCTAGGAGTATTCTACACCAAGTAAACAAGTCTTCCTTCTTGTAAGCTTAATCTTCCCCTGCTTAAGACATTTGAGATATAATATTCTAGATACTGAGGACATGCGCAAAAAGATTCATATAATATCTTTAATCAAGAAATAGCATGACAAAGTTGAAAGAGCTTAGTTATCTGTACAAAAATGCTTCTGTCAATTCTCACGATGGATCGTGAACAATAGAAGAATCAAGTGTGTGTACAGTGGTGGCAATTTACTGAGGCTATGAATTGATCAATCAAAATCATACTTTGTATTGCATCAATCACGTTTGGGTCAAGCTGCAAAGTGCCACGTTTCCCTCCTGTAACAGTTGATGCCTTCAGAACATCATCTCCAAAAGTTATCTCAGCCAAACGAACTGCAAAGTGTGTAGGTTGGCCTGATCTTGTAAGACAATCTAGGTACTTTTGACGTGGAAGAGTTACATTTGGGTTTCCTCCAACCAACACGTAAGAAACTAAAGAGTGAACAAATAATTAATATTAATAATTGTCCAACCTAAGAACACAATCCGGCCATAGACCGAACATGTACTACTTGATCTGGAATCCATACGCTAACCATAAAGCCACTGCATCTCCCATCAAGCAAGTAAAGGTATTGTTTTTCCCTCTGGGTGGGATGTCAGTTCAGTCATTGGCTCAATCACCTTCACCCCCACCCCCTCTATTCAGGCACTGGTATTTTTGTCTGGTGGTTTTTGAACAGTTCACCATAATGAGGTCCCAGAAGTGGACATCCTGTCCAAGGATACAAGACAAGCACCCCGGCACTAGAAGCTGGACTGCTTCATTCAGCGTATTTGTACAATAGAAAAATCATTATAAAGTCAATCATAATCTAGAACATCTACCAGCTGACGCAGAATAAAAAACTTATTGTACACCAAATTCATAAATGGCAGACCTCTTGGGCAAGCCTGGGTACGAGAGCATGAAAATAATTAGGGTGAGAAAGAGAAATAATACATTCCCAGACTTTTTGGTTTTTGCTTAAATCATTGCTGGTTTCCTTTCCACAAGACAAGCTTCAGGGATGTCATTTTCCTTTAGTTAAACTGGAGCTGTAGACGTCTGTGTTGTAGTTAAAAATTAAATTCACTAGTAAAAGTTAAATTCCTTTGTCTCTTAACCCTTATTAGGGTTAGAAGACAAAGGAAATTGAGAATCAAAGTAGGTTAAAATTTTGTTATCTGAATTTAATTTTTAACTACAACATCTCCGCTTCACTTACCGCCATATTGGAGTCAGGGATTCTGTCCTTGCCAGCCTCATTTTCATGTTCTCATACCAGGGCTTACCCAAGTGACTGCCATTTATGAATTTGGGGTATGCAGTACTGAAGTGAACGTAGTATAATCATGTACTTACAATCAGGAGTCATCCTGATACCCGACACAATGACACTTTCCGTTGCTGCTGGACCAGGCTTGTATATACTTCCCACTACTGGGGGGGCATCCCCTTGGT
>Ga0126337_10002243_pt1 | contig 12181 bp, 5 predicted proteins | sample DipCmetagenome_FD_92527 | JGI IMG/M metagenome (GOLD analysis project Ga0126337, IMG submission 92527) | Coral microbial communities from La Bocana,Puerto Morelos, Mexico - Diploria C A metagenome | ecosystem: Host-associated > Invertebrates > Cnidaria > Coral | place: La Bocana,Puerto Morelos... | reverse complement strand
GCAGACTTCACTCATAACTTCACTGATGGACTGGCCATTGGTGCTTCATTTCTTGTGAGTCGAAATCTCGGAATAATTACCACTCTCACAATCCTTCTTCATGAGGTTCCTCATGAGATTGGAGACTTTGCTATCTTGGTACAGTCTGGGTGCAACAAGAGAAAGGTATGTTCTCCACAAAGATGTTTGCAAGTTCCCCCTTCACTATACTATCCATTGTACCAACAGTCCCATTAATTTCTTTATATACCTAATAATTAATTTATGCATTTGTATGACATTCATTTGTAAATGTTACCTCAGAGGCTCTAATCCTGTTCTGTTAAAAGTGCAGTGTATGCATTTGGTATAGAAGTGATTTTAGCGATGTTGCGTTGTGCAGCCAATCCTGTGATATAACATACCCAAATTATATCTCCTAGTTGTCAAATGTTTTAACAAATTTCACCCTAATTTAATGTGCAATTTTTGTACTTATAGTAAATTAAAATGTGAATACAGGCTCACTGTTGAACTGCCAGCAGGATCTTAAATGCCAGCAGAATCGCTTGACACATGATAATTTGCTAAGATCTTGCAATCAATTTGAACTGAAAACAGAATATTTTGTCTATTAATTTTTTTACTTCCAAAATGTGTAGGCCTGGGGTATTTTGTCCTTGGGCCTAATCTTTTCCTTGAAGCTGACACTTTTAGTCAGTCATTTCTCTTGTGAATCTGTCAGGTTTTTAACAGTAAGGTCCACTTGTCAAGTGATGATAATAATCTGAACCATATGGAGATTGTTCGTTTTGAACTTCTTGCAAGGGTTTACATGCTAAAGATAGTTACCTTTTTTCCAGGCAATGTTTCTTCAATTGACAACAGCCACAGGGGCCTTAGCCGGCACAGTCTGTGGCTTACTGGCAGAAAACATTGGGGATTCTGCGACACTATGGATCTTGCCCTTCACAGCAGGGGGTTTTATCTATATTGCCACGGTGTCTGTCATCCCTGAACTATTAGAGGACACTAAACTAGGACAGTCCATTAAAGAAATTCTTGGATTGTTCACTGGAGTTTTAATGATGGTCCTAATTGCTAAGTTTGAGTAATCTCAAATAGAACTTAAAGTGTTATCAGATGGCAAGCTCACGTCGTCAATGGGCAAACTAATTTGCCACCCACTAATGGTCACTCATAACTTTATTAGTAAGATAGTTTAATCACACCTAAATGGTGAATGAGTCATTTTGCTTTCACACAAGAAATTAAAAAATTATTCCATTTTTGGAAGGTTGACACAATCATTGACTGTCCGCTGAAGGTGGTAGTGGTCTCGGAGAATGAAATAGATCCACAGATTGACAACAGACAGTCACAAATTTCTGATAATAAGTGTTCTTGTCACTTAATAAAACAGTTAATGTGAAAATTCTGACAAATGTTTCTCTCATTACAGATGTCATAAATGTATGAATGTATGCAATTCAACACAGGGTAAATTGTGATGGTTAGGTGTACCGGTATATATATGTTGAAAACAAATTGAATGTAATGTATTTTTCTCTTTTGTCTTCAACATTTTTGCACTAGGTATTTTCTAATTAAGATCATATTATATTAGATTTATTTGCCTTCTATTTTTACAATCCTGTTTTAGCATTAATAAAAATGACCATAATATTACTGGGGTTGAAACGTTTTTTGTTGTTTTGATTAACATTCCACACAGCTCATAGTTGACTTTTTTGCTCACTCTATGGCATATGTAGGAGTACAACAAAAATTTCAGACACCCTAGGTGAGCAAAAAGAAAATATTTTGTGTAACAAAGATTTTTGTGGAATTAAACTGCAATTCATTACTGTATTTATCCTACTGAAAGAAAATTGTGTTTTTGGACAGTTTCACAAACTGGTTCCAGTTTCAATTACCAGCCACTGATCGAGTAAGGGTGCCCCCACTCATCTCCCTGAACTGTTTTGGGGTGGAATGAAGACTGGACTTGAGTGAGTGGTGTGATCAATGCCTATTCTTTCTGTTGCATTTTGCCTAATTTTGAAGGTTGTTATTTTCACACTTGGGCAATATTTGAATGGACACTGAGCAATTCCTTGTAGGACTAAAAAACTTGAATGTACTAGAAACATATACATGTAAACTGAAAACAAAGTTGTTATTAAATGAAAGTTATTGTGAGTCAGGTGCTATATTGAGTTAATTCAGTTGTCAGGCATACAGAAGTGCAGGAATAACCAAGTTCTGAACATAATTGTAGCTCATCAAACAAAGATCATATAGAGTTTGAAGAGTTTTCAATTGAATTTTCAAATCGATACAAACTCTTAGAGAGCTCTATTCTCGTCCCCAGAGCCACCTGTCCTTTTCAGCGAGCAGGACCTTGGCACAATAAAAGGGTGGGGGAGTTTGTGCAGGCTATAAAATTGTGACTTGCTTGCTGCAACATGTCACAGGATGTCGTAAGGATGTAACCTCCTTCCTAGGCTCTCTTCACTGCCTCCCTTTGTTGGGTAAAGGGAGGCAGGGGAGAAAGAGCCTGGGTACAAGGTTGTTCAGGACGATTGAAAGGCCTCTGAAGTCTGTTTTGTGCCATATTTCTGAAATTGTCATTTTCAGGATCCCTCTTCCTTTGAAGGAGTAAAATGATTGCTTGCTTCACCTGCGACACTGACTGGGTGAAAAATGTTCGGTGTGTAGCCAGGCATGTTAAAAATTGATAAAAAAGAATTAAAAAGTTGTCACTGACTAAAAATATATGGTTAGGACGTTTCGGCCACTACTGTTGCCTTCTTCAGCAAAAGATGAAAAATGCAAATGTTAAACAGCGTCCTGCTATCACACATCACACATCTATTACATATTCTAGCAGGACGCCGTTAAACATTTGCAATTTTCATCTTTTGCTGAAGAAGGCAACAGTAGTGGCCGAAACGTCCTAACCATATATTTTTAGTCATGAGTGACAACTTTTTAATTCTTTTTTACCAATTTTTAGACTGGGTGAAGTCTGTTCCTAAGGATTGCTTATTAGCCACGGGAGATGAATACTGTAGTCATTTCCATAAATTTCTCAACCATACTGGACTTTAAGTGGATGTACAAACAACATACATTGTAATGTACTTTTCAAAAGTGTCGTAACTGCAATGAGACTGACAGCCTGACCACAAGCCCCACAAAACATGCCACTATTTTTCACTGATTCAGGTGTGAACCAGATTGTTCAGCTCGTCGCTTGATTTTCCCATGCATGCTTGCTGTAATCGGCGCGTTAAACCACCTTTCGCCTGCATTTGGATCCATGTCACAAACTTTCATCATTATGTTCAGCATGTCTAGTGTTATAGATATCTATCATGTTGCAGAAAGCATTGATGATTTGTTTATGGAGTGTTGTTTGGCTGTCTTGTAAACAGCTAGACTGTTTATCCGTTTCTGTTCCGTCTTTTAACTAAGAACAAATCACTTGTATATGGTGACTCGTTGCCAGGCCTGTTGCAATGCTGAGGGCAAGTCGGTTGGGGTGGGGAGTTAATGTATAGAGCCTCTAAGTATTTTTCTTCTGACTCGATAACAATGAGTTACCAATTAACACTGGATGCAGCAGGCTATAACCGAAGGTTAATCTGGAAGCTATTTCTGTTCATTCAATACTTAACCACAACTCGCTCTCCAATAATATTGAATAGACAAAAATAACAAGGCAAACCTGGCAGTAAATGGGACCATGGACACTGGGTGCTCCCTGGGATGAGAGTGGGTGGTAGTGACACACCGTGGACAGGTAATTGGGTGGTTAGCGGATACACCCTGCAGACAAAGTGGGGCGGTTAGTGGACTCAAACCCCAAAGCATAAGTACAACATGGGGTGGTTGGCGGACACAAACCCCAAAGCAGAAACTTGAGCAGTTGGCGGCACACACAGAGGATGAATTGGGGCGATAGCGCACTCATCCAGAAAATGAAGCCCCCCAACCTAGCTGCTTAGGTACGTAAGAATAAGGTGGGGTATGGGACCCACCCAGCCTGACGCAGGCGATAGCTAAGTGGAAGGTGTGCACCCAGGCCAGTAGTCCAAGTTTATTTATAGGGAGGGGGTAGAGGAGGGAACGGAAAACACTGTACACAAGCTGAGAAAAAAATAGCTGACGTGCCTAGCGTGCTACTAGTTCAAAGACTGGTGTAGTATAACATGTTCGTGAGTACTGTTTGTTGACATCGGATATGCAGCAGATACTAAAACTGATAATGTAAGATGAGCATACAATAGTAATGGATAGGATTAATACCTTTGATATGAGCCCTAATTGTTGAGAAGGATACCGAGACAACATAGCTAGTAGTGTCCATTGTTTATGGTATCATGTTCCTTGGCAAGTTCGTAATGCACTTACACGATAACAAAATAGCATCTCTGTGGCTGAGACATTTCGATGGACAGTAACAATAAGCTCTTGTGGTTAACTATACTTTACAAGTAAAGTTTACATATATTGGTTATGCTTGGTGGTAAACCACTACATACCTGCACCCGTTGAAGTGAAATAAGTAAGAGAATAAAGTAAGAGAATAAAGTAAGTGAATAACTCCTTGTGCATTCCATCTATTTCTTTATTACCAATCGTTTTCGTAGTTTTTACCTCATGGTATGACGTACATGTAAGTAAAGCTATAAAGTTTAGGAATCTACCTCCAGTTCACTCATTGGCTTATGCCATTATATAATTAATTTATGCATTGAACATGGATTTATGTTTTCCACTATTATTAATACAAGGGGCAACCAAAAGTGACGAGTGAGGGCGCTAAAAATAGATACCATGACGTAGCCTTTGTTGATGACAAGACACCCACTCAGGTTAGATTTATTTTAAATAAATGTTTATTTGCCACAACATGGAGTGTCTTTGTTGAACTGGCCTTTCCAATTCTGTCAACTAGAAGATTTAACAGCATTATTTAATTTCCAGACAGAGCATTTCTCTAGTTGCTGTGAATAAGCACTCATGCCAGTTCAAGCAATAATATTTCTTGGAGATTTCCTGAGCCTGTAGTACATATAAGCGGTGAAGCCAGACAGTGCATACCTAAAAGGGTAAATTGAACAGACACACTGTTAGGTTTCCAGGAAAAAAACTCGCAAAAACCAGTGACATATTTATTTAAAGAATACTCTTGACTGCATCTCTCTTCAATTCGTGTGTTGTCCAAGCAAAATGAAGAATGAGTGTTTACCAAATTCTTAGTGCTCAGTGCTGTCTTGTATCTGGTTTTAGTATGTAAAATTTTCAATGTTTAGAATGTCAATCTTTCCAACCAATCTTAAAGAAATAATTATTCACATTTATTCACTAATATTCATACGGAAAATTCAATAATTCAAGACATAAATTTATCTTAAGTTTCAACTAGGTATTTCATTTCTATTAGAAAACGGCCCAAGAAGATACATGCGCTGATTGGTTTTCTATTAAACAACTAGATTATGAGGTTGAGATTTCTATCGCATGTAATAAGAGTATGGCATTTGTGATAGAACGCTAGTACATTTATACTAAAACTGTATAAAAACATGGTACATGAACCAGTAATCAAAAAGAATGTCTTGCCCAAACTGCAACATAATGAACCCGGCAAGGGCTCAAAGTTTGCAAAGATAAAATAGGTCAGTTACACACCAAGTGATTATGTACTGAAGATGTTCGTTGCGAAGATAGACACGTGTCTGGCCTCCTCGCGGTCCCCCGGGTACTGTACTGGCTGAAATTAAAATAAGGAGAATGTAGAACGGTTTTGAATTAAGTGTGGTAAAACCAAAACCAAGAAACTACGAGTAATTACTTTGCAATTAGACTACTCAGCCAATCTCAAACTGTAGTAAAACCAAAACCAAAGTACTGGTAATTGCCTGACTACTTTAGACACACAATTGAAACCTGCTCTAAATATCATTGTGGGTTCTAACTTACCCTATATTTGATGCGTATGTATTTTGCGATATTCAGGAATATATATGTTAAGGACATTCATGCGAAAATTTTCTACTCGATAGAGTTCTTTAAAACTTATACTGCAGACAGATAATGATTTACTTGTTTCAGAAATGAAATAAAAATTTGGTGTCACCGGCTTCATTTCAGAGATAAGGCATGTGGAAAACTAGTCTGACTTTGATAATTTATGTTGCATTGGGTAATGTATATTTAAAAGAAGCTCCTCTTTCATTATTATCAATAAGACCATTAACAAAAACTCTTCACAATGCCTTTAACATCAGTCTGAATTAGGTCAGATCATAGACATGGTAGTGAAAATCCAAGATTTTGGTCTAAATAGGGGGGTTTTGGGAAGCAGGTCGCACGACCCCACCCAATGTTCTGGAGAGTAGTCTACAGGGTACCTAACACTAAAAGCATGAATAAGGTTACTACTTACCAGCATCAGCATCTACTAGAATCGGCAGGCAGCCTGTGACCTCTGCCATAGCATCCAAATCCCTTGAAAACCAGTGGTTGTCTTCTGGTCTATTTTTGCCTTGAAATGGCTGTCTCTGAAGAAAACATATTTAATAAGAAATCCCTAACAAGGGGAACATGATCATTTATTTCAAGGAAACAAGGGATATTTTTAGGATTAATTTGAGGAACAAGGGATATCTCTACGAGGGAACAGTGACAAAAAAGGGAACATTAATGGGATTTATCAACAGGGAACAAAAGAGCAAAAGTGAAAAAAACATGCTACCCACTAGGAGGCTCTCTATAATCATAATAGATTTAATACCAGGATAATAAATATTGTGTAATATGTATCTTCCTGTTGGCTTTCATCACCATCATCAGTGTCAACTTCAAAATAATTTAGTTGTTGTTGAGATCATTCATAACCCCCTCAGGAGAGGGTCAAAGTACTTGGTTTATGAAAGAATAGAGCTTTACATGATGGTTTCTTATAACTGGGAATTTTGCAGTGAAGTTCTCTGGTTGGGGGGAACAGTCTAACACAAAATGTAATGCAAGCAGAATTGCTAACTAAATTTTGAATATATACTATATTTAAATGGTTACTATATTGACATTGACTGTAGATTATCTTTGACATCCAATAATAAAATTATGGTCACCGTGGTTTCTTGAATTTATTTTTATCGTATGTTTGCTCTTTGTAAAGTATGATAAGAATGTGATAAAAAACCTTTTCTCCTTGTCTGATGAAGCCAACCATCTCTACTTCTCCCTCAATCTGCAAAATCAAAAGTACAGTTAGAACTCTGTAAATACAATGTTTACCCATGTTTGGTTGCAAAGATATGTAGTTGTCACAGCACGGTTGGTCATAAACCTGGGCTCCGCTATATCAGAGATACATCAATGGACAGGACTGCATATTAACTTTTTTTTGTTGAAATACATAACCTGAATTGATTTAGTTTACATTGTACAAAGATCCTTTCTCATGTAAAACTGAATTTATTTATTGGATAATGGCATTCAAGAGCTTTCAATTTTTGGGGGAGTTTTCTATTAACTTTTTTTAACTTTTTATTAATATTTAGGGGCATTTGTAATGAAATGATCATTCCATAAATGCTTGTTGAATATGAGATGATTATAACCAACCCTAAGTGCCTTGTTAGTTATCTATCATCTTGTATCCCACACATGCTTGTCGAATTCTTGTGGAATATTGAATTCTCTGATTTTCTCAGAAGATTTGGGCACACATTTTACTTAAGAAATTAGGACAAAAGAAGAACATTTGATAGATTCATCCTTTAATATTAACCTGTCCTTCTTGTCTTTTTTCTGGTTTGATTTTATCCTTTGGTACCCATCCTCTGTTCACAAAAATTCTTTGCCTATTAAAAAATTAACAAGAAAATTAAGACATACTTAACTAAAAAATGGACATTGAGATCAATAGTTAAATGTACATATCAGGTTAGATGCAGTTAATTGTTTGATAATTTAACAACAAAATGTGGCTATATTCCTATGGTAGTCGGCAGTGTTTGATATGTGCATGCACCAGAATTCCATGTTATTTGCCAGCCATGGGAGCAGTCTCCATCTAGAAGCTACCTGCCAATGTTGTAGGCTCCTGGATGTCTCAGGCACTCAAACTCCTTTAAGCAATGCAGTTGTTAACAAAATGATAATTCCTCCTAGACCAGGGTATAATAATAATTTATGTTAATTCACCTTACCCTGTATCAGTGATTTTAAACGGTGTGATGATGTGCCCACCAGATTTTGGCTGCCTTCCAAAGCCTCCTCCACCATGCGCACCTTCATTCAATGACCTTGGAAATACATGGAGTTCTTCTGAATGTTCAAATGTTCCACGCAATATCACGCGCCGATACTCCAGATCTTTTGATCTCAGCTTGTCAATACTGTCAATAACAAATAAATCCTTAATTACTACTACCCCTTTTTGAAAGACAGTAGATATTAATAGTTTCTAATAAAATCATTCCAACAGAAAAAAATCCTCATAATAGAAAGGGTGGTGAATACCGTACTTAACAATACTGACAGTAGTGTTTGTAGATAATCAGTTTTGATTTGATCTTGAAGTCTCAGAATTTTTTGTGCTGAGTCACAAAGTCTTTACTGTGTGTGTTTCCTTTTGCTTCGGAAAAACTGTCTTTTGAGTGTGGCTTTCCTAATTATATAGTTCATTAAGGAGTCAATGTCATTTCTTAAGGCTTCAATTAGTTTATAAAAATGTTAATAACATAAATTGATTACATCAGTTAAAGAACTATTTTGTTGAGTGATCAGAGTCACATACAAAATCATAAAGGGATACTACCTTATTAGAATTAGGGGGAACTATGTCTTCAGCAATGGGACTCTTCATTTAAGTATGCTACTATGAAGGACTGGAATGATCTTCTTAAAGAGGTAAGGGAAGTTCTGTTTTTAGTTTAAAAAATAACATATTTCAGTATTTCTTAGACGTAGATCTAAAGGACTGCTCTTTAGTGGGTACATGTACAAATTTTTCTAATTGTTCTTCTGATATTAGAACAATATATAAATATATTATATTTTATACTGCTAATCACAGGTTAATACTAGCTGCTCCCTTAGGCTCATCCAATCAGTTTTTTATCAGGGTAAATAAATATTTTATTATTATAGGGAATACCCTAGAATAGAATGAAGCCTGAGTTCTTTAAATAGAACAAAATTCTTTAAATAGCAAAATAAAATAATAACCTTCCTATTTCCTGCTTTAAAAATAAGATAGCAGTACTTATGATTTAGAAACTTACTCCTCTGGAAGATCTAGAACTGGGGCAGTTGTTCTCGACTCAAGCTCTTTGATCAAGCCTTTCTTCCATTGTAGCCTTTTAATCTGCCATGTTCCAAGACCAAATGTTGATATTGGGATTATCAGCAACAAATAGTGCATCTTGGATTCCTTTGCTGCTGTGTTTGCCGTTGACATGGAGCAGGATTTTACAAGGTGATGAAGTACTGTTTGAAATAATAACTTTATTATTGAAAACATACACTCAGTTACATGTCTTAGATGGTGTTATTACAATTAATAGAGGGGAATCATTATGAAACCATACAAATTTCTTTTTTGTAGGTTTTTGTTTACTTTTTTGGCCGTGACCATGCACAAAACACAATAGTTCTTTATTTTGTACCAAGGAACTAACAAATAAAAATGTTTTGGTTACATAATCTGCATAATTCATGCATAGTGTATGAGCACAAACCAAAAGATTGTGCACAGCTGTGGAGGTTTCAGGTTGTATCGCTCCATTGCCTTGTCACCCCAAGTTATGTCGCCCCATCAAAGTTATGTCGCTCCAACATTGAAGTTGATTCTCCCCAACATCGAAGTTGTGTCACCCCAACTTAACTTATAACAAGTAACTTCGTACATGAAGTAAAAGTTTGCAAGGGTAATCGATCAATTAACTCAAATGACTTATAAGTCTTACAACATGCATGTAACTTATGAGGATAAGGTTTGTTCAGAGTCATTGATCCATTAACTCGAACGACTTAAAACATGTAACTTTGCTTATGAAGTATTCATCCTGAAGTTTGCAAGCGAATTTTGCATGTTTGAATGATCAATATGATATGTTACATACACTTCCCTGGGATGACACAACTTCGATGTTGGGGCAACACAACTTCGATGTTGGGGCAACACAACTTCGATGTTGGGGCGACACAACTTTGATGTTGGGGCGACATAACTTCGATGGGGCTACACAACTTGGGGCGACACAACCTACATTTGCTGTGGACCTTCAAACATAAATTTTGGCATCTCTGTTTGCTCCTTTGATGTTTGTTGCGCTTCATAACCCTCTAAAAACTATGGTGTTATGTAATCACTCAGAAAATAATTTTGTCAGGATTGAAAATAGTAAATCTGTGCATGCCTGCCCTTGGTAGGACCAGTTAGAAGTGTTCCTAATACCAGTATGGTTTTAAAACAAACGCGGAAAATTGCATCACACCTCAAACAATGAACTATCAGTGATAAAAGTCTCAGCTTGAATGTTATACATGAACCTATTGGCTTACTCAGCTTTACTGAGCCAGTATTGTTACCTTTGGTCCTTCCAGGTGAAACAAGCATTTGACAGCGTCTGTACATAATTCTTATGAATCCGATCTCTGCACTTCGGGGTTACCAACAATAGATTATTCCACCTACATGTACAACACAAGCTTCATTAGAGCAAAAGAGATCGCAAAAGTTTTGCGAAGCACGGTGGCGATTTAGTAATTTCAGAGAAAAAAATGGCTATTTCAAAATCACCAAAAATCACCGAGATGACCTCCACCCTATTACTTTTCACAGGAATATACCTTCCGTGTTTTCAGCGTAAGGTTATGTACGACTTTCGTGCAATTTCCGTCAGGCGTTCCACTGAAAAATCAACCTGGTCTCAGTCCCCTTGAGCTCTACTTGAGCCTGCAATCCTAACTACACCCAAAAAAAGATGGCGATCGCAGCTAACATCGAGAGAATTCAGCAACAAATGCAGTCAGAACTGGAGAAGTTTAAAGCCATTCAGAAAGGTGATTTGCAATTACTGTAACACTGTAAGGTGTTTTGCCGAGTATTCTCGAAGACTCACTCTTCAGAGCTTTTTTGTTGGACTGGAAGCAATCTAATTATTGTTCCTCTCATCGTCAATGTCTGTTTTCAGTTTTACAATAATTTATTGACAGACAGTATCTTTTGAATTCTGGGACACTGTTGATACATCAGTCAACATCATGTATGTATCCATCCCAACTAGTCATACTCTGGGCTTCATGGCTGAATTTAACAATTTGCTCTTAAGGTGGGGCATAAGTTAGACTAAGTTCGACATAATTTGAACTTACTGTTTTGGAAAGTTGTCTCGTTTATAGAAGAAAGTAGATTTATTCTGATCTCCTCTCGGTGAGATATGAGTCACATTTCAAAATCTTTGCCAGAGACTCCTCACTTTATCCACCCTTTACAGTTCTCTTTCCTTCTGTCAAATGTTAGCTAAAATTTAAGGATCGTGTCTACTACGGTATCATTATCTACCACTGAGTGTTGATGGAACCCGGTCGTTTCGATACAAAGTCGTTTCGATACAAGTCGTTTTGATACAACTCGAAGTCGATTCGTTACACATCAGTAAAGTCGATTCGATACAAAATCACGTTACTTGAAGTTGTTTCCATACAGAATACTATACTACATATAAATGAATAAACGAACCTTCGAAGACATACTCACTTGAGCTTGAGCGAACACAAATGAAACAAACCCATACCTCCGCGAAACTTCGCGTGAATCAAACGCATGTACCCAGCCTGCTCCACAATGAGAACACGCAAACGAGACCAAGTTTTGGTTAAGTTTATTTATCTAGAAAAGAGATTTATATAAATACATTTGAGACTACTTCTATAACTCTAGCGTATATTATGCCTACCATCAAGAAACACAAATACGATCAATAATGTCCTGCAAGTCAATGATGCAACGGACCTATGAGGAAACAGTAGTTTTTCTAGTTGAATTTTAATCGAGTTGAATTTTAGCTAATTTGTTGAATAGAAAACAACAAATCCTCAGACATATCAAAGAAGAAAAACTAAAACACTTATACTGAACTTTTCTCGAGTTTACTTCTGTATCGAAACGACT
>Ga0126337_10002239_pt1 | contig 12186 bp, 7 predicted proteins | sample DipCmetagenome_FD_92527 | JGI IMG/M metagenome (GOLD analysis project Ga0126337, IMG submission 92527) | Coral microbial communities from La Bocana,Puerto Morelos, Mexico - Diploria C A metagenome | ecosystem: Host-associated > Invertebrates > Cnidaria > Coral | place: La Bocana,Puerto Morelos... | reverse complement strand
CAGTTTGTCAGTGCAGCACGAGAGTAATTTAGAATACACGCGTCGCCATTGAGGGTCATTGAGTGTTTTCTTTCTAAAAGTCCCCCCAAAAAATGATTTTCAATCAATTAATTACAGAAGAGCGAAATATCAAGCGAAAGCACTGATTGTAGCAACGGGTACGATTAACAGCGGGGGCAGCTGTAGTGATAACTATTCCTAGTAATAATAATAAAAGCTTTACTGAAAGACCGATCAGCAAAGTCCGAGAGGAAGACGCTGGTATAATGATGATCAGTATCTATAAATTATATAGTAAAACAACGATAATCACTCTAAACACTACATTTATGATCAGTCTCGGGCTTGTCCAAATCACTAAAGTCTTAGAACTGGAATGCATCTCGGTGTCGTCTGCGTATAACGAGACAGTGGAAGTATGGCGTGCCTTCGATATATTATTAATGTGGATATTAAATAACGTTGGTCCTAAAAACGACCCCTGCGGGACACCAAAAGAGAGACGCAACAGAGCCGAAATAGCGTCTTTAAAGACGGCACACTCTCTCTGAGAGGTAACTGTTGAACCACCGAAGTTCGGACTCTTTGACACCATGAGATTGAAGCTTAGTGAGCAAAACGTCATGTCTGATAACATCAAAGGCTTTTCTTAAGTCAAGGAAAACACTGACTGACTTGAGACCTTTATCAATTGCCATCTTCCATGAATCTACTACCTTAAGTAGAGCCACAGTAGTTGAGGAGAACTTGGAGTAGGCGAACGGATGCTGTTTTATGAGTCCAGACTTGTAAGCAAAGTTCTGTAAGTCCGAATTTGCAAAAGATTCCAGAATTTTTGATGATATGGGATATGATATCATATCATATCACCTAACAATACATCGCATCACATCACATCGACTGAAAAGCTGTTTATAATAGAAGTTACCGGATTCCATAAAGATAATAAGTGGGTATGCACCCATTTTTAGAAGTAATTTTCTAAACACTCTTGTTAACGTAATAGTTGTTGAATTGACTTGAAAAGTGGGTGGTTCCTTTTCACCAGGCTAGACGATTTGGCTTTTGCGTTGTTTTTTTCTTAATTTAGTTTTCTTATTACGAGCCGGAGAATGAGTGCGTTAAAGTCTTTTGTTTTCCTTGAAGCTTCTCAGAACAGATTTCTGAGAAGCTTCTTTACGTTCAGACAGTCAACAGTCAGCAAGACCTCACTCAAATCTCTTTATTTGACTTGAAAAACTTAAACAAAATTGCTTAGCAACTACTAAATCAGCAACCAACTAAATACTCTGATCACGTTGTATTTATGGTGACTAGGAACTGACAGCTTCTCACTGTCAAACTGGCATTTCAAACTCCATATCTAGTCTAACATAATATGCTGCGCAGTTAGTACTACGCAGAATTCTACCTACGCTTTTGGTACGATTTGCGTTTTTTCCTTTGACCGGGGTAAATTGTGTGCAAACTTTCTTTTTTATAAAATTTCAAACTTTACAAGAGTGCCTGGTCAAAATAACACAACGTGAACACAAAAAAAGATTACAACCAACATTTCTATCAATAACACTGGACATTAACATGATGAAAATTAGTGAAAATAACCACAAGCCAAGGGGTGGACTTAAGTGTACGCCTATTTCCATAGATTACAGTAGTAAGTCTGTTCGAAACATTTAAGTCCCATCTTTCAGAGATCACACTACAATTATCATTTCAATTCCTTTAACAAATCGAGCTACAATTTATTATTATTATTATTATTATTATTATTACTATTATTATTATTATTATTATTATTACTTCATTCCTAAATTATAGATGCCGATGTTAACACCTTATAAAATTACATAACTTAATAAAGAGCAGACCTTTGAAAACAATATCCAAACTTAACGGTCAAAACCAAAACACGTTTAAAGGAAAAGAACGTAAACGAAGAAAAAGAACAAAACACAGAAACAGATAACCCAAACTTTCGAGTTGGTTTCTTAAACTGTCCTCGCGTTTAGGATTTGACGCGCGTCAGTAATCGACCTTTGAACCCAAAGATAAAATAAATATATTTCTCGCCTCGTTTTCTCGGTTCGTACTGTAACTTACGGATCCTCGTTTTTATCCGCTCGGATTTGTGGCCCGCGCGCCTCGCGCTTGGGCCATAAATCCGAGCGGAAAAAACTAGGTCCATAACTTACAGTACGGACCTCAAACTCGGTTAGTAAGAAGTATTGATTGGTTTAAGACCGTGTTTCTATTAAACAATTAGATGATGAGATTTCTATCGCGTGATAGTTGACGAGGGCGCAGCCCGAGTCAACTATCACGCATAGAAATCGAGAGCGAATAATCTAATTGTTTTAGTATAAATCTACTAGTCGTTCAAAGCTTCATCTTAATCCCATAAACACTGCAAAACACCAAGAAGCGGCCGTCATTTTGTTAACAATGGCACACTGCTACGCTACTCACTATCTATCACAGAATAGATAGTGGGTAGGGTAGCCAATCAGAGCGCGGCATTTGTGATAGAACGCTAGTAGATTTATACTAAAACTCCTCATAATATAAACCAAGTTATTCTCGCATTTTGATTGGTTCTCGCCTATGATCTATTAGAGGACAGACACACGATTGACGTCATCACCACAGTTTTTCCTTCTGCATTTAAAAATGGCGGAAAGTTTTGAGAAATAAGATAATATTTTACGTGACTGGCTGAAGATAAAGTACAAAAACGTCTTGTCGAGGCATTGAACAGGTACCAGAAGCAGGAAAAAGTAAGAAAAAGCCGTTTGTTTTTTAGAGAATGACTCGGAAAAAGTACTCGAGCAGTCTTAGTCGGCAGTTGAGCGAGACTAAACCAAACACAAAATTGATCTTGCTATGCCTCGAATTTAACAAGTGCAATAAACGAAGTGATTGTTACATTAATTTATTTAAAAAATTCAACTTTTCAATCTTAAAATAGTTGTTGACAAAGACTGATATCAGGAATTAAATGACAAAATCATTACTTCTTAAATTCAGTTAAAATAAACACGTAACCTTACTTTCCGACGCGAATGTTCCAGTCCGTTTCAGGGCACAACAGCGAGGAAAGTATAGCTCACCACAGCTCGCGGCCAACTGTATTGCAGCCATAAGGTGTCTCCGATACCATGTCAAACTAATTTGAGAATCACCAACCACAGAGGACACAAATTTTCACCCTCGGTAACCCTCCTTTCATTCAAAACTCGAATCAAATGGCGTCCAGTGTTGACCGCAACCGCATGTTTTCCGAGCGTATTTTTTCAACTCAAGCAATATTCAAGGAAACATTCTAGCTTTTCGGCCTACAGGACTTCTCTGATATGACAAAAACCGAGTTGATTTTTCCAGCATTTTCTTTAACATTTGCAGATTTCGCAGTTCAATTCTGCTCTCGCGGTAAGTTTTCATTCCACGAGAAGCCATCTGAGTCAACTTTGATAGTGGTGTGATTTTCTTGACCAAACACAATTCCTTGTTGTACATAGCATAGTGTTTGCCAAAGTGGGCAAAGGCCGACTTTCGAGTAATTGAGAAACATTTTGAAATAAAAAGTTGAAGTTGTATGTTTTTTATTGTATAAAACAAATAGATTCCATGTTGCCGTGCGTCTGTTCAGTAATGTATCACAGAGGACGTCAAAATGTGGTGAAAACATCAGTGACACACTCGGCTATCGCCTCGTGTGCCACTTTTTTGTTCCCACCACATTTTGACGTCATTTGTGATCTATTACTGAACAGACGCACGGCAACATGGTTAAATAGAAACACAGAACTAGCGCGAGCTGTTGACGTAATTATGACGCGAGCAAAGAGAATTTACATTTTGATGGTCGAAGTAAACAATTTTATGCGGCTCGTGTTCCCACAGCATTTCTCGTTCTCCCAAACTTTCACTCTTGCAATAACTCGATAGAAACACGGTGCATGTTTTCTATTTCTTAAATATTTGCATCAGCAGCATTTAAGCAAACAATATGTACTTGCATAAGTTTATAAGCAAGGCTGCAGTATCCTTGATTCGCCAAAATAATCTGAACTCCACATCTTTTTCTCTGATTTTGTTTTTGACGCGTATCTTACAAAATAGGGAAGATATTGTTGACGTCACCTATTGTCATTAATATGCCAACCAGAGCCTCATTGGTTGTCGCAACAAAGGATCTTTTGTTCTTGTGGTTGGCATATTTGAATAACAAAAGCAATGTTTGTAAACAGATATCTTCCCTATAGAAACAAAAAATGTTGACAAAATCGGCTATTAAAATTGCTAAACTACAAAATCGTTTGGTACAAATCACAATAATCACTTCCCAGGCATCATAATTATATTTTGCCTGGTATTCCTTTTCAGGACTACCTTGATAAGTCAGTGTTGAAATCACAGAGAAAATAGTTCAAAAGCAAACTCGAAGGAAATGCTTCAATCGCAGTGAGATTTTGTTTGAAATTTTAGAGAAAACGTTTGAATACGATCCGTTTGTTATTTGCAAAATGTGTGATTCAATTTTCGGACTATAAGCAAGCGCTTTTGGCCATGGCTACAGTCTTAGTGACTTTTAACGTGTAACAGTTATGAGGGACACTGAGGGAGGGGGGAGAGGAAGGGGGAGGGGAGGTGGAAGGGGAGGGGAGAAGGTCAAACACAACAATGGATTTTCTTGTTTTAAACCTCAGCTACGATTAATGAGAGGCTTTTCCTCCCCCATTCCACATGTAGCACCCATGTCTTAATTTGTCTCATTGAGTTCCACTTCGTCTCTTTGTTCAAGCAAAGATCTAGAGGAAGAGGGGTTGTTTGTAACCTGGTCAGTTTGGGTTGGTGAGGTAGGATTTGAATATTCCTTCTTAAATATCCAGGAAATTACCCCAACAATGTACAACAGCCCAGTTTTTATCACGTCTTCAGCAGTCTCCCTTCCATAAAATGTCTGCCCAGCTAACACTGCCAGGGCACCAACTAGACTAAGACCACAAAGTGCAGAAAAAAACATCAGAAAACGGTAAATGGGAGAACTATCGTTTTGGGAATCACAAATCTGTCCTCCTGAAAAGAGTAAAGCAACAACAACAAAGCAGGCAATAAACAAAACAGTCAAACCCCAGGCCGGGTTGATCATGATACCAACAATCAGCCAGCAAAGGTGGTATGAGAGTAAGTTTATGCAAAGTAGAAAGATGCAACTACGTTTCTTAGGCTCAGAACAAATACCACACTTGAAACGACAATACTGAATTAGATATAATACAATACCTTCAAGGACAATACATACCACTGGTATAGATATTTCAAGAGGAATATTTTTTAATCCTGGATTTATTATTAAAAAAATGATTAGGCCAAAATCACTTACGAGAAAGACAATGAATATAATGGTGGCAGAGAAAATCAGTGGCCCCTCCCCATTACCATTTCCCAGGAAACTTAAGACAAATCTAGCTATTATGGGACCAAGCAGCATAACAGAGACAAATGAACACCACAGAATTGGTCTGATGTAATGACTCACTCCAGGGTTATCTATATTTGGCTCATGTCCCTGTGTAACACACTCAGCTGTATTCAGCTCTGGATTGCGAATCCCAGGACTCATAGCCATATCCTGCAACTGTGGAAGATACAAAAAACAGTCTTTCAACAATCACCAGGAGTAACCAGCATCACATTCTCTTCACAGTATTAACACTTGATCAAATACACAAGACACTTAATGGTTAATAGTGCCCCTCACTTTAAAGGTATTTTTGGCCAGTTTATAACTGTGTGGGAAAAACAGATCTAAGCCAGGGCAATTTTTTGGAATCTAAAAGGAAACTTGGGGGTAATAATCTTTCAGAGATTAAATTAGCCATCCAAGTATAATCCTACAAGACTTTAAAATAAGTAACAAATGAATGTATGGGAATTTTTCCCCAATTAAGGGGTCAATTAGCTGTGAAAAAGGTGTGGTTATCTCCCATTTTCACCCAGTGATTTTCAACTGCACTGGTAAGCTGATGATGCACAAAACCACAGTCCGTTGCAAATGCAAAATCTACAAATCCATAATGATTTTACTCTTAATCCTAACCTAAAATAGAATATTTAATCAGTATTTGCAGAGTCCTTTGATCTGTAAACCTATTCTAATTCGCGTCCTTTGATCTCAGCTTGATAATTAAGTGCCAGGTTACACCATATTGCATTTTCTCCAAAGGATAAAAAGGGTAAAAACCAATTTACTCTCCTTTCAAAAACAACTGTACCTGCACCTGAACAATTTATTAGTAAGAGATATGCAACCGTCAGACAACTTATTAAGATAAAAGCATCTTGTAATGGCCTGATGTCCAAGGCACGGATTACATGATACAGATTTAAATAATATTACAACTAAGGATTTAAACTGTGACTTAAAAAAATTACTTATCAGTCGAGAGTGATCTTCTCCAAAAATACCTTGTCATTTAATGGTATTCAGATGGTTTGCTTTCAACATTAAAATGTTATTATATGCTTCTTTTATATGCTTCTTTTGCAATCAAACCAAAGCTGACACCAGCTTTCCCCCTACATGTACCTGCCAACCAAATGGCCTTATAATTAACTTATAATGTTTTAACAATAACTTACATCAGCAATTGCTCTGGTCAGCATTTCATCAATTATTCTTTTCCTTTCTTCTTTGTCTTCTGACACATTACAGCAAAATGGTGGAATCTGTAAATTGAGATACTGAGTTCGTGGAGTTACCAGGATAGCACCAAGGGACAAGACTTCCAGAACCGGAGAAGGTATAGTGGCATACAAACAGGACATACTCCATGTGTATTGTGCTGGTGTAGAGGTCTTAGTTTTGTTCGGTCCTAATCCAGACAGGTTTACAAACACATTGACAGACGATGCCTTCAGCCTTCCAGGGTACAAGGCATATGAGATGTTATAACTGTTTTCCGAGTTGGTGAAGCTTTTGTAGACTTGTTCATAGGTATGTATGCAAGTGGAATTGGTGCAGTTATTGATGACATCAGCCTGGAAGTTATGTTCCTCAAAAGCCAGTCCACTAATGTGATTCACAAGAACAATAACAAAAATAACCTGGAACTGCTGAGTGTGCATGCTTACAGCTTTCTGTCACCTTCAACTTTTCCACGGTTACTGCCTGCAACAAATAACATATATATGAGAATCATAACCATTGGAAAAACAAATGACTCAGCTACCATTGTAAATCTTGAAAGGTTTTTGAGACAGCATTATAATAAGCAGTGATGCTGCCACAATTAATATTACTGCTGGATATTAAGGACTTCACAAACTGTGTTTGCCACAACAGCATGTTTCTCTACAGCACCAGCACCAATATATACTTGTTTATTGGACAGTTCCATACTTTAAATAACCTTCAGTTCATTACATTGCCACTTGCACTTAAAAGTAACTTGGTTGTAAAGATTAGTATAAACTAAAGCTTTTAAAACTCTGTTTAAAGTTAATTATAAAATGTTCAGAGAATTGAGTGTCCTACATTAATTAGTAGAATCAAGTGCATTATATGCACATGATGCGCTACCTCTGCATGAGCATTATGGAGTTACAGTCGAACCTACAGTCGAATGGGTCACCATGGCTAGGTGAACACTAAATACAGGTTGTACTGAATAAACATTAAGGACAATAAAAACACCGTGACTATTTTATACCACTTTTGATCTTTTAATGTACAGCTTGGGTACAAAAGTGCTTGCAAAAATGACTAAATCAATCAAAAACTCCTACGACAAATTGAAATGGTATGATAAGTAATAGTAATTGGACCAAGTGGAGTACAAATCAGGGGGTAATTGCATTAGTAATGTCAAAGTTGGATGGGTGCAAAGTGCGAGGCCGATTTGAAATTACAAGCACGATTACTGCCTAAATTGTACAACGCGAGGTCTTATTACTAATTAATTGTATCTAAAACAAATGTGGGAGGCGCAGTGGGCTCAGGGTTAGTGAGCTCGACTCCGGATCAAGCGGTCCGGGTTCAAGCACTGGCCAGGGACATTGCATTGTGTTCTTAGGCAAGACACTAAACTCTCACAGCGCCTCTCTCCATCCAGGTGTATAAATGGGTACTGGCAAAATTTAATGCTGGGGGTAACCCTGCGATGGACTAGCATCCCATCCAGGAGGGAGTAGCAATATTCCTTGTCACTTAATGCTACAGAAACCGTCTTATGACAATTTTTTGGAGCGAAAACGTCTGTAACACTTTTCATTAGTTTTAAAAGCTGTAGGAAACCAAAGCATTAAAGCGCAAGTAATTGAAGCGCAAATCACATGGGTATCCAATTACAAAAAGTTCAAATTGGATACCTGTAACTGGACACCCACATGATCATGTGCCGATTAGCTGCTAATCTAAAGTTATTAAGCAGCTGTTGCTATGGCAATGACCCACTTCTAGTAACACTCATTTTTTCTGTGGTATTTTTCGTCGTGGTGTTTGTCACTCGCCCCGGACCTCTGGTTCTAGCTTGGTCAAGTAAATATCACTGGAGATAATTAAAGAAAGAAAGAGATATAGTCCTTTCCATCGGCAGGGTTCAAACCAGCGACTGTTGTATTTGCATCACAAGGCCACTACCCTCACTGATTGCTCCACCAAGAGATTAGATATTTTGGGGAGGAATTTTGAAATATTTCACAGTAAAAGGCACAAATCGTTATTCAAGCTCAAAAGAAATGTTTACTCAAAATTGAATTATTTGTAGATTTCTATTTGAGACTCTTTCAGATAGGGATGACTATGTTGAAGTCGGCACCCTGACTCAAGTTCTTAAATTTAGTTGCTGATTAATTTTAACCCAAAGTTTTGTTTACTTCTAGTAAATCATAGCTCCTAGTGCAATCAAAATATGTAAATGTACTTGTATTAAACGGAAAGTAAGTAACTATATTTAATGAGTGTAAAAACAGTTTACAGTGATTGACTGATAAACTCGTGGCTCTCCCTTAAACAATTAAAATTTAGATCACAATGATTTTTAAAATATCTAACTATGAATAATAATGAGTATAAAACTGGTAAAATTGCTAACATCAATAAAATCCTTCTATAATTGGTTGCATAACAATCCTATTTATTTATTTATTTATGTATTTATTTATTTACTTATTTACTTTTTTTTCTTTTTTAATATAAACATAGATGTGGCCTGCCTAGATTAGCCTAGGCTACCTGCAGATTTGCACTGTTGTTATTATCAAGAATTTTAAACTTAATAATATTAAATAATAATTATAAAATTGTTGTTGGTGTTGTTGTTGTTATTTTAATCTACATCTCATAATGAATTTATTGGAAATATTTCTTTTGAACTTATCTATATTTTGAATCTTTTCAAAAAAGTGGTGAGAAAGATGAAAATCTGATTACAATGTATCTGGGAAATTCCTTCATATAGAAGACACAGGTCTGGGAAGAGACCCAATCCAAAGCAATGCTATTCAAAAATTAGAAAACAACTCAATCGAACCAAGCTACGGACTCCAAATGGATTTTATAATGCCTTCGCTTTTGTGGTGTAGTTGATTTATAAGACAAAGGCTTCATTAATACCACTTACAGAAAAATTGAAACTAAACAGCAGACTTCAAATGGTGATGGCACAATATTTATCTTGAACCTTCAATCTCACGTAACAACTTAACATTCAATCATGTGTGTCCGCTTTTCCTGTTGCACTAACTAAAAGCCCCTTGAACAGAAAACTGTACTAAAAATTTAATTACAATCTATGTGAACTAAATACTGAGCATAAACCTGTTGGAATGGCCATAAAGGCCAATTCCAAATTCGCCACAAATTTCTTGTTTCAAACATAAAAGCAACATTTGGGGGTTAGACTGCCCGTGAAAGCTCGTCCAAATATCCAGGACCTTTAATTTATGTTCTGCACTTCGTTAAGGCATTTGTTTATTTTTAGTTGTTATCTTTGTTTTTATTAGCAATAAAACCGGACACGTGAGATTCCCGCCATCTTGGCTTTAGTAACCAATCAGAGCTCTTGCTTGTGTAATAAGGCGTATAAGGATATCAAAAGGTCAGAGAGAAAGAGGTCTTCTATCGGAAACAGCGTGTTTGTACTTTCTGTACAAAATAGAAAAATAGCTCGTTTAAACAGGATTACCCCCTACAGAATTGTGCATATATTGGCAATATATTAAAGAAAGTGTTGTAGTTGTTTCCATTTTCTGATTAGATTCAATATTTTAATGTTGCTATAGTCTTTCTTAACTATTAGTATTTCTTGTTTACAGCAGTTTATGGGGAATCAACAAGAACTTATAATGACTGGATAACTTGCTCTTTACAGTCATTTATTGCTAGTGACTTCATATACACTGTTAAAATCACTACACCATACATTTAGACTCATGGAAGTGTAATACAAAGGAAGGTTTGTTTGTAGGTCCTTTCATATATACGCAGTACAGCAGAACCCTTGTAGCTCAGTTAACTTGCACTCCTGCTAACTCACTCTGGCTCACTCAAACACTCCACTAACTCACACTAATTTTGCTTCCCCTTGTGCTAAATTTACCCTGATAACTTGACCTCTGTTTTAAAATTGTATTGGCTGGTAAACCTCAGTGTCATAATGTAGCTGACTTACAAGTCTAAATCTTTCATTTTTATAGATAACACTGTGGCAATAAGCACCTCCATCTTTGTTTTACAAGAGCACTGAAAATTGTATGGCAAAACCACTTTGTCATCTTTCCATCTTGTTTTGTAATTGTTACATGAAAAGCTCTTTACACACAAACCAAACGTCCAATAAATATGTATTCTTGAAAAGTCATTTTCTTATAAGTAACAACTACAAAAACTTTAATGATATGCACCAGTTATGCAGTTGTACTTAATGAAAGTGTTCTTACCTAGACATCAACCTTTTTTCTCATTATGCTCACAAAATTATGGCTACAATTCCAAAACTAAAAGCTTCTATCAACAGGCTCTTATAAAACAAGCTGTACCAAATTGACTCACATCTGAAATGAATGCTAAAACCACAATGCAGTACCTCATTACTGAAATTATTAGTGGTAACACGATATGTGAATTTCAACAGCACCCTACTAACTCAAACTATTTTTTGTTTTGCTTAGCAACATTCTGCTATATTACCTTAACCGTGATTCAAATATTTTTCTGCAGGCCTAAAGAGGCAGCAAAAACTACTCTACATGTGATTTAACTAATTTGATCTATTCTTTGAAAGATGGAATCTTAGCTTAGCTTAAAGAAGAAGTCAGGGAAATACAGTTTAACCCCTAGTAAGCAGCCACTCCTAGCAAAATGGATAGTGGCCACTTAATGGAGATGGTCGCTTAATAGAGGTAAAAAAGCAATAAAAGAACACTCGTTGGGACTTTGATTACTGGCTGTGTAATAGGAGATGGTCATTACATTGGTGGCCTTTTAATAGGAGTTTGAGTGAATACTCAGGCTTACCTATCCTGTGTTAATATTAACGTGCAAATTTATTTTGATCTCTACTTACATTTATTCACTTCCCGTTTGCTTTGCGAAAATTGACTCTATCAATCAAAATAACAAATTAAACAAGATTTCACCGACTGTGTAAGTACTCCATAGCTGAATCCAATCATGACCTGGGAAATTCTAACAAACGATCATGAAACAGCGAAACAGTGAAACAGATAACTTTAAGGTTGAAATTTAAGATGGGATTAGAAAGCTGCCCTCTGCAGGCAGCAATAAAAGCCGTCTTTGAGGACATGTGGTTACTGGTATTGCAAAAGAATGATGTTGACAGTCAAACTAAGAAAACTGTGAACATCTAAAATATGCCTGGAATGTTCATAGCACTGTGAACTGTGAACAATTGCAAACAATACCAAATCGAAAATAAAGAAACAAAAAAACCACCTCTTTAATGTCACAATGCAAACCTATAACGATGGCATCTGGACATTTCCTTTTTGGCAACAATTTAACCGTCCATCAAATAAATAAGATACATGCACATACTGTTTCCCCAAATTATAATCAATGACTAATCGGTTGATTACCCATTGATGTCACTGATCATAGATTATTTACGTCTGGATCATAATATATACTTACATATGTAGTGTCCCAAAGGACATTCATGT